>ERZ1027039.52-NODE-52-length-51347-cov-16.565254_pt1 | contig 51347 bp, 50 predicted proteins | sample MGYA00519438_ERZ1027039 | MGnify/ENA primary metagenome ERZ1027039 (study PRJEB26926, sample SAMN06164810) | human gut metagenome | biome: ENVO:00009003; feature: ENVO:2100002; material: ENVO:00002003 | host: Homo sapiens | place: USA | collected 2012 ...
ACCATGTGTCGGCCACTGTCCGGCATCTTTCTGTTTGCGCATCGGTCGTTATGGACCCCCATAACTCCCTCAACGCAAGCAGAAATCTGCTCGGACAGTGACCGCCCTATCGGTAACATTTATTATTAAACAAGCTCTTGATGACCTACTGCGTGAAAGAAACCGCGCTGATGCTTGTGCAGGCGCTCAAAGAGTATGGCGTGACCGATGTGTTTGCATCGCCCGGCTCACGGTGCGCGCCTCTGACCGTGGCGTTGGTGCGTGACGGCGAAATCAGAGTGCATCCGGTGGTAGATGAACGGTCGAGCGCGTTCATCGCGATGGGTTTTGCGTCGATCAGCCGCAGACCCGCTATGCTGCTCTGCACCTCGGGCACGGCGCTGCTCAACTACAGCGCGGCAGTAGCCGAGGCTTTCTACCGCAACATACCCCTGCTGATTGTGTCGGCCGACCGTCCCGAAGAATGGATCGGGCAGGATGACAGCCAGACTATCCGCCAGCCCGGAGCATTCGGTCCCCATGTCAAGGCCTCTTACTCACTCCGCGGCGAAATTCCCGACAGCAATTACAAATGGGTGGTCAACCGCACTCTCAACGAGGCCATGCAGCTACTCCGCTCCGGGCGTCCCGGGCCGGTACATCTTAACATCTCATTCACGGAGCCGCTATTCTCCGACGACCCGACGCCCCGGACAGAGGCTTCGTTCCGCCGCATCGGGCTGCTGGAGCCGCCGCAGAGACTCGATGCCGGTGTTGCCCGCACTCTTGCAGAAGAAATAGCCGGACACAATGTGCTTATTGTGAGCGGTTTCTGCCCGCCGTCGGCCGAGATGAACAAAGCGTTTGCAAAACTGGCCGCCCTCCCCAATGTGGTGATACTGGCCGACGCGCTCGCCAACATCAACGCGCCCGGGATAATCGCACAGCCCGAAGCTACGCTCCGCGCCGGCACTGCCGACAGCACCAGCGCACTGCTGAAATCACCCGAGTCTCATCCTGACATACTCATCACTTTCGGCGGTTCTCTGCTGTCGCGCGACATGAAAGAGTGGCTGCGGGCTCTTGACGTAAAAGAGCACTGGCATGTCGGCAAAAACGGATGGGTCATCGACTCTTATTTCTCGCTTACCCGACGGGTAGAAATTGCGGGAAAAGATTTTTTCCCGCGACTGGCCAATGCGCTGGCATATCTGGCGCGACGTGACAAACCGGAGCACACCCGGTTCCGCACGCTGTGGGAGCAAGCCCGGGCCATAGCCGCCGACCTTCCCGCGGCCGATGAATGGAGCGCCCGCACTGCCATCGACCGTGTGCTTGATTTCCTGCCCAAAGAGTGGAATCTACAACTTTCCAACGGCCTGACACCCCGCTATGCCATGAATTCGGCTGCCGCATCGAAGTTTCACCGGCGCGACTGCAACCGCGGTGTCAGCGGCATCGACGGGTCTGTCTCCACCGCCGTCGGCGCATCGCTTGCCAACGGAGGCACCACACTGCTGATAACCGGCGACATGTCGATGCAATACGACCTCGCCGCGCTATCGTCAGGTTTACTTTCTCCATCATTCAAGGCAGTGGTAATCAACAACAACGGAGGAGGTATCTTCCGCAAAATCAGTGCCACCCGCCCGCTGCCCGAGACAGAGACATATCTGTCGTGCCGGCTACATCTTCCGTTGAAGCAGCTGTGCGACGGTTACGGCATCAGCTACTATCGCGCCGACTCACATGAGTCTCTGCGGGAGCAGCTGACTCTCTTCCGCGACAATCACCGTTCTCCCGCTATTTTAGAAATCATAGTTCCCGACTAATTCATACAAGTTTTATGAAACGCGACTGGATAAAGATAAAAGATTACGAAGATATTCTCTTCGACCGTTTCGGCGCCATCGCCCGCATTACCATCAACCGTCCTGCTGTCTACAACGCTTTCCGCCCTCAGACCAATGCCGAGATGATGGACGCTTTCACCTTTTGCCGCAACAATCCCGAAATCGGTGTGATCATCCTCACCGGCACAGGCGACAAGGCATTCTGCTCAGGCGGCGACCAGCACTACAAGGGTCTGGGCGGCTATATTGATGCCGACGGCACTCCACGCCTCAATGTGCTCGAGCTGCACAAAATGATCCGCTCGATCCCCAAACCTGTGATCGCCATGGTCAACGGCTACGCTATCGGCGGCGGCAATGTGCTCAATGTGGTCTGCGACCTCTCTATCGCATCGGAAAATGCCATCTTCGGCCAGACCGGCCCGAAAGTGGGCAGTTTCGATGCCGGTTTCGGTTCTTCATATCTCGCACGCTGCGTGGGTCAGAAGAAAGCTCGCGAAATATGGTACCTCTGCCGCCAGTATTCAGCAGCAGAGGCCCTCGAAATGGGCATGATCAATGCCGTGGTGCCTTTTGAGCAGCTCGAGGACACCACTGTGGAATGGTGCGAGACTATTCTTAAACGCTCGCCCATGGCAATACGCATGATCAAACGTGCCCTCAACGCCGAACTCGACGGTCAGGCAGGCCTGATGGAGTTTGCCGGCGACGCCACTCTCCTCTATTATCTCATGCCCGAGGCACAGGAGGGGAAAAATGCGTTTCTGGAGAAACGCGACCCCGATTTCGGTCAGTTCCCCAAATTCCCGGGCTGATGGTCGAGGTTTCATGGCGCCCGTATACCCTCCTGTTCAAAGAGAGGGCGGTGACTTCGCGCAACTCCATGACCGAGAAACCTACCTATATCGTCACCATCGAATCGGACGAACTCCCCGGCGGCAAAGCCGTGGGTGAGGCAGCCCTGTTTCCGGGACTGAGCGCCGAGGATTCACCGGAATATGAGTCTGTGCTCAATGCGGCATGCCGCGAGGCTTCGCGCTGCGCCACGCCGGCCGAAGCCATGCTGTCGCTTCCGCCGGTGTCGTCGGTGCGGTTCGGCTTCGAATCGGCACTGATGCGGGCGCTGGCGCGTACCACAGCCAACGCCTCGCGTCTACGCTGGCTCGACGGTGAGGAGGGGATCCGCATCAACGGTCTGATATGGATGGGCGACAAGGCCACCATGCGTCGCCGCATCCGCGAAAAACTCGCAGCCGGCTTTCACTGCGTAAAGCTGAAAATCGGCGGTATCGACTTCAACGATGAGCTGGATCTGCTCTCCATTATCCGCAACGAATTCCCGCCGGAAATCATAGAACTGCGTCTCGACGCCAACGGCGGTTTCACACCCGAGAACGCACTCGACCGTCTGGAGCGTCTTTCCCGCTTCGGCATTCACTCGATCGAGCAGCCGATAAAACCGTGCCAATGGGATTGCATGGCCCGCATCTGCCGGGAATCTCCCATCCCCATCGCTCTCGACGAAGAGTTGATCGGCTTCTCCTCCGACAGACAAAAAAGTGAACTGCTCGACGCTATCCGACCGCATTATATCATCCTTAAGCCATCGCTTTGCGGCGGTTTCCGCGAAGCGGAGGAGTGGATCTCGCAGGCCGTGGCACGTGGCATCGGATGGTGGGGCACTTCGGCCCTCGAATCCAACATCGGACTGGAAGCGCTGGGAATATGGACCGCCGGGCTATCACCTGATATGCCGCAGGGGCTCGGCACAGGCGCCCTTTATGTCAATAATTTTCCGTCGCCGCTGTCTCTCGAAGGCGAACGGCTCTATTACCGCACCACGTAAGATGACAAAGATTGAGATATGTGGCACCGACAATGCAGAGTCACGGCACATCGGCGATTTTGAGCGAGAATGGTGCTCCGACCGTGATTTTATCGTGGCTCATACATCGGGCTCCACAGGCCTGCCCAAAGAGATCAGGCTGCCCAAAGCCGACATGCGGGTATCGGCCCGCGCCACCAACAGCCGCTTCGGAATCGGGGAGCGGTCGGTGATGTTTTGCCCTCTGTCAATCAATTATATAGCCGGGAAAATGATGATGACAAGGGCCTTCGAAGCCGAGTGTCATCTGCTTTTCTGTCACCCGTCCAACCATTTTCTTTCCGATCCGAGCGTACGCGCTTTTATCGACAGTCACGGTGCTGTAGACCTTGTGCCGGTTGTGCCGTCGCAATTGTCGCAGATTATCGAAAATCCGCATCTGACCGAAGGCATACACAATATTATAATAGGAGGCGCGCCTATCAATCCCGAGCTGGAGGCATCGCTGAAAAGCCAGCCGGGTACCACCCGATATTTCGCTACATACGGCATGACGGAAACCTGTTCACATGTGGCTCTACGACCGATAGGCGAATCACACTTTTCGGCCATGCCCGGAATAACTTTCGACATCGACGCGCGTGGATGCCTGATTATCAACGCTCCGCAATATTCATTCCGTAGGCTTACGACCAATGACATTGTCGAACTTGTCGACAACCGCACGTTTATCTGGCGTGGGCGTTTCGACAATGTAATCAACTCGGGCGGTATCAAAATTTTTCCTGAAGAACTCGAACGACAACTCGCACCGCACATCACCGTGCCTTTCTATATAATCGGCTTGCCACACCCTAAATGGGGAGTCACTCCGGTGATAGTCGCGGAAGAAAGCAATACGCTATCCGACAGCGACATAGCAGCCATATGCAAATCGGTGTTTCCGTCGTGCCGGCGCCCGTCGGCAATATATCGGATAAAAACGCTCCCGCTCACATCCACCGGCAAAATCAGGCGCATTCCACCCTGCCAATTGCCGGAAATTTAAGAGCTTGTTTAAAATTTTTGACGATTTTATTAAGATAAATTTGGAAAAGATAGCCATTTAGGCTATTTTTGTAGATGTTTTTGTGCAGGCATGCGCCCGCGCAGAGGCATGGTGCGTGCAACACCAGTACCAACACATTTATTTTCAGCATTTTACATCGTCCATTTCAAGCCCGTATGCTTAAAAATTTCTTTATTTCGATGCTCGGCGCCATCGCCGGTTTCTGGATCTCGCTGATGCTTTTCATGGTATCATGTATGATTCTGCTCGCCGGCTCTCTGGCCACTTCTTTAGTTAATTCAGAAGTCAACTCAGCTGAGATTAAGGACAATTCAATCCTCCGCATATCATTTGACGCCAACATCGAAGAGAGGGGCGGCTCCCTTTCCTTTGAGGAAGTTTTGCAGGATGTACCCGCACCGATGACCCTCGAAAATATCCTCCGCGCCATCTCCGCCGCCAAGGAGGACAAACACATCGCAGGCATCTATCTCGATTGCAAGGGCGGTTCGGGTGGCATAGCCACCATGCAGGCCATCCAGAAAGCGTTGGCCGACTTCCAGAAGTCAGGCAAATGGGTTTGCGCATATTCCGACAACTACACTCAGGGCAACTACTACATAGCATCCGGAGCCAAATATCTCTATCTCAATCCCGTAGGCTCAGTAGATGTGCGCGGTCTCGGCTCGCAGATTCCCTTCTTCAAGAATCTGCTTGACAAGCTCGGCGTGAAGATGCAGATTTTCAAGGTCGGCACATACAAGAGCGCCGTGGAGCCTTTCATCCTGACCGAGATGAGCCCCGCCAGCCGCGAGATGACCGACTATTTCCTGAAAAACATCTGGAACAACATGTCGTCCACCATCGCACAGAACCGCAAGGTGTCGGTGGCCACAGTGAATCAGTGGGCCGACTCGCTTTCAGTCTTCAACGCCCCTGAGACCTATGTAAAGGCCAAGATGGTCGACAAACTGCTCTACGCCAACGAGCTGACCGACCATCTCAAAAAAATCACAAAAACCAAGAAGGACGACGATCTGAATTTCATCGACTATAACGTATATCTCGCCTCTGCCAAAGTGCCTCATGAGAAATCCAACAAGAACAAAATCGCCGTGCTCTATGCATGCGGCGACATAGTCGACACTGGCGACGAAGGCATCTCGGCCGAGAAGATGGTGCCCGAGATCCTCGACCTCGCCGAGGATGACGACATCAAGGCCATGGTGCTTCGCGTGAATTCGGGCGGCGGCTCGGCTTTCGCTTCCGAACAGATCTGGCACGCTCTCGAGGTGTTCAAGCAGAATGGCAAGACGCTGTATGTGTCGATGGGAGATTATGCGGCTTCGGGCGGCTATTACATCTCGTGCGGCGCCGACCGCATCTTCGCCGAGCCTTCAACACTTACCGGCTCGATCGGCATCTTCGGCATGATTCCCGATATCCAGGGCTTGCTCAACGACAAAATCGGCATAAACCTCAGCACCGTAACCACCAACGCCAACGGCGACTTCCCCACAATCACAAAGGCCGTAACACCCTATCAGACAGTCAAGATGCAGGAAACCATCGCCCGCGGATATGACCTCTTTACAAAGCGTTGCGCTCAGGGCAGAAACATTCCGCAGGATTCCATCAAGGCAATCGGCGAAGGCCGCGTATGGGATGGCGTGACAGCCAAACGCATCGGTCTGGTCGACAACCTCGGCGGCCTGCAGACTGCAATACGCTCCCTGGCCAAAAAGATGAAATACGACAATTATCAGGTTGTCACCTATCCCAATGTCGAGAAAAACTTCTGGGACATGCTGGCCGAAATGCCTATGCAGGCCAAGACGGCTGTCATGAAAGAGGAGTTGGGAACATTCTACCCGGTATATCTTGAAATGAAACGTCTGGAAGGCTTTAATCCTATCCAGGCCCGCATGCTCCCCGTCACTATGCAGTAAACCTGCAAAGTGAAGCAGACGCAAATCATAATCAGCTGACTTCCAAATATCTTGGCAAAACGAAGCTTCATATCGAACCTGGTGACAATCCCCGCGTCGAAACTTTATGGCGCAGGGGTATGGGTGCGCAATCTCATGTTCAAGTGGGGCATTCTGCGCCAGCGCCGGTTCAATGTGCCTGTGGTGGTAGTCGGCAACCTTGCTGTAGGGGGCACCGGGAAAACACCCCATGTGGAGTACATTCTCGATCTGCTGAAATTCAAATACCGGATAGGCATGATTTCACGCGGCTACAAGCGCAAAACCAAAGGGTTTGTGCTGGCCACACGACGTTCCTCCCCTCTCGACATCGGCGACGAACCATACCAGATTTACCAGAAATTCGGTCGCGACGTCACAGTGGCGGTATGTGAGGACAGGGTGCGGGGCATCGAGGAACTGCTGCGCATCGACCCTAAAATAAATCTCATAGTTCTTGACGACGCTTATCAGCACCGCTATGTGAAACCTACGGTGTCGATTCTCCTCACCGACTTCAACGCTCCCGTGTTTGACGACACGCTTCTGCCGCACGGACGCTTGCGGGAACCCATGAACGCCATCTACCGCGCCGACATGGTTGTGGTCACAAAGTGTCCCGAACGGCTCAAAGCCATCGAATACCGTATTTTCAAAAACAGTCTCAAACTCTTTCCCTATCAGGGACTGTTCTTCTCGTCGATCGAATATGAACAACTGGTGCCCCTGTTCCCCGACAAGGCACTCCAGCCTCCATATCTGAGCTGGCTCAGCGAGCATGACAACATCCTCGCAGTAAGCGGCATAGCCAATCCGCGCCCGTTCATGCGCTATCTCCGCAGCTTCCACGCAAAAGTGAAAATCAAGCAGTTTCCCGACCATTACAACTTCACGCGCCGCGATCTCGAGCTGCTTCTGCGGCGCTTCAACGAGATGGACGGCGAGCGCAAGCTACTGATCACCACCGAGAAAGATGCCGTGCGCATGCTCAATAACCCCTACTTCCCCGAGCAGCTCAAGGAGTGCACCTACTATCTGCCTGTGAAAGTGCGTTTCGACCCGCACAATGTGGAGACTTTCGACGACGAGCTGCAGAAACTGCTGCTTAAGGCGGTGTTCTGACAACGGCGCCGACACAGCTCCCTTTTTCCCTCTTCTCCTTAATTGATAATTTTTCCACTTACATAGCTCTAATAATTAACTGGCGACGATTATGTTAGAAAAAATCAAACAGACAGCCGACTTTCTCCGCGCGAAAGTGTCTCTGAAACCACATATCGGCATCATCCTCGGCACTGGTCTCGGCCCTTTGGCCGACATGATCGAGAATCCGCTCGTTATCCCCTATAAAGATATTCCCAACTTCCCGGTATCGACCGTCGAAGGCCACAGCGGCAACTTCATCTTCGGCACTCTTGCCGGGAAACCCGTGATGGCTATGCAAGGCCGTTTCCACTACTACGAAGGCTACGACATGAAAGCCGTCACCTTTCCGGTGCGTGTGATGCGTGCCCTGGGGGCAGAAACGCTCATTGTCTCAAACGCCGCCGGCGGCATGAACAAGGAATTCAAGGTGGGCGACGTGATGATTATCACCGACCACATCAACCTCTTCCCTGAGAATCCTCTGCGCGGGCGCAATTATCCCGAACTGGGTGTGCGTTTCCCCGCCATGACCGAGGCCTACTCCAAGCGCCTCGTCGCCGTGGCCGATGCCATTGGCCGCGAGAAGGGCATCAGACTGATGCACGGCGTTTATGTCGGCACGCCCGGTCCCACTTTCGAGACTCCCGCCGAATATGAGTATTTCCGCATCATCGGCGGCGACGCCGTGGGCATGTCGACTGTACCCGAAGTGATTGTGGCCCGTCACGCCGGCATGGAAGTGTTCGGACTCTCGGTAATCACCGACTTAGGGGGCAAGGATGTGACGCAGGTACCCACCCACGAAGAGGTGCAGCAGGCCGCTGTCACAGCTGAGCCTGTCACCAAGATGCTTGTCCACGAACTCGTGGCACGTCTCTGATTCCCACGCGCCGCGTGCCTCTGCAAGGCGGCAGCCCCTCTTTTCATTCAGCTCAACACTATGAATTCAGAACAACAGACTGAAATATCAACCTTAGGCGAGTTCGGTCTAATCGACCGTCTCACCCACGATTTTCCCCTGGTCAACGTATCCTCTAAAAAAGGTGTCGGCGACGATTGCGCCGTGATGCACTACCCCGATACCGAAGTGCTTGTATCGACCGACCTTCTGGTAGAGGGCGTACACTTCGACCTCACTTATGTGCCCCTGAAACATCTGGGCTACAAGGCGGCAGTGGTAAACTTCTCCGATGTTTACGCCATGAACGGCCATCCCCGCCAGATCACTGTGTCGCTGGCCATCTCGAGCCGTTTCACTGTGGAGCACATGGAGCAGCTATATGAGGGCATCCGTCTGGCATGCCAGATCTACGGCGTGGACCTTGTCGGCGGCGACACCACCACGTCGCGTTCCGGACTCGTGATTTCCATCACGGCGATAGGCGACGCTCCCGCCGACCGCATTGTCTCCCGTTCGGGCGCACACGACACCGATCTTATCTGCGTCTCAGGCGACCTCGGTTCTGCCTATATGGGTCTGCAGCTGCTCGAACGCGAGAAAGCAGCTTCGGGCGGCCGCTCCGATTTCGAACCTCAGTTCGGCGGCAAGGAATACCTCATCGAGCGTCAGCTCAAACCCGAAGCCCGTCGCGACATCATCGAGAATCTTGCCCGCGAGGGCATCATACCCACCGCCATGATGGATATATCCGACGGTCTTTCGTCGGAACTGCTCCACATCTGCAAGGACTCGGGCGTAGGCTGCCGCGTATACGAAGACCGCATCCCCATCGACTACCAGACGGCCGTGATGGCTGAAGAACTTAACATGAACGTGGTGACCGCCGCCATGAATGGCGGCGAGGACTACGAACTGCTCTTCACCATCCCCCTTCATGCCCACGAAGCGATCAAGAAGATTCCCGGCGTGAAAGTGATAGGCCACATCACAAAGCCTTCGCTGGGCGCTTTCCTCATCACACGCGACGGCGTGGAGATGGAAATCAAAGCCCAGGGATGGAATCCGCTGGCCGCCGCTCAGGACGGCGCCACCGACGCATCACATTAATTTTAAAGCTACTGGTTATTTTTTAGCAACTGGTCAATCTTTCTTATGCCTCAGCTATCTCAACGCGGCATTGAAATGCCCGCATCCCCTATCCGACGTCTCGGCCCGCTGGCCAAAGAAGCTATAAAACGAGGCGTCAAAGTCTACCGCCTCAACATCGGTCAGCCCGACGTGCCCACTCCGAAAGAGGGTCTCGACGCGCTCAAGAATATCGACCGCAAGGTGCTCGAGTATTCTCCGTCCGACGGGCTGGAATCGCTCCGCCGCAAGCTGCGTGAATATTATCACCGCTACAACATCGAAGTCGACGTCGACGACATCATCGTCACCACCGGCGGCTCCGAGGCTGTGCTCTTCGCCTTCATGGCATGCCTCGACCCGGGCGACGAAATCATAGTGCCCGAGCCGGCCTACGCCAACTACATGGCTTTCGCCATATCGGCAGGCGCTAAAATCGTCACTATCCCATCCTCGATCGACGAGGGTTTCGCCCTGCCGCCGCTCGAAAAATTCGAGGCTCTCATCACTCCCCGCACCAAGGGCATCCTCATCTGCAACCCCAACAACCCCACGGGCTATCTCTACACAATGAAAGAGATGCTGCAGCTGCGCGACATCGTGAAGAAGCACGACCTCTTCCTCTTCTCCGACGAGGTCTACCGTGAATTCTGCTACACGGGCGCGCCCTACATCTCTGCGTTCCACCTCCCCGGCATCGAGGAGCAGGTGGTGCTGATCGACTCCGTTTCGAAACGCTACAACGAATGCGGCATCCGCGTGGGCGCCCTGATCACAAAACACAAAGAGCTTAAGAAAAATGTGATGAAATTCTGCCAGGCACGCCTCAGCCCCCCTCTGCTCGGGCAGATTGTGGCGGAAGCTTCGATCGACACTCCTGCCGACTACATGCTCCAGACCTACAACGAATATGTGGAACGACGCAAATTCCTCATCGACGGCCTGAATAAGATTCCCGGAGTCTACTCCCCTATTCCCATGGGGGCGTTCTACACCGTGGCGCGACTGCCGGTCGACGACGCCGACAAATTCTGCGAATGGTGTCTGCGCGAATTCCAGCATGAGGGCGCCACAGTTTTCATGGCTCCAGCCTCGGGTTTCTACACCACTCCCGGAATGGGGCACAACGAGGTGCGTATAGCCTATGTGCTTGAGAAAGAGGAGTTGCGCAAGGCTCTGCGGACCCTCGCCAAAGCTCTCGAGGCATATCCCGGGCGCGTGCAGCCTCAGGCACCCGCACTCTGACATCCCACGACACGCCGCGACTGACATGTCATGTCAGACCCGGCTGTCACACCACCTACAACTATAAAGCGCTGTGTCAAACTACCTGACACAGCGCTTTTTCTACGCCTGACACCCTCAAACCACTCCCTCCGGAACGATTCTCCGATAAATAACCGATGACACCAACCTTTTTGGCACAATGTTTGTTTCTTTAATGAGACGAGAAACAAAAATGCCCGGTCGCAACACACCGGCTCTTAAGAATCGAAAATCAATAACAACAAAACTATAACAACTATGGGAAAAATAATAGGTATCGACTTAGGCACCACCAACTCTTGCGTAGCCGTCCTTGAAGGCAAGGATCCCGTCGTAATCCCTAACTCCGAAGGCCGTAACACAACTCCCTCCGTCGTCGCATTCGTCGACGGTGGCGAACGTAAGGTCGGTGACCCCGCCAAACGTCAGGCCATCACTAATCCAGGACGCACCATCTACTCCATCAAACGTTTCATGGGTGAGACCTACGATCAGGTTCTGAAAGAAATCGAACGTGTGCCCTACAAAGTGGTACGCGCATCCAACAATACCCCCCGCGTCGACATCGACGGCCGCGAATACACCCCTCAGGAGATCTCGGCAATGATCCTTCAGAAAATGAAGAAGACTGCCGAAGACTACCTCGGCCAGTCCGTGACCGAAGCCGTAATCACAGTCCCCGCATACTTCAACGACTCCCAGCGCCAGGCCACCAAGGAAGCAGGCGAAATCGCCGGCCTCACAGTCAAGCGTATCGTCAACGAACCCACCGCGGCCGCACTCGCCTACGGCCTCGACAAGAGCGACAAAGACCAGAAGATCGCCGTGTTTGACCTCGGCGGCGGCACATTCGATATCTCCATCCTCGAACTCGGCGACGGAGTGTTCGAAGTGAAATCGACCAACGGCGACACCCACCTCGGCGGCGATGACTTCGACCATGTAATCATCGACTGGCTCGCCGACGAATTCCTCAAAGACGAGGGCGTTGACCTCCGTCAGGACCCCATGGCCCTCCAGCGCCTCAAGGAAGCTGCCGAAAAAGCCAAAATCGAGCTTTCGTCGTCGACTTCCACCGAAATCAACCTCCCGTACATCATGCCCGTCAACGGCGTGCCCAAGCATCTGGTCAAGACCCTCACACGCGCCAAATTCGAGCAGCTTGCCGACCGTCTCATCAACGCCACCATCGCTCCCTGCGAGCAGGCGCTCAAAGACGCCGGCCTCAAAGCCAGCGACATCGACGAGGTAATCCTCGTGGGCGGTTCCACTCGTATCCCCGCAATCCAGCAGATCGTAGAAAAAATCTTCGGCAAAGCACCCTCCAAGGGCGTCAACCCCGACGAAGTGGTAGCCGTGGGCGCAGCCATTCAGGGCGGCGTGCTCTCGGGCGACGTCAAGGATGTGCTCCTGCTCGACGTAGTGCCTCTGTCGGTAGGCATCGAGACTCTCGGTGGTGTCATGACAAAACTCATCGAAGCCAACACCACAATTCCTACCCGCAAGAGCGAGACATTCTCCACCGCAGCCGACAACCAGCCATCAGTTGAAATCCACGTTCTCCAGGGCGAACGCCCCATGGCCAAGGATGACAAGACTCTCGGCAAATTCCACCTCGACGGCATCGCACCCGCTCCCCGCGGCATCCCCCAGATCGAAGTCACATTCGAAATCGACGCCAACGGCATCCTCAACGTCTCCGCCAAGGATAAAGCCACCGGCAAGGAGCAGAGCATCCGCATCGAAGCATCGTCAGGCCTCACCGACGAAGAAATCAAACGTATGAAAGACGAAGCCGAAGCCAACGCCGCCGCCGATGCAAAAGAGAAAGAGCGCATCGACACCCTCAACAAGGCCGACGCAATCATCTTCCAGACCGAAAAACAGCTTCAGGAATTCGGCGACAAACTCCCCGCCGACAAAAAAGCGCCCATCGAGGCTGCCCTCAACAAACTGAAAGAAGCCCACAAGGCACAGGACGCCACCGCATGCGAAACCGCAATCAAGGAGATCGAAACCACTTTCGGCCAGGCACAGCAGGACATCCTCAACGCACAGGCACAGGCGCAGCAGGCACAGCAAGGAGCCAATCCCGGTGCCGGCGCCCCCGGAGCAGGCCCATCCGCCGGTCCCGATGACCACGTCACCGACGTCGACTTCGAGGAAGTCAAATAATCCCTCAATTTAGAAATATCTAAATCCATATAAATGGAGTGTAGCTCAGCGAGTTGCGCTCCATTTTCTTTTTCACATTTTCGGCTGAGATAGTCGAAAATTGATTTATTTTCGCTATATTTGCACCATATTTGGAACGTGTCTTATTTTACGGCAAGGTATGTCTTATGTAGTCTTAAGTGATTTTATGTAGTTCTACCGAGCCAAAAATATTGAATTATGCCGAGTGCGAAATATGAGATAAAGCGAAAATGCGAAGTTTGTGGTTCAATGTTTCTTGCCAAAACATTGGACTCGCATTATTGTTGTAGGAAATGTTCAGACATCGCTTATAATAGAAAAAGAGCTGAAGCCACAAAGCGTCAACAGATGGATAAGGTTATATCTTTGATGCCGGAGGGGCGTGATTATATCAGTGTTGCCGAAGCAGAAGCCATATTCGGTGTCTGCAAAGAAACCATACGGCGCATGATTCGTAGCGGTAAGGTGTCAAGCATTAATCTCGGTACTCGTCTCACAAGAGTAAGCAAGTCTGAGTTAATGGGTATATTGCCTTTGCGTGAGGAACCGGTAAATCGGGACGTAGCATTACCGAGACCATATAATCTGGAGCCGGAAGATTGCTATACCATAGGTGAGATTTCCAAAAAGTTCGGAATTAATGATAGCACCGTCTATGGTCACATCCGCAAATATTCCATTCCTATAAGGCAGATAGGTAATTATGTTTATGCGCCGAAGTCAGAGATCGACCGGATTTATAAAGATGTAGTAAAGAAATGAAGAAGAAACTTGCCAATACTAAATGTACGGTAAAACTACGGAAGTCGGAGTATCGCGATGAATGGTATCTTATCATCGACATTTATCCGGTGTACAAAACTCCCAACGGCAAGCCATGTCGTATTAAGGAGGGCGTAAACCGTAGCGTGACCACACCCATTTGGGATAAATCTCACGTTGCAAAAACACATCCGGACGGCTCTGTGACATACAAGCCTCGTCGGGATGCCAATGGTGTTATCATGTGTAGATCCGCTGTTGACAACGAAGCCTGTCTCTATGCAGACAAGATACGGGCACTTCGCCAGCGCGAATATGATAATCAGGAGCTTTATACCGAGAAGGAGGCTGAGATTGTGGCACAGAACGAGCGGTCGCAATGCAATTTCATCGAATATTTCAAGATGGAAAAGGAGCGTCGCCATAAGGTTAATTCTGAATCAATCAGGGTTAACTGGAATCGGGTCTATGAGTTACTGAAAATATTTGCCAAAGGTGATACTATTCTCTTCGGTGATATTGACGTTAAGCTCATGGAAGATTTCAAATTGTTTATGTTGACGGCTCCGCAAGGAGGTAAAAAGAAGGGAACTGTATCACGGAATACAGCGGTTACATACTTCTCTATATTCAAGGCTGCCCTGAAACAGGCCTTTGTTGACGGCTATCTTAGGGTTGACCTATCAGCTAAGGTAAAGGGAATTCCGGAGCAAGAAAGTCGGCGTGAATATCTGACAATGGAGGAATTAAACATATTGGCCGCAACTCCATGTGACAAGCCAATCATCAAGCGTGCAGCTCTCTTTTCGGCTCTTACCGGAATGCGCCATGTGGATATTCAAAAACTCAGGTGGGGCGAAATTGTGAAAGACGGAGATCATTGGCGGATCAATTTCAGGCAACAGAAGACCAAAGGGGTTGAATACACACCAATATCAGACCAAGCGTATCAGTTATGTGGAGAAAGGCTTGATGATAAACGACTGGTATTCGAGGGGCTTCCTTCTCCATCGTGGATATCCGACCCGCTGGCGCGATGGATAAAAGCGGCTAAAATTACTAAGCATATCACCTTCCACTGTTTTCGACACACTTTCGCTACCCTTCAATTGGCTAATGGCACCGACATCTATACTGTCAGCAAGATGCTCGGACATACAAACGTAAGGACAACTCAAATATATACTAAGGTGGTTGATGCCAAGAAAGAGTCTGCCGCAGACGCAATACAACTTGACACATTAACAAAATAATAAAGACGAGAAGCCCAGATTCAAATTCCGGTGCTTCTCGTCTTTTTACTTTCATATAGCGAATTGTTTCAACTCACTACATAACTCCACGTAAATCATTCGCTCCTTAACAAACTTCGTTTGTGGTTCCAAAAGCTCTTCTTCCCAGCCCTTGTGCTGGTAGTTTCGCATTGTCCGTGCATTATCATAATCAAGAAAATCATAAACGTCTTTATACTTGATCTTCTTTCGATTGGGATGACTGCAATATTTGCATAAAGCAGTTCTGATAATGAATCGCGCCTTGTTGCGGTCTGTTGGAGCCGGATTGCTCTGTAACGTTTCTGCTATTTCTGTTTCTTTTTTAATTAAATAATTTTTCAGGTCCTCAGTAAATTTTACTTGCAACTGTGGGCATGAACCTATACTACCCAGCAGCATTTCTAATACTTTTTGAACTGACAGCCCCCTTTCCTTTGCATATGTCGCTATATGATTATAGAGACATCTATAGGCAGGGTCTGACTCTGGAAGCCTAACGTTGACCACGCGTTACGTGATCACATAGTCCTCGGAGTTATCTTGATAAATTATGCATACTCGTTAACCGGTATGCGCAACTTATCAAAATGCAATCTGTCAATCTTCTCTCAGTCGAGATATGTTTCACTTTACGACAGGCACAATCCCGGAAGCCCTTCTGTTTTAGATGTATTATCATCTGAATGCAAAATTAGCAATAATATCTGTATTTCGGAAATTTCTCTTGATTTTTATACTAATTTCAATGGCAATCTACTCTCGGGAGTGGTATTTCAATTATAAAATCCAATATTATTTCCGGTTTTTATAAAAAGCGGAAATGCCTGTTGTTTAGTTGTTTGCAATTCGCCCATATCTCATCGTAACTTTGCAGCCAAAATAAGATATATGGAAAAGCAAAATACATATGACAATGTACCGGAGACTTTGACATTGATTATATCAAAGCTCGACTCGTTAAAAGAGCAGTTAAGTAGCATAGCACACTTTTCGACCGAGAGTAAAATGGTGGAGTGGCTCAATGTTACAGAACTCTGTGAGTATCTTCCGAGTCATCCTCGGGAGCAGACAGTGTACAGTTGGACGTGCTCGCGTAAGATACCCTTTCACAAGAAAGGACGCAGCATCATGTTTGACAAGAAAGAGATTGATCAGTGGCTACAAAGTGGAAGTCACTACAAATCTCAGCAAGAGATTGAAGATGAAGCCAGAAGCTTCATTGAAAGTAAAAAGAAGAACAATATTTTCAGATAAACTAATAACAAGAAATGACAGAAAAGAACAAAACAGTTTTGCTGGTTTTAGCCGGTATTATCTCTGGCTGTTTACTGACCATGAGTGTCTGCGCCATTCGAAAAAGTTCCCTTACGAAGCGGAACAGCAAGAGTCTATCCAATCGTAATGCCACTAATTCTGTGACAGATTCCGAGAAGTTTCATTTCAATGTCGCTGCCGGAGCCTCTGTGAGCATCCCCATTACAGCAAAAGGAGATATCGACATCAACCTTGCAAGTAATAACGGCGATAAAAGTACAAAAGCAGTTCGTGGTCGTGTCAGAAAGTGTCATGACAACTCTCTCGATGAAACATCTAATTTGGCAGACAGAAACCGCATCAGCAGAAAGTAGCAACCCAGTTCCCGGTACTCTACGCCGGGAACTTTTTTAACCCACATAATATGAAGAAAATAAACATTCATTGGCGTAGTTTCGCCGCTGGCATAATCTCTGGATCTATAGCGACGCTGGGTCTGGGGGCTATTGCTAAGCACATCAAGAAAAAACGTGGCAAGAAACCCGCCAAAAACACACAGGAGATGGTGGTCTTTCGCAAGTCACATCAAAGAGATTTTCTCAAAGAGCGTCTTCCCTTAACGGCTACGCTGTTCGAGCAGTATGTAGTTCAACCACAAATATCAACTAAAAATAATTCATGAAAAAGAAGTACAATCCACATCTTAAACAAAGACCCACTAAAAGTGTCTGGGACGAACAGATAAAGGTTAAAGCCGATATGTTTGGCGGACAAGGCAAAGTCAAACCTCTGCTCTTCTTTGGTTCTGCCGCTCTCATTGGTAGTCTCATCGGCTTGGGTCTCAGCAAAATTATTAAAGACATTTACAATCGAAAAAAACTTGATTCAGAAACGAGTGCTGGCATCATGAAGTACATCACTGAACGTGAAGCAGACGCACGGCTTACTGAAAGGAAACGTGCTGCATACGAAAAAAATCGTAATGATGATTTCTCTGACAGCGATGAAGATTCAGATGACAACCAGTATGTAAACGAACTGGACTGCTGTACATGGGAAGAGAGTTTCCATAGCAATTTCAAAAATTTGTGTTTGGAATATCCGGATGTATTGTTTCATTTTTTGTGCAACGCTCCTGATGGTTATGAAGAACCCATTATCGCCGTCCTTACAGCAGGTCTCGCTTCATGCTTCTCGAAGGTAGAAGCGCTTTACCTTGACGACAAATACCATCGCCCAAATCTACTTGTATGCGTAGAAGGAGAATATGGTTCTGGCAAAGGAAATTACAAAACCATGTATGATACTTTGTTTGGTCGCCGCATTCATCGGGATGCGCCCAAACTGGCGTGCGAAAGAGGTGATAACAAAATCATACAAACAGTATCAGTGTCAGCGACAAGCTCAAGACTGACTGACATCATAGCCAACAATCGTGGCGTGCATTGCGTTGCTTTCGAACCTGAAATAAAGACGTTCTATCAGGCCATCAAGAAAAGTAACGGATTGGGGTTTGATTTGTTACGCAAGGCTTTCGACAATGATGAAATTTATCGTATAAACAAAGATACATCTTCTCCGCAAGGCTTATTCCCTGTTGCTTTGAACCTGATTATGACAGGCACTCCAGGTGACACCCGCGATTTCATCAAGAAAGAGCTGGAAGGCGGCACTATATCTCGCTTCTGCTGGTGTGTTATGCCAAAGCCCAAGAAAGACACTAAAGCATTCCCTATGCCTCAAGGTAAGGTTTTGAGTGACCTTCAGAATCAGATTGATGTATGGACTGAGCAGTACAGTTACAAGACCGACGAGGATGGCAACGACATCCCTGCTGATCCATTTCGGATAGATCTCGGTTACGTTAATGATGCCCTTAAGGCTTGGCTTGGTGAGCAATGGGACAAAGGCGAAGAGCAGAGTGATTCCACCCGACAGGAGGTTCGCTTACGCATAGGCGCAATCGCATTTAACAGCGCAATCGTCTATCACATGCTGTACGGCAATCCTACACCGAGGGAACACGGCAAGCGCGAGACGATTGTGAATCTGACACTCTACATGGCTGATTACTATATGGAGCGTTACCTGCATAAGTTCTCGAAGATTCAGAATGAGCAGCGTGCGCAGAACAGAGCCGCCGAAATGGTTTTGAAACATGATGCTCCTACAAAACCTGAAGCTGTACCAGTCAACCCAAACTGGAAGAGTGACGTTCCTGAAGCCACCGTCAAGGCTTGGTATGAACGGTTCCAGAGTGGAGATGGTTATGGGAAAATTGCGACCGCCGCTCGTCGTAGCAAAGACAAGGTGCGTAGTCAAATCCATATTTATTCTCGCATGTATAACCTTCCGTTACGTACAGTCAAGGCCGATTGATTGACAATCCATTTTCTACTATGGCGCATCCTCGATATGGGGGGGGCGCTATTGTTATGGATGGGTGTGAGCTGGGTGTGGACTCTTGATCCCGTGTGTTGAATGGGGTGTTGGGGAGTGTCAAAAGGGTGTTGAGGGGTGTTTACTAAATTTTTACATCCTCTCATAATCAAGCATTTAATTCCATACACCCTTGTGTACACCCATATAAACTGCGAAAATGCCATTACATATCTGTCCCTTTACCAAGTCGAAGTCTGGTATGGTCAGCGGACATAGATGCTGCGATAAGAAAGTGGGAGAAACAGAATCCTTAATCCCGCGCCAAAACACCTTCAAATCCTTATTTATGAGAAAATATAACCTGACAAGGAGCTTAGAACCCACATTTCCTCGTAAAAAATTGGGGATTTCGGAGTAATTGTACTACCTTTGTACTTGGCTAATTGAATCCCTCAAAAGATGTATTAGTCACAAGATAGGCAAATTGCTGACATCCGACTGAAAAAACGCCAAAAATTCGAAGAGGATGAATGCAATCTAAAAGCTCCTTGTCTTTTCTCGGAAAGATAGGGGCAAGTGCTGTGCTTAATAATAGTATGGCACTTTGTCCAATTATTTTTTCGACGAGAGATGGGAGTGTCGTTCCGACATCTGAGTAACACCAGATACGAGACGGCGCAGGTTGTATTTTCTCTCGCTTTCACCTTCTTCTAGGTGATTGGCGTTACCTTCAGTCAGGTGTAAGTGGTGAAGCTGCTTGCGCCTTTCTTGTTATATGAAGGTAAACCAATTAACAAATGCTGAGTTGGGCGGCTTGTAGGCGATGAGATGCGACTTATGGGCGACACAAAGCCTTGTCCTTTTTGTGGCGAGCCGATTCAGAAGGTAGCCCGGAAATGTAAATGGTGTGGTGAATGGTTAGACCAAGAGAATCATTCATCATCAGTCGTATATATCACTTGCCCGACTTGCGGAGAACAAATTCCGGAAGGTTCAAAAGTATGTCCTCTTTGCCATGAACCGGTATCAGGTGGCAATCCGAGACAAACACCTCCACCTCCCCAACAGATACGCCACTCTTCCAAGGCTAAGGTCCGTCTGCTATATATTGTTATCGGATGCGTGGCTGTGCTTCTACTGATAGTTGGCGGCATAAAAATCAAGAGCTACCTGAATGACAGAGAATATCAGGAGTCGATTGAAAACAGTCCATACAATGTAATTTCTAAGAACCTTGACGAAGCTATAGCCCAAGGCAAGAACCTCTCAGCATTCTTACGTGATGAAAAGAATGTCGAAGCCTTGAAAAGTCATTTCGGAGAAGATCAATACTCCCTGATGCTTGCTCTAAGTGCTTATTCAGATGAACCGCTTACTGCCAAAGATCCCAAAGACCTTAATCCCGGTGGTTATGCGTGGAGAACTCCCATGGAAAAAGGCAAGTACGGATGTCGGCTTATAGTCTCACCATCATTCTTTGGCTGCAAGTACTATTATGACGGACTGGAAGTAGATGAGTTCGGGCAGATAGTGAGAAATCCGGCATGGGAATGTGATTATTACAAAGACAATTTCAATGAAGATGACACAAGCAAGCCTTATATCCAATACGCAATCAGCATGGACGATAATAAAGGCGTTTGTTGGATTCGTGTCGATGATATATGGGGCATTAGTTTCAGGTTTAGCGATGTATCCTACTTTTCCGAACTATTACTCCGTAAAGATGGCGATGTCTGGAGCCTGCCCATAGACAAATTAAGTCCCGCCGAAGCCGTACTCAGGCGAGAAGGCTTAGAACAGTTCATGCAATGGTTTATGTCCGGGTCAAGTATTAAATTATCCGCAGTCAATTCCGATGGGGTTGCTTATACCGCATACCTTGCTGGAGACGAAACGGATTTTTACGACACTTTCATGAGCCACGTAATGAAAAAGCGCATCAATGATGGCATTTTTGTGAAAGATGAATTAAGTACAAATAAATAAAAACACCAACCCAGCCAATCAATATGAATATGACCAAAGTAAAATTTATAATAATTGCACTCATCGCGATATTTGCCATTCCTTTTGAATGCAATGCCGAGTTATATCGTTTCGATGGTTATTATATAAATGATAAGACTCCAAAAAATATCAAAGAGAAAGCAGAAGTTTCGTTTGTGGATTATAAAGGTCTAAGCAGCAAAGCTGTTGCAACCATAGATTTTCATTTATGGGACTCTAAAATCGGCAAATGGAAGACCGTGAATGTAATAATAACTGAAAAGCCACAGATTAACGGAAGAAAGTCTATTTATAAAGGCCATCTAAAAAAAGATTCTCGTGTTAATGCCTGTGTCTATGTCGATACTTCAACGAAAGGACAGATTAGTTTTACGCTAGTCGCTGCTGGTACGACAATAGAAGTAAAGGGACCGATTAGAAAAGGTTAAACGGCAGCGAGCAAGTATCATTCCGACAAACAATCCTTCAAAAAAAATGGAACAAACCAAAAAGAAATGCCCTTTCTGCGGCGAAGAGATAATGGCTGACGCTAAGAAGTGTCGGTTTTGTGGAGAATGGCTGAATAAAAATTCAGCCTCGTCATTTGCTGATAATTCTAAAAGCAAAAAGAACTGGATTTATATTGTCTTAGTTGCTGTTGTGGCTATTGTAATTACTATAATCATGGCTACGACAAAATTCTCTACTTCCGAGAATACAAGCATGAGTGATACTTCCGAGGAAAAGACAATAGCAACTACTGAATCAACTGAAATGTCGATTGACCGTCAAATTGCTGACCATCTGATAAAGGTAATGAAAGTGAAAGGTTATGACGTACAAGATAATCTGACATTTACGGAAATCTCGCAAATGTTATATTTTGACAATCAGGTTCAAACAGCTATAAAAGATGGTTGGGCTTTCTGCAAACGTAATCAACATGAGATTGATTCGCTGAAAAGCAATATACATGGAACTGGTCCTGTTAAGATTGCGGATGTACAAGAATTTCTCGCAGCAGAAAAACGATGGAATGCGAAGATAGCTTTACTGGAAAACGAGATTGCCGACATCACCCAAACCATTGACTCATTCGTACCCGATAAATAATTCATCATGGAAGATACAAAAAGATGTCCTCATTGCGGACAAGAGATAAAAGCTGTGGCGAAGAAATGTCGTTTTTGTGGTGAGTGGCTTGATGTAGCTGCTCCGCAAGATTCTAACGACACAGGAGCAAAAGCGGAAACGACTGGGAAAAGAAATATTTTGAAGTACGCCCTTATCGGCGTTGCCATTATTGCAGTCATCGCTATTGTTTGGGTATTTCTATCACCTTCATCAGAATCAGATACAAGCGAGAAAACTACTGAGTCCGGCATTGTTCAACCGGCTGCTGAACCATATTCCGTAGATCAAGTATTGAGCAATATCGAGGAACATGACGCAAACGAGACTCCCGAACAGCAAGCACAGGAGCTTTGGCGTATACATCTGAATAAGCTACAGGGCAGTTATCTCATCGACGCATCATCAATGGCGGCGGATCTCGATATGGTTCATAACTATGGCAAGTATGTAATCTCCGGCACAACTCTTACTCAATATCTTTGGGATAGGAACAGCAATTCTTGGGTATCGAATTTCAGCTCAGAATTCCAGCTGTTCAAATTTCAAGAGGGCGATTATATGACAGGGTACAACCTCATATACACAGACCAATATGGGAATGAATGCAGGATGTGCTCAGGTGATATAAACGGAGACGGCGTTATGGATCTCTGGCAATCCGACAGCGTGTTCTGGACTAAACAATAAAAAATAGATATGCGAAATATAAAACAAATTAAATTTGGTCTGCTTATAGCATTGCTCATGTTCAGTATTGCATCTTTAGCAGCGAAAGACGAAAAACCTCAGAATCTTTGTAAGGGGATGCTCTTCTTTAATGGTCAAGTCGTTAAAAACAAGGAGACCAAACAAAAAGAGCCATCCGGACAAGGAGAGTTATTTATTAAACAGACATATGAAACAAACAATGTCTCTATAAAAGGAAATTTTGTCGGAGACAAGGTATATGATGCGGTTTTTTCTATAAACGAAGAAAAGGCTTTTGACTTTAAAAGCTGTTACTGGAACGGCAAACTACTAAATAGCAGCTGGAGTCAGATCGTTTTTAAAGGAACGATGTCTTATTCTTTTGATTTTGATAAAGAATCCAAAAGCCTACGTTTAAAGTTTGAGTTATTGGAGGGAGAGCTTTTTGGTGTAGTTGAATATAATTATCGTGATCATTTGGTACCACTTAAGATTACTCCTGAAAATAGCGTATTTTACGATATGACATTCGAAAAAAGAGACCGTATTCCATATCACCATGCTATTAAAACCTATGGTACGTCTATTAAAGTTAAATCTCAGATATTGTCTTCACCGTATGAAGATATTGTATTGGCACCCATTAAACCTTTCATTGAAGAAATTACTTTGTCGGCAGTTGAATATGAAGGTCGATGGAGAGTAACCATCGATGAATGTAGATTGAAAAATAATATAAAATTTCGCCCCGTTTACAGCGACGAAGGGAGGGGTAAGCTTTGTAACATCTCTTTATTTGGGAAAGATGGTGTTTATTTCGGTGAAGATGATAGAAATAATGTTGGATTGAAACTTCCATTAGAAGATGGCGGTTATTTTGAGTTCCATTTTGATGTCTATGTGAATGACTCAAAAGGACGACTTTATTTCCCAACTGGCGAAGTGTTCGATGGAACTTTTATACATTTACCATTCATATCATTCAGGGATATACAATATGGAAATCTTGATGACAAATGTAAAGCTGTTGCAAATATCATGAAGTCAAAATCTACCGACTTTACTATGGCGGATGGAATGTATTATAATACTTCTGGCAAATCAGAAAGAGTCAAAGATGGAGGTTTCCCTGATCGTGTAATAGAAGCAAAACTCGCCGATTTTAATCATGGCTTAGATTATGTAACCCTTATTTCCGGCGCGAAATTATTATCAGCGAATTACGATTATTATCTTAATCTCTGTTCACGAGACTTCTGGAAATACATAGGGAGAGGCGATATAAGCGAACTCGATAAGTCTATCTATAAAAAGAAGCCCGAATATTCTGTACAATATCAAGCATATACCTCAGCCTTAAATGGTCTACTATATGAAGTCGTGTCCTGCTATGCCTCCGATTTCACAGAAAAGGGAGCAACTGTTTACAAGAACATTGACTTAGGAACAAGTGCAGCGAAAAAACTGCCACTCCTTCCAATAGATAGAAACAACCATTGGCAAAGTGCGTTACCTCTTAAATCGATTTGCTTGGACGCAAAAGGCAACAATAGAGTAAAGTTTACCATTAATTCCATAGATATAGATTATTTAAAATACTTGCAAGATGCGAATGACGCTAAAGAGCTTGCTCTTCTTTGTATTATGAAACCGGGAACAACTGTTGAGTATAATCCATACGATGCCATTCCAACTGCCGTTGGTTTATATTTGATAAACAAAAGTACGAACACCGTTCTATACGACTTAAGCAACTATCTTGACACCTCTAATCCTGTTAAGTATAAAGCAATATTCAAACAAATCAATACTAAAGATAAAGCAGCATATAAGCGAAAAGCAGATTCCGAAATGAGAGAATATCGAAATAGGTACGGACAAAATGCTCATCCATGCGGCACCTGTGGGGGAACAGGTTATAGAACATATTGGAGCAACGGAAGACAATATAAAAAGGTTTGCAATGTGTGTGGTGGCAGAGGACGATACTACACTAGATAACATAAAAACATAGCCTTAAACAATCATATTTTACAACTTATATTAGCAGCTCACCCTAATACGGTGGGCTGTTTTTTATACAAAACGCTATTCTCCGCCCTTCTCCGTCCTTATATGTGTATGACATTAGAAAATATCATCTTCGGAGAAAACGATGCTTTTCTCCGGGGACGGGAGGCGACAGTGGAAGGAAAGCCTCTCGATACGCAAAAAACAACCACTCATATTGTTCCAGAGAAATTTAGGGAAGATGTTGCGGCTTTAACCAAGTATATAGGTGAAGAGCGATTCCAGAAGGGACTGAGTATCGAGGTTTCGCTCTCTGAAATACTTAACATCGCTCCCAGGACAAGACGAAGAACCGATGCCTATGACTCGCTTGCTAAATATCTGAAGAGCGAGCTGGACATTACACTAACCATTAAATCACAGAAATCATGAAAAAGAAGATTTTTATGACTGGCGTTGTACGAGATTATGACAGTGCAACTCGACAGACTATGGCTAATGAAATGAAAGACTATATCTGTCAAAATATAGTTGGTCCTGACTGCGCCGAGTATGTAAAAGTGATTATTGATGAGCCTGATGATAAGACCGTTAGAATACGTTTCCCTTTCTCGCCGGGCTGGACGCCAAACCCAGGATGGATGTCGAGGGAAATGTATCGTTGCTTTACCGGCGAATATAGCGGATTTACAGCTGAAAACACTGTATGGTGGACAATGGGCTTTGGACCCGATTACCCTATGGAGGTTAGTTTCTCAATTGATGATGTGATCGAGTGCCATAAGAAGAACACTCGATTCTATAAGGCAAACCGCTACAAGAACATTACTATTGAAGAAACCAGTGCGGGGCTTGAAGTAAATATAACATTCTGAGCAACTATGAACTACAGCAGAGCATTTATGAGAAAACATTATGCGTCCGGTTATCTTATCAGCAACGACGGGCTTCATGGTGAAAGAGACTATTATGACCAATATTCACAAGAGTTCAAGACACAAATCCTTTACCAATATCTTGATCCGGCAGAAGATAGATATTTCATGTTGAGTGGAAAGGATAAGTACTATATCGATGAAATGGTACTCTCTTGCTATCGAGGTACAATAAAGGATGGTAAGCAATATCTCGTGCATCATAAGGACGGTGATATGAGAAACTCCAGAATCAGTAATCTGGAATGGCGAGAGGCAACACCGGAGTATCTTCAGGAAAGACAGAAAATAATAGCGGATTCCATCGCTGCGTCCGCTATAAAAGACGCGGCAGCGAAGAAAAAAGCACTGATGGATAGATATAAGCGAAACAAGATTGAAGTCAACAAGAATGGCCAAATCACGCAATATGGTAAGGCCGTTTTTCTAGAGGACTCTTTTTATGACTCGGACTTGGATTGGACATACCATACTGACAATGCTCGTGTCAGGTTGAGTATATACATTCCAAGGTGGCGACAAACTGATTATGAGAGATTTGATGTAGTTGATATTATGGAGGACTTCGGCATGATCGAAGGCAACAAGGCAGATTTTGCTAACCCGAAGGTACTCTATAAAAACCATAACTATCTCGACACTACGCCCGGCAATATGGCTTGGTGTGATGCTTCTGACCAACGATATATCGATTTTAAGACGGCTGCACATGAGGTAGTAATGGAGAAAGACCATCATAGCAATTATTATCTGTCAGAACAAAGTTGGAAAACAATATATGGACCAGACGAGCCATATAGGGACTGGAGCGACAGACCACCCAAAAGCGGCTTGGCGTTTTGTTGATTAAAGGGAGTCGGAGATTACAACCGACTTCTTTGTTCATATAATGGGGATTGCAACACCCACTATGCCCTTACTTGTGTATGACAAAAGAAATTTGAAATATCTAAAGGATGTACCTTGGCTTGACCTCGTTGAAGAAGCTTGGATTGAGAATTTTGAGAGAAAGATGGATGAATGGCTTGAGAAACTGGTGCCGATTCATAAGATTGGCAAAACGATGAAAGCCGAATTCATAAACTTTGGCGATGATTGCATGGTAGAACCCGCTGTAAAATATGCCTTTGATTCTGATAGCGACATAGACAATATGTTTGAGAATGACGGAATTGTATATGTTTTAATACCAAAAGATTGCGATGAACCAGACCGATATTGCCTTGTAGTCAATAGTATGAAGGATAGGCAAGCATTATCATGGCGAAACTTCTTCTGTTCAGACCTCTTAGAGTATTTCGAACAGGAAGGTAATATTTTGCTGACACCATACCTCGATGATAGGTTTAACACAAATAAGCCCTATTCTTCTGTGATTGACAATATTAGCAAGGAGTTTCAGAAGATGACAGAAGATGACAGGAGACAAGGATGTTAAGATTTGCTTTTCAGAAGGCTTTTATGATATGTATCTGTAGAACAATTCAATAAGATAGAGAGAAGCAGGGCTATAATGCCCTGCTCTCGTTTATTGAAGAGGATTATATCTATTTCTATCGGATTCGGAGCGAAGCGACGGGGAACATTCAGATACCAAGCCATTCGCTATCGCTCAGGCTCCCCTACGGGGTTGTGAGGACATCTTCTTTCAGTCAATCCGCGAAGCGGATAGTGGTTGAGCTTGTCTCAACCATCTTCAATATACCGATGGCTAACGCCATCAATCCGTAAAATAAAGAATGTCGTTAAAATCCTTGTCGTCGAATTTCTATGGCTATGTAATAAAGGAAATGCAATCAGTGTCGTTTTTTTACGACAAAAGGGATATTGACAAGGTATATAGTCCTTAATCATGTAAAAAAACAAGATATGAGAAAACATAATAATATTCATATTGATGATCAGTATTGTGGAAAAGAAGTAAACCATTTATCAGATTTCCCGATATTGGATAGTTTATTAGACCAAGGCAAAGTAATCCTCGATAAAGTAATTCCGGGATGTGGAGCAACTGAATATTATCTCCGTTTGCCTGATAACCCGGTTATTCTGACAGCACCATTGACTCTGTTATTGGAGTCAAAGATGGATATGAACCCTACTGATGAAGAACTACTGTCAGGCAACTATGACCATTCAATGAAGAGACCTAACAAAGTCCACTATTTTGACAGGAGTGATGATACCAAAAATCTCGATAAGTCAAGGGATGAGTTGTATGAATATCTGACTAACCCGAACCAGATACCGGGATTCACACCGAAAATCATGACAACATACGACTCTTTCGGGGTGGTTTGTGATATGCTGGACTATATGGGATGTCTCGATCAGTTCACTATCGTTGTTGATGAGTTCCCTTCAATGTTCCAATATGTAGGGCTGCCGGGCAAGGGACATACATTTCTCAATTTTCAGGATAGGTTGAATGCACTGACAAACCATATTGTGTATCTCACGGCTACACCTGTGGATGACAAATATCTTGACCATATTCCTGCATTTCAGAACATTCCGTATTATACGCTTGCATGGAATCCCGACAAGATACAGAAAGTGAGAATCAATCCGCAGCCTATAAGGAGCGTTCTGGGCAAGATGCAGGAAATAGTCGATAAATTCAGGGCAGAAGGATGTTTCCGGCGCACTTATGACAGCTCCGGCAATGAGGTGAAATCGACGGAAGCAATATTTTTTCTCAACAACGTGAAGGATATTGTCAAGATTATCAATACTTGCGGTCTTACATCAAAAGAGGTGCTGATACTATGCGCCAGATCCAAGGGCAATGAGGACAAACTGAAAAAGATAAGCCCCTCTCTCGGACGATTCAGCATAGGTAAACCGGCAAATCAGTGGAACTACACGAAAGAGAACAAACCATTCACATTCGCTACGAGCGTGTCATTTCTCGGTGTCGATATGCACTCGGACTGTTCATCGACATACGTTTTCGCCAATGGTAATGTCCCCTCGCTGAGTCTGGATATTTCGATAGACCTTCCGCAGATTGCAGGACGGTGCAGGACTAACCAACCTTTCAAAGATGATATAGATATGTTCTATGTGAGATCTTCTGAAAAGGTGATAGCCAAGGCGAAGGATGATTTACAGAAGCGTATCGAAAAGACGAATGAAATGTTGCCGGATTATGCAAAGATGGACAGGATGGCATCATTACAACCTATATTGGACGCTCAGAAGTCCCTATGCTACAAGGACTATTATCTTGATGTAAAAGACCTTGGCAGCGGTAAAGGTTGTGCAGTAGTCAACGATACTGCCTATCAAGCCGATTTGAGAGCCATTGATATAAAGAATGATCAGCTAAAATCAGGCTATACGGTAAACAGATTTGTCGATAAGACGGCACAGCAGACTCTTTCCAATCCGCTGTATAATGTCGCTTACGCATTCTTCACTCAGTATAGGGCACTAAGCAATTTTATAGATCGGATGAAGCTGTACGTTGACACCATTGAACAAAATCCTGAAGTTAAGCCATATATCGAGCAAAACCTTACGAGTGTGGATATTGAATACAAACAGTTCTACAATATCCTTGGCCCGGAAGAAATAAAGCGATGTGGTTATAGACGGCTGGATATTATGAAGCGAATCAGCGAGATAAACAAAACTAATAATTGTTCGTCCGCTATTGTCGCTCGTTGTTATGAACTGATGCCGAAAGGAAGTAAGATTTCAAAGAAAGATGTAAAAGCAATCCTCACTCAGATATATTTGGAATTTGGCTTGAACAGAATAGCCAAGTCCACCGACCTTCAGGAGTGGGGAATACCTGTGAAAGATATTAAGATAACACAAAACAGCAAAAGAACAGATGGATATGAATTCCTGTAATGTAAGTATGTTTGGAAAGGCAACCGACACTTATAATGTATTTCTAGTAAGCGTCGACAGCCTATTGTATTGTATCAAGACCGGCGGCACTATCAAGGGTATTATCGAGAAAATACGTCAAGACCCGACCGCCAACAAGAAACAGAAACTTGAACTCCCAGTTATTATGTGGCAGGGGACGTTCTCGCATAGAGCAGATAGCGGTGTGCAGTCGCTTTCGTCGCTGATGTGTGTTGACATTGACCATAAGCCAGCAGAAGAACTGACAAAACTTCGCTCATGTCTTATGTCGGAGCCGTGGGTTATGGCGATTTTCCTCAGTCCTTCCGGTGATGGTCTGAAAGTGATTGTCAAGACAGATAACTTTAACATCGACAACTATAAGAACTGCTACCGTCAACTGGAAAAGATGTTTGAAGACCAGTATGGGATTCAGCCCGATAACAAGTGTGAGGCAGTCAGTCAGGGATGTTTCGCCTCGTATGACCCCGATGTATATGTCAATCCCAATGTGGCAGACCTGCATCTGGAGTATGATCCGGCATTCGATACACATTCAGAGAAAGCGATTGTATCAGGCAATCCGGTCAGCAGTTATAGCCCGAGACCGATGTCCCAGGTTGATGCGTTTCTCTGTCAGCTTGGCAACGGACTCTGTGATGAAGACATTATCCAGATTGCAGACAAGAGATTTGCCCGATACCCCAAACGATATACGGATGGCTACAGAACAAAGTCGATATTTGTTCAGGCAGGAACTCTATGCAAGGCGGGTATTTCAATGGAGAAAACTCTGAAATATCTGAAAGAGCATTATCTCCCCACCGGTTATGATGAGTCGAAGCTGGAGTATGAAACAAACCGAGCGTATGACAAGTATGCTGTAGAATTCGGAACTGAGCGAGGGACGTACAGGCCATAAGGATGCACTCGCGGCTTCTCTCGCCCATTCACGCCATAGGTAATAACGCCTATGGCTTTATTTTTCACCCCTAAATTTTTCTGACTTCCTTTGCGCACTGATATTCACCCCTAAAAATGCGCTATAACACTATTTATCACAGCTATTTACGCCAATCTTATTCACCCCTGTTGGAAATATCGGTTTCTGCACCAAAAGCCATACATTCATAGCCCTGAAAAAAAGATATACCACCGCTTGCGCAGTGGCACATCTAAATCAAGGATAATTACTCTACGACCTTGAACTCTTCTAAGGTGTAGCAGCAATCGTGATGCCTCCGGGAGTATGTTTCCATTGCTTTCTTACAGGAGTCGAGTGTTCGTAAGTGTTTGGAGCCGGTTATTCCCTCTACAGCTTCGGTTAGGTCTTCAAGCGTCTCGTAGTACTCCGTATCCTCGTCCTCGACCCAAAAGCAGAATCTTTCAGGGAAATAGTCGCCGGTAGCATCGTTTGTCTCATAGACGCAGTTCCCACTCTCTTCACATTGGAAGTAGAGCTTGATGTCGGGAAATTTCTCTTCGATAAACTCTCTCACCTCGTTAAGTTCATCCCACGCGGATTCCACATCGAAGGTGAGATAGCAATCGTTAAAGCTTAGGTTGTCCCAACTACCACGACAGTAAATCTTTTCATAATTACCGCCGAGTTTAACGACTAAATTACCAAGCCATGAACTGCCAAAGCCATTATCACATAGCCCCGGATCTTTCATGCTCTCTAGCTCGTGCATAGTGTCGTAGAGCTGTTTAAGTTGCTCTTTATCACCTACAGCGTGATATTGAGAAAAAGCCCAATTAGGCATGACCCACCTCCTTTCCGTCTTCGTAGCGACATATCTTCAGGTTCTCGGTTGTCATCCATTGGCAATCTTTGAGTCTGAAGCCGTATTTGTCCTCCAGCGTTGAGAGGAATTCTTCGAAGTCTTCGTACTGTTCCGATGCTTCGACCTCTTCTTTGGTCAGGTGTATGATGTTAAGCCACCCACCGCAGAAGTCAAGGATAATTACATAGTTGGTTTCCATGTCATTTCTGTTCTTATTAGATGAATACTTGTCGCCATAGGATAAAGCCGTTTGACCTTTCCTCTTGCCGACATTTGATTGTTCGCATTGACGTGAACTTTGACCTTCACGCCGTTGATTATCACGGAGAAATGATAACGTATCATGCTGCCTCCCTGATAAAATAGGTCAGATGATTGAAGTTGGAACTGTAGGGGCTGGTGGTTATCATCTTGAAGCCGATACCGAACTTGCCCCGGTACTTCTCTATGTTCCAGTGCTTCCTTGTCGTTTTCCCTTTCCCCACCGCAGTATGGGTAGGCAGGAACTTGTGTCGTATTAGCTGTAAGATTGCCATACGCTGCTCTTCGCTGTATATTCGCGCCTGAGCTACGGGAGAGGGGTGCATGGTTCTGATGGTCGCACCTCTCTGTTCGCTGATGTTCTCTTTCATTTTAGCTTGTACCGTTTAATGAGTTTATAGACTGTTGACTTTGAGAAAGCACAACCTTTGGAACTGACAAATCCCTCATTATTCAGGATGTCTGCCATTTCCTGTAAGGTGTGCTCTTCTTTGACGAGTGTCCTGAGCATTGCAATCGCCCTCTTGTTATTGGGGTTGCTGTCTGCCTTCGCTTTACTCGTCCTGATGCTGTTCCGGATAGCTTCTTCATGTTTGTCCAGCAGATGCTCCGGATTGCCGAGTTTGTAGCCTCTCGCTTTCTTTGCGTGAAGGCTTGCTTTGGTTCTGGCTGCAATGAGTTCGGCTTCGTACTGTGAGATAGCCGATATTATATGCAGTACCATTTTGTTCGCTTGCGGGAAATCACAAAAGACGATCTCCACATCTGACTCCAAAAGGCTTGACAGGAATGAGACACTTCTTGCCAGTCGGTCGAGCTTGGCCACTATCAGAGTAGCACCCTCTTTCCGGCATTGTGATAACGCCTCTTTTAGTTTTGGTCTGTTCGATTTTCGTCCGCTCTCCACCTCGACATATTCCGCAATGGGAACTGTGTCATGGAGGTAATTTTGGATGATTTCGTTTTGTGCCTCTAATCCAAGTCCAGAGAAACCTTGCTTCTGTGTCGAGACCCGGAGGTAGGCGACATACTTTTCTTGTGCCATGTTTATACGTTTTAACATTAGTTCCGTAGATTAGATGTGCGTCTTGTCTTTGGAACCGATGCGAGTTATACAAAATAAGAAAGGAGAATACCATTTTTCTGATATTCTCCAATGCTTGATAATCCTATATCTGTTATACTGCCACTTTTGGAGTAAGTTGGCAGATTTCACAGATGTATTCATAAGAGGTTGTTCCGTGTTTGACATTAGCATCTATCACAGGAACGATGTTGTCAATGGAAACGGCATGATACACAATCTCGTTTCCTCCATTATCGGGTCTGACGGTTATAGAGAAGTTGTTAACGCTCCTCTGGTACTGTATCAGAACCCACGCTTTGAGTTTGCCAAGGTAGAATGTCGTTCCATTCTCGATGACCTTGATGCTTGTGAGTTTGGGTAGCCAGCCGAAGAATTGAATGCTTCGCTGTAGGCTATTACTCCAAATCACTTTCGCGATTCTTTCGTTGTCTGTCATAAAACGTTGTTTAGATAGTCCATTACCTTGGTGCCGTAATCTGCTGTCTTTTCAACTTTCTCATCGATCACGGTTGCAAGGCTGTTCAGATATACATCTTGAATGCGCTCATGTAGGCTACCATCCTCATTGTATAGGTTAACCTCAAACAAGTCAGTGCCTTCGATGTAAACTACTCTCACGTTGCCTGTAAACAAGAAGCCCTGAACGTGAAATTCCAGTGCATCCTCAGAACTTATCAAGCTGTTCGGGTCAACTCCCCATGACATCGGGATTGATGGATTGACGGTCAGTATCTTCCATATATACGCCGCCATCTCTGACAAATATACTTTCTGTGTCATAACTTGTCCTTGTATTTACGGTTAAGGTATTCCAGAAGCAGCCGTCTCACAAATCGAGCTTTATCGGTTGGCGTAAATGTGAAGTAGTAGCTCCTGGGATTGCCATATCGATCGTCTCTTACAACGCTACCTTGATAATTCCCCCTTTTCAGGAAGTCATCGAGGCTAATGCTTGTATTGGTGTCGGTATTCTCGTACTGGAAGTAAATGTCCAGCACAGGCTTACCTTTGTAGTTTCTTACTCCTTCAATAGTTGAGTCCCAGTTGTTGCCTGTACGTCTTTCAAAGGAGAGTCGCAGTTCCTTGTCCCGGCTCTTGTATAGTCGGGAACCAGCTTCCTTGACCATTCTTGTTATGGTCTCGGCGGTGATTGACAGCAGTTCTGTCGGTGTGAGAGTTTCAACAATCTCCACCTTTTTCTTTGGTGCTGTCCGTGAAAAGATTACGTTTATGTCCATTGTCTTATGGTATATAAGTGTTTCTAATTACGGTTTTGTAGTGTCTGTAGCCATTCGAATCGGGTTCCGGTATGCGAACCTCTCTGAAGACCATAGTCCACCACGGGTCATTTTTCTTCGGCTTATCGTTCAGAAGCATTTCCACGGTAGCCGGTGAAAGTGGGAAAACGTAGGTCAGGGCACGCTTCTTGCTGCCTTCTTCCAGACTATCCCAATACTTGATTGTCAGTTTCTTTGTCTTTGCCATTGTGTTTAAGATTTGTTGTTTCTTCTTCATCGTCGTACATCAGGTGGTATTCTTCAACGATACGGTCGAAGTCTGTTACCGTTAGTCCGGGGAAGTTGGTCTGGTACATATCGTAAAGATCTGCACCAGTCATGGCTGGGTCTTGTTGGAGAATCGAGTATATCTCATCCTCCGTGTACCAGTCGTCGTAGTAGCCGAAGCGGTTGTTCTCACCGACCTCGTGGGGATAGGTTTCGGTACAGTCCTCAATGATATGCTGTACTAAACTCCAGCACTTTTCAAGATCTCGCTTTACCGTTATCTCTTCGTCGGTATGCGGATTGTAGTAACCGCAGCTTATGTTAATGGCAGATACAGAGAGGCCTTTTTCTTTCAGCGTCTCAACATCCGTCATTAGTCCTGTCTCTTCCTTGTAGCCCCACTTTTCGAGCGTGATGTCCTGTATGAACTTTTCACTGCAAAGGTCTGTGCAACTGATATTGGTAATCAGATCGCTGTTACCACGACGATCACATTGAATCACGAAACGGCAGTTCTCAAAGAAGTTCATTTCAGCACGAGAGGAACCACGACAGCCGGTCTCTTCCTCTTTAAAGAAGGCTATTTTCATGCAGTCGTACTGTTTGATTGCTTGAATTGCTATTAAAATTCCGTTTTTATCATCAGCACCCAGTCCACAGAATGAATGCTCATTTGCTGAGTAGCCAAAGATGATGTCTCGGGTCTCGATTGCTCTGAAATCACGGGGATGAAGTCGCTGCACTTGGTCGAGATGAGCCACTACACAAGGGTAAGATTCTGATTCACCCTTCATTGCATAGAGGTTGCCATAATAATCCTTACCCAGCTTTACACCGGGCAAGGATTGGAGATAGGAAATGAGGAACTTTATCATTTTGTCCTCTTTTCCACTAGGTGAGTGTATGGCGTAAAGCTTCTTAAGCAAACGCCAGTCTATTGTATTATTCATGTTCTTGTTGGATTTTATGCTGTTTGAGCCAAGGCCTCGCTGCTAATGAACCAAAGGTCTTTGCCACCGAAGGCTTTTTCCTCTTGTATTAGCCAGTCTCTTGACATACAGCTGATTGTTATTTCTTTGTAGCCTTGGATTTCTTCATCCCAGGTTTGAATGGTAGTGATGTCCTCCTCGTTATGGAAGTATTCATCATCGTACTCGCTGAAATAGAAGTTCTCCTTCAGGTATTTAGCTTCGCATTCGGAATCACAGAAGTATGCCTCTGCATCTGAATTGTAGGTGGCATTCTCTTTTACCACCCAGGCACCACAAGCGTCGCACTGACTACAATTGGTACGGTGAACATAGGTTTCGTTGCTTGCTATGTACACGAAATCTTCCAGATTATCTTCGTCAACATAGATTTCTTGGCCATTCATATAGCATAGGGTTGTGGATTCGCACCTATATTCGTGGTATTCATCCCATTCTCCATCGTCCTCATCTTCATCGTCATCCCGATCGCCATCAAGGTTTACATCTGTGGTGTCAAGGCAAAAGCCATAATGAGCATCAGTATAGTTATAAGCTATGTTTCGATCATAATCATAATACTTGAAACTGTCCTGATATGATAAAGTTTGATATATCTCCAGTTCACACTCGATTGAGAACTTTTTGTCAGCCAGCGAAGTGCCATCGTTTGCTACAAAGGCTCTTGACTCACTACAACCGGCTCCGATTTGCTTGTAACCGTCGATATAACCGCCTTTGATACAGAGGTCAACAAGTAAGCGTTTCAGTACGTCGCTTGATTCCTTGGAGTATTGCCTTTCAAGCAGTCTCCATTTCTTATCGTTCTCGTCATAGACATCGGTGAAGAGGATGGCTCTTGCAAGCACATAACCCTCCTTGTCTTCGATATACGCAGCTTTAGCTTCGACCGCATCCTCATAGAAAGAATGTCTGTCTTTTCCTACCATGCAACTGCACCCATTGAAAGAGCGACAGGCGTATTCGTTGTAGATTTTCTCGAAATTGTCATCTACATGAAGTGTTACCTCCGGTGTCTGGCCCATAGTGTATGTCTGCCAATCCTGAGTAAACTCTTCAGAAAGCCAGACGATTACTTGTTCGGAAAGAATTTGACCTAATTCGGTTTCTTTTATGATGGCAGAGAAAAATTTACCTGCCTTCATCTTGAAGATTCGCTCAGTCTTGGTGTTGACGTAGCGGACAGCCTTTTTATCAAAGTCTTCGCATAAGCCCTCCATGTGGTCAGTGCGATATTGTGCGCTCCAGTAGGTGCTGCCCATGAGAGTTACCTTATTGGGCAGGTTCGTGTCGTTCTTGCCTGTTTCCCGGATATAGCCCAGTACCAGTTGTTTTAGTTCAGCCATAGAGCGTATATGCAAAAGGCTGAAATCGTTGTGTTCCCAGCAATATTTGATGAGTGCCGGATTTTTGAGGTGCTGGAGCATGATTTTGTTTTTTCTGCTCTTGACACCGTTTCCATGAGATTCCATACCGAACAGGTACTTGAAATCGTCATAGTCGTGGATATTGAATATTAACATTGTTCTGAAATTTTGATGTTTCACAAAAAGAAATCGAGTAGGAGGTAAACACTAATCATAGGTTGTTTATCTCCTATTTTCGTGTTTACCGACCTCTCACACCACCGTACGTGCCGTTCGGCATACGGCGGTTCTTAACGCGGGTGCATTTTCTCGTAATATTCCGTAAGCGTGGGATAGTGCGCCCGTTTCAAGTTCTCATTGGATATAGCACGTGTAAGTATGGGGCTATGGACGGTGCACCAATAGCCTTTTCGGGTATTAGCCCACTGCCATGCCTGCCATTTGGCGATGCCACATCTTTGCAGGTTCTTGAAGCGTGTCCGCACTCGTTTCCAGCATTTCCATATACACATGCGTATGCGACTACGCAACCATTCATCGGTTTCTCTTAGAAAGTTGCGCATCCTGGCAAGCCGAAAGTAGTTCACCCACCCTCGGATTGCATAGGTCAGTTTCTCCTTGCGCTTCTCGTAGCCCCAGCCGTTACTGCGTGATGTCAGTTCTTTCAACTTTGTGCGGAGTTTGGCTTTGGTCTTCGGATGAACGCACAAGCGAGCCTTTCCTCTTCACATATTGAACGAGTAGCCGAGGAATTTCTGTCCGTGGACACTGCCGACATGCGTTTTCTCGCGGTTTACTTTGAGGAAGAGTTTCCCCTCTATGAACTTCGCTATACTTTCGCATACTCTTTCGGCCGCCCTCGGACTTTTGCAGAAGATGACGCAGTCGTCGGCATAACGCACAAACGGAAGTCCGCGCCTTTCAAGTTCACGGTCGAGTTCCGTCAGCATTATGTTGCTCAGTATGGGACTGAGCGGGCCGCCCTGCGGAACGCCCTCAGTTGTGTCCTCATACTTGTGTCCGACCATTACTCCTGCGTTGAGATACTTGTGTATCAGTGATATGACCCTGCCGTCTTTGATGGTTTCGCCAAGCAGCTGTATCAGTTTGCTATGGCTGACCGTGTCAAAGAACTTTTCAAGGTCAAGGTCTACGCAGTATTTATATCCGCTGTCGATGATTTCCTGCGCCTTTCGCAGTGCTTGGTGCGCGCTCCGCCTCGGTCGGAAGCCGTAGCTTGTCTCCGAAAACTTCGGTTCGTACACCAGGCTAAGAACCTGGGATATGGATTGCTGGATTACGCGGTCAACCACGGTGGGTATGCCGAGCTGGCGCGTCTTGCCTCCTTCTTTGGGTATCTCTACCCTCCTTACGGGATTGGGGCGGTAGCTTCCGCCAAGCAGACTTTCAGTTATTGCTTCCTTGTGTTCCCGCAGGTATGGCAGTAGTTGCTCTACTTCCATTCTGTCGGTTCCACCGCTCCCCTTGTTGGCCTTGACTTGTTTATATGCTCTGTTAAGGTTGTCGGGAGTGAGGATGTACTCCAACATCCTGTCTGACGATAGTTGCACTTCTACGAGTTCATCTCCAACTATCCCAATCAAAGTAGGCGCTCCCTCATACCTTTCGCTTTCCGAGCTATTCTTCCGAGGGCAGCTCTCTGATGTTTTCGGCTTTTCTCCTTTCATCGGGTAAATAGAGTCTTGCTCGTGTGGTTAAGTTTTGCCCTTCGTCTCCGCCCACGAGCTTTAAGGCGATGACTACTATGGCATCTGCTGACTTCTGTGGGTTCGTTGTTACTGCTTGCCTTGCGGCTCGCCCCACAGACCTCCCCGATTAAGAACATAATCTTTCAGTCTTATACTCCCTTGATTTACTCGCGTCAGTCCGGATAGCTATCGGGCTTCGGTTTGCCTGGCAACCTTACCCCTGACTTTGAGCCTTGTATCAAGTTTCTGTGCGTGGAGCCAGACTTTTGTTCTTAGCTTCCTTCCGATTCTCCTCGCGGTAGACACCGTTGCCTCGAACTATGCGCTTCCCGCTATCGGGGCGCGCTCGGGACTTTCACCCATTAGATTATGCCCATGTCGGGCGAACAAGAGGGAGACAGCCACCGGTTAAAGTGACGGCCTCCCTCTTCGAAAGGTGATGCTGTATTTCAAGCGTCAGATGAAGGGTGCATGAATTTCTTCAAGTACCTTCATGAGTTTCTGCGACCCCTCCTTGCTTGCAGCATTACGAGGGTCTGTGGATCTATTCTCGTCAGCATAGACTTTGAGAACTTCAACGATAGTACGGAACAGACTTTGCTGTAGCGTCCTGTGAAATGTGGTCGTAGCCTGTGCAAATGCTTTTGGATTCCACCCCATATCGTTGATGGCATCCTCCAGTTGCTTTGCAGCCTTGTATTCACGGCTTTCTGTGTTCATACGGCAATTGTTAGCGAACCGGCGACTGTTGACTGTCTCATATAAGGCTCCAGATCTATATCGGGATTTGCCCCTTTGAAATCAGCCAAAGAGAAGCTGGATCGGGTTGTTGGTAATTTGCGTGTGAGCCTCATGCCGTCAGTAACCCAAGAACGAGCGTCGAGGGCTTCCATGGCGTTGAGTATTCTAGCTTTGTAGGCGTTGAGCTTTTCCTCGCAGTCCTTTTTGGTCAGAATGAGGTTGCGTATCTCTTCCTCGTGGTCGATTATCTCCTGCGGAATTGAATACGGATTAACGAACTGTTCCCCTATGCTATCCGCTTCGAGTAACTCTTTGCAGATGTCTGAGGGAATGCGTGTTACAGGAATGAGGGCTGCGATGTGGTCAAAGCCGCCATCCTTCTTAGGTTTGTTGCGAATGTGGAGAACGAATAGATTCCGCACTTTCGCTTTCGGGTTCTGAAGCTCGAATAGGTAGGCATAGATAGAAAGCTGCCATTTAACCTTTTCAAGCTTCTCCGTGGTCATTTGTCCGTAGGTCTTGATGTCGCAAAGGTCAAAGGTGTTGTCATTCACCCTGAACACTTTGTCTATCATCGAGGCATAGTTGGTATTGTCGCTGATGAGATATTCGGAAATCTCATGAACTAATCCATTCTCCTTGCAGAGACGGATGTAATCTGCGACTTCTTGCGTACCGTCGTTAATCCATGAAGAGTCGAAATCCTCATAGGATTGGTGGACTTGCGTACCGTAGGCTGCTGCTTGGTTGAGAATTTCTTCGTCAACACCGGCGTAGGTGTCCGGGAACAACTGGCGTTCCAAGACAGATGTGATTCCTGAAAGCTGCTTGTCTTTCAGAAAGTAGGTGTGATCGTCGGGATTGAAGATCACCTTCGATTGTTTGAGCTGTATTCTTGCCATGATTTAAGCTGCTTGTTGAAGTTTAATTTTTCGTTCTGTGAAGAGAGCAAGGATTTCTGGATTACCATTTACCTCACCCTCATGCTGGTGATAAAGTTTGAGAAGTGCTGCTGTATCAGATGCAGCATCTATAGCAGCACGAATACCGGCATAGCGGTCAACTTGCTGGGGTTTGCGTGTTCTAGTACGAGGCTTTGGTGCATCTAAGGCCGGTGCCTGTACTGTTGTGGGGGCATCGTTCGCTTGTTCAGGCATATCTTCTCCTGCAAAAATGTATAAGCCTAATCCGAACATAGCGAGGTTCTTCACGAGGCAACGCATGACAGTTTTGTTGATGTCGAACATGGTAGCTGCTTCAACCTTTCTGTCAACATATCTTTTGTTCTGCTTGTCCCATACCTGATAGGTGTAGGCTTCGAGCTTCATCGCTTTGTTTGAGGCATCCATTACAGGAAGCCACATTTCATAGGTCTGGTGGTCTGCGGTAATCTCCGTATAGACCATGATTCCCAGATTCTCGTCCATGAAGAACGGGAGGTTGGTCTGGGGATTCTTTATGATGCGGTAGATTGCGTTGGGATATACAGTTTTGAAGGCTGCCCACGCATTTGCCCAACTTAGGTAAGTCAAGCCGTTCTTGTTCTCCACCTTGTCGTTAAGGTTGAGTGTGTAGAGCTGCTGAAACTTGTCAGTAAGCTCTTTTTCTTGTGTGCTCTCGATCTCTGCGAAATCGATAGGAGCGAAATCTTCTGAACTCATTTTTATATGATTTTGAAGGGTTTGACAAAAGAAAGGAGACTCCATACTTGTTTGATCATTAGTATAGAGCCTCCCTTCGTTGGAGTTGATTAGTTCAGGAACCAGCCGTATGAGTTATCTGTGCCGTTAAGGGCATTGGCTATTCCTGATGCGAATGTAGTGCAGTTGGCATTTCTCTCTACCCAGAGGTCAGAATATGAATTTTTGACTGCTTCGTTGAGTAGATTCATAAGCTGCCAACATGAAATCGAGCCATCACCATCACCCATACCGAAGTTCGGGTTTTTGATGTACTCTTTGGTCGCTGCATTTACCACGCTGTCTCCGAGAAGAATTTGTGGTAATGCCTTCTGCTGAGTGTTGGGGAGTGCCTGATATAAGCGAAGTCTCCCGATTATCTTGCAGAATTGTTCCTGTGAGAGCCATGTGTCGTTCAGGGCTTCAAGGTTGTAGAGAGTTGATTCCTTTACTTCGTTGAACCGGTTGAACAGTTCAAACGCTTTCTGGAATATGTCTGCTTCTGTCATACAGAGCAGATTGTCAGATACGCCGTCTGTTGTGAGCATCATATTGGAGCAGACACGGACACGAAATCCGATGAATACTCTGAAATGCTGTGGATTCTGACGGGCATAGAGTTTATCCTCTGCATAGCTACGGGTGCCACCGATTGTCAGTGAAACCTGTTGGCCGTTGATTGAGGATGTGAGGGTTGTGATGTGGGCTATCCATGCAAGACGCTGATAGAATATGGTCTTTTCATCGTCTCTAAGCTCGGATGCCTTCTTGTGTTGTGCCGAAGGTATGCGCCCAATGATAGGATGGGAGCAGCGTGTCTCGGCTGTCGTTACGTTCCCGGCACCGAAGATTACTTCCGCTGCTTTTCGGGTTGTTTCTATGAACTTCTGATGTGAGATTGTCAGAGAGTTATCGCTGAACGTGGGGATGATGTTCTTGAAGGTCAGTTCCTCCATGCTTATCTCGTTGGAGGGGCCTTCGATGAAGTTGGGATGTCTTTCGGTATATAGGTCATGCAGACCTTCCCGAACTTCCCATGTCGGTTGTGTGATGATACCGTCGTTGGGTACCACCACTAAAGAGTTGTTTGCCATGTTGAATGGGTTTTATTGGTTAATATTCTTGTTTGAATGAGAGAAAAAGACCCAGACAGAATTTCATCATGTCTAAGTCTTTTATGTGTGGCAGCTTATCTTTCATGCTGCCGGTTTTGGCCACGGAAAAGGATTCCGGATTATGGCCAGTGCGAAGGTCTTATTGGATGCCTTCGACTTATTGCTCCGCTTGATTGCCGGAGCCGTCAGTTGTATTGAAGTTGTGTTCATATTCAACTGTTTAAGGGTTAATTACTTGATTGCTCCAGATAGCTTCTTCGCCATCTTTAGCAAATACGTTACTGTTTCAAGGGTTAAGACAGTGAGGGTGATATGTTTTTCTTTAATCCTCCCCATCTTCATCGTCCTCGTCGATTTCGTCCTCTTCATCGTCATCATCGTCAGAGGAAGAGAACTTGTTGTAGATTGCTTTTGCGGCCCCTGCGACCACTATACAGTTCGCTACGGTCTCAAGGCCTTTTAAAATTGGTTTGATTTTCATTGTGTTTATTATTGGTTTTATTATATGTTATTTCTTTCATATATAAGGGTTTGACTACCGTTTGAAAAAAGGCGGAACTACCTTCTTAGGGGTAATTCCGAACTTTCACTAAGCTCTTCACCTGCCAGTTTCATCCGTTAATTCTTAAGAACGGGTCTTGCAGACAAATCCAAACGCTTAGTCGTGGAAAGGGATTCCTCATCGCCTGACCACCGAGTATATTCCTCATATACTCAATCATATAGGAATAAGAGTTTTGTGATAACTCCTATTCATTCACATATAAGGGTTTGAGCCGAAATTGGAATTATTAATCAAAATGCTGATTTTCTCCAATTGTCATATAAACAACAGGATTTAATACTAATTCTTAAGTACAGCCGATTATATATGATCAATTAGATTTATGCAACGACAATACACCGTCTATATAACCATCTACACGAACCATCTACATAACATCTACTGCGTACATAACATCTACAAGTCACAAAACTTTATCATCGATTTTCATAATCCAAAAATTAATGCTAACTTTGCAATTTGATAAAGACCATACATATAATATGAGTTCATAAAAACGACCAGTTTGTACTATGAATGTTGAATTCGAGTTTATTAAACTCAATCATATTTCGGAAATACACAAGTTTCCAGAAGTAAGTGCCTTAGATTCCACTCGTGAGTGGAATCTAATAAATGCTATTTTTGTACCTCGAATTATATACAAAGAGTATGTAATATCAAAGTTGGTAAAACAACCTGATTTATCTGGTTATATGATCTCTCGCATAAACGAAAACTATCTATTAAGTTATTTAATTTTATTGTTAAATTCTGGTGCATTTCGATATGAACACTTAAAAGCAGCCAGCCCTACAGCTACGCTAAATATTACATTAACACTATTAAAGAATTTCAATATACCCAATATCCCTTTGACATTGCAGTCGAAGCTTAGCCACATTAGTACGCAGTTCTTACTATATAAAAATACGAAAATATCAGAAAGTGATCGATACTTTGAGGTAAAAGCTTCTTTCTTTCGAATGCTTTGTGATTCAATGGTTTTTCAATTATATCATCCTGAGTTGTTTCATGATAATAATATCGATTTAATTGGAAACATAGATATATTATTCCCCAATGACGCTTTATTAGATTTTGAATCAATGTTCAAAATACTATCCTCGGAGTCCAATGCTTTAATAGACAATGCTAAGGCATTTACGCATTATTTTATGAATCAATCTAATAAGCATAAATAATAAAGTTATGAATTGGAGAATTGACACTTTGGAAATTGTAAATTTCAAGTTTTTTAAAGACTCATTTGCTTTTAAGCCCCAAGGTAAAAATGTACTATTATATGGAGAAAATGGCAGCGGCAAAAGTTCTATATACTGGAGTTTATTTACTATCATACAAAGTGTATTAAAAGATCCATCAATTGCTGAAGCTCGCAAATATTTTGATCCATCAAATTCGCAACACTTGAGGAACCGATATTCAAATTCAAATGAATCGTCTGGATTACGTATGATTTTTCGAGATATTGATTCTAATGCTTCAAAAGATTGTGAAGATTCATTGAATATTGCCAATGCAACAAGTCCAGTGTTGAAAGACTTTATGCAGAAAGCATTTATGGCTAGTGATTTTATAAATTATAAGTTTTTGTCATCTCTTTTTGAGAAACGGAATAGTGTTGACAATGAAGTTTTTGAAATATTCACAAGAGAAATCTTTCCTATTCTATCTGTAATGGGGGGAATTAATGATATTGAGGGAAATCACATTAACTCTATAAGCTTCAAAGAATGGTGGGATTATATTCAGTCCATTCCTGAGACATTGGAACACAATGAAAAAAATAAATCCTCATTCAAGCAAAAGCATCCTCGATACATAGCCTTTCAGGCAATGATTGATGATTTCAATAATGCCACCAAAACTATTTTACAAGAAATTGAAATTAAGACGAATCGTACACTACATGATGTTTATGGTCTTGAAATTGATGTGGTCTTAGATTACAAATCATGTAAATTTAATCAAAGGATTGCTCCAAGACATTATGATGGCCTTATTCATTCCCCACGAATAATACTTAAAGCAAAACTCACGTCTCCCGAAGTTCCAGAAGTTAATCGAGAGATTCTTCATCCTCGCTCTTTCTTTAATGAAGCGAAACTAACCTGTATGAGCATTGCATTGCGTATGGCTATATCCGATACTAAAACGAACTGGCCCGACAGTATAAAAATGTTGGTTCTCGATGATATTTTGGTTAGTTTAGATATGGGGAATAGATTAAAGGTTGTAGATGAAATCCTTAAGCATTCTTCTAGATTTCAAACATTTATTTTCACACATGATAGGGCTTTTTATCATCTGGTATTGGCTGAAATCAAGAAAAAAGGTTCTATTCCAGATTGGAAAGTTTTGAATCTTTACGAGGATCCTCTTAACACAACACCTTATCCCAAACCTCTAATAATGGAGCCAAATATTTCTGACTCCTTCAGTGAAGCCAAGAGGCATTACTGTAATTGTGACTTTGCAGCTTGTCTCAATTCATTGAGACGTTATTCGGAAAGAAAATTAATTGAACTTTTACCAAAGCATTTAAGTCTTGAATTCTCACCTACAGGAGAAACGCGATATAAAATGCTAGGTGGCTTGATTTCTGCTTTTTCAGAGTTATGCAATCGTTTTGCCTTGCCAAATCCATGTCCTAATTTAGTTTATTATAAAGAGCGACTATTAAATCCTTTTTCTCATGATAATATTTCATCTCCTATATATCGGACTGAAGTAAAAAATCTCATGAATGAGCTAACCATTTTAGATGGCATACACAACGGATTAATAGATGACATTGAAAAATTTCCAAGTCGTGGATATAAACTATGCCATCCATTAATACCGGGCATCTCTATAGAGTTCGATATGCTTGAGAACTTTGAATGGATTAAATTCAATGGGAATTATTATTTCAGCAACTCTTTGATTCGGATCACAAATGCGATTGGAATAGCAATAAATGGTGATAAGCTATTATATGATCTCTTTCAACAGAGTATCAATGGAATTCCAAATCCACCGAGTTTAGCTGAATCCATTGAAATAATACCATGGCACAAGTCTTTGGATGCAATACAATGGCATTAATTTTGATTTTTGGATTTATTATTATAAAGATTGCCAACTGCTATAAGTGTCCTAGATATAGCTTGAATAAACTTAATTTCCATTCATTATAATATTGCCATATTTGGAACATACAGTTTTTAACATATTGACTGTCAATGTTTATCACATTCGAGGAAGTGAAGTAATCTCCCAATTCAGATCCATCTAAATCCACATAAAGGCGCTGTGTCAAGCATTTTGACACAGCGCCTTTTCTATCCGGATGGGAGGTGCTGTCAGAATGGTTCAGATGGCAGGAGCTTGGAGGTGAGGCTGATGGGAGCAATCTGGAGATTGTGACCGAGGCCGAACCCTTCAAGCGACGACCCAGATGAGCCATTATGACACACCCTCATTCACACACCCTCATTCTGTTTACCACAACGAAAAAAACATAGCCGGAGGCGCCATAAAATCAAAAATAATCCGTAACTTTGCAGCCGACTTACTATCTATCACCAAGAGATTACAGTCAGAGTCTTTAATGACTATCGTACCGACTTCCTATTCCCTCCGCCACGTCAGTGCCCACCGGTGTTGACGACGCCGTAGGCATACTCTATTCCATCCGGCAAACCCAATTCGCTACCTTTCAACTTTCTTTCTCCGAGGGAACACCGTTCATCACAACATCTATTTGCGAGTATTTTTACTCCCCACAAATTAAATTTTGGAAACGCGCTCGAAACGCATAGCAAAAAACACACTCTTTCTGTATATCCGAACTTTCATAATGATGATAGTTGGGCTATATACAAGCAGAGTTGTATTAAACGCTTTGGGAATAGAAGACTATGGTGTGTATAATGTTATTGGCGGTGTTGTTGGACTGTTTGGATTCATAAACAGTTCCATGTCAAGATCCACCCAAAGGTTTCTGAACTTTGAATTAGGGAAAAAAGAGAATGCCGACATCAACAAAGTGTTTTCAAATTCTATAATAATACATTCGACCATTGCGATTGTAATTCTAATCTTATCAGAAACTATAGGATTGTGGTTTGTCATTAATAAACTCGTTATTCCTGCAAATCAGGTTTCAGCGGCTTTAGTAATATATCAGTGCACAATTCTTTCCGCCTTGTTGATGATTATAGGAGTTCCACTGACGTCTCTTATAATCGCTTATGAAAAAATGAATATTTTTGCATATTTTTCAATGGTGGATGTATTGCTCAAACTGTGTGTGGCTTTCCTTATTACATATATATCAAATGACAGATTGGAAATATATGCATATTTATTATTAACCGTACAAGCAGCGTCATTCCTTATATATCTGGTATATTGCAAAAAGCACTTTCCGAATATAAGATTAACACTCAAATTCAACCCGCGACTCTTCAAGCAAATGTTTTCTTTTACATCGTGGACTTTGATTGGAGAATTAGCATATATCGGATTCACACAAGGTATAAACATCTTGCTCAATCTATTTTTCGGGCCTATCATCAATACGAGCCGAGCCATATCCGTGCAAGTACAAAATGCCGTCAAGCAATTTGCCGGTGGATTTCAGACTGCTATGAACCCACAGATTGTAAAATCATACTCCAACCACGATCAAGAGTATCTTAACAAACTCATTTTTGAAGGTTCTCGGATCTCGTTCTTTCTTGTATTTATCTTCTCAGTCCCATTCTTCTTAGAAACCAACCTCATTCTCACGCTGTGGCTTAAAGTCGTACCTGAGTACTGTAGCTCCTTTGTACGGCTGATTCTCCTTATTTCAATTATTGACGCCATGATAACACCTTTGATAATCGCAGCGTCAGCCACTGGTAATATTCGCAATTACCAAATTGTATTGGGAAGTCTGTTATTAACAATCGTACCGCTATCATATATATTCTTAAAATTGGGATATAATCCGACATCCGTCCTTTATGTACATCTTTTCGTCACATTAGTCACTTTGTTTGTGAGATTATATTTTGCCAAGAAACTCAACGGCATAGACATTAAAAAATATTTTAATAATGTCATAATCAAGTCTTTCGTGGCTGTATTTCCCGCTTTTATAATAATTTGTCTACTACATTACTATCTATTTGAGAATTTGAATGCATTTGCAAGATTGGGAATGACAGTATTATACATGATGATTCTGGCATTAACATTCTTAATCTGGGGATTAAATGCATCTGAAAGAAATTTTGTATTGTCAAAATTGCAACATTATAGGAAATCATTATTATGAGAACCTGCGTAATTATTGCACCTAACGACAGATACAATTATGGAGATTTGCTCTTTTCTCATATTCTCCGAGATACGATAGGGAAATACTATGAAAGAATAATTGATATCGCAACAATTGATGCAGATCTTTCTCTATGTGGCGGACATAAAGTCCATTCAATTAAACATATTCAAAGTCTTGTAGGAGATAGCAATTTTGATTTAGTATTAGCTGGGGGACATTCGCTTTTCTGCCCATGGCCTTTCGTGTTATTTTGTTTGGATGACAAATATAAATGGCTGAGCAAACTTAATGTATTGTTGTCTAAATTATTAGGACCACAGAGAGCAAATAGGTTTATCAACCAATTATCTATGGTTGTATTTGGCGGCAACACAAAATATCCATACAGTGTTGGAAAATTTGAAATCAAAGGAATTAACAATATCATTTATAATGCGGTCGATGGCTATTTGGGAGAAAGTATAGATCATACAGACAAAAGGATTCTTTCTTCTATCGATTATCTCTCTGTCCGAAACAATAATACTCACGATAAACTGGAAAAGTGGGGAATCGGTTCGCACATTTCTCCAGATTCCGCGATACAGCTTTCTAAAATTTTCCCTTTACAGGAAGTTCGAAATCAAATTTCAATCGATCCCGAATATTTAAAATCTTCCTATATTGTTTTTCAGGTAAACAGAAGTTTAGGAGAACAGTACATTTCTGACATATGTAATAATATCAGAACAATAATCAATGATCACAACCTAAAAGTATATCTTTGTCCTATTGGTTTCGCTAAAGGTCATGAGGATTTAGTCGCATTAAAAAAAATATATGGAAATATCAATAGCGGCAACATACATCTCTTCGAAAATTTGAATATTTGGGATATAATGAGTTTAATAGCAAATAGCAAAGGATTTGTTGGGACCAGTCTTCATGGCTGCATAACAGCCATGAGCTATTGCCGCCCTTATATCGGTTTAGAAGTCCCCAAAACTTTAGATTACATTAGAGATTGGGGGGTAGGAGATGATTTTTGCGCCAATTGCAAGAACTTTGAACAACGATTAGAAAACGCGATTAATTGTCCACAGGAATTATTAGATAGCAATTTTGCTTATCAACTGAATAAGTCAAATGATAACTTTCTGAATATTCAGAAGGTAATAGCGAGCTAATCATGGCGAAATATACATTTCTTGTTCCTGCATATAAGCCAGATTTCTTAGACAAAGCATTAAAAAGTATGCTTGGGCAATCATTTGAAGACTTTGAAATCATCGTTTCGAATGATTGCTCTCCATATGATATTAAATCTATTGTAAAACGCAATAACGACAATCGCTTAAAATATAGAGAGAATCTTAAAAATATAGGCGGAAACAAACTTGTAGATCACTGGAATCTTTTAATTGATTTATGCCAATCGTCATACTTGATAATAGCTGCAGACGATGATATTTATGAACGAAATTTTTTGCAGGATGTAGATGTCTTGGCAAAAAAATTTCCTTATGTGGATGTCATTAGAACTCGCACCCGTAGGATTGATAGCTCTGATGAAGTTACCGATATTGAAGGCATATTTGAAACATATAGCAGTCACTTAGATGCTGTATATAATTCATTTTGCTCTGACCAAATTTGGTGTGTTGGCAATTATGTATTTAAAACTAAAACGCTTAAACAGAAAGGCGGTTGTGTAAACTTTCCATGCGCGTGGTTCAGCGATTTAGCCACTGCACTGATGATGTCCGAGAACGGAATATGCTATACGCAGAACTATGGATTCAATTTCCGTTTGTCTGAAAGGAATATTTCAAACTCGAAAAAAAATAAATTCATTGATCGGCAAAAGCTATATGCGACAATTCAGTTTGGCGACTGGATATATAATTTTTTTAGCCGCATCGAAAATGTCGTAGAAATCTTATCTCATCGCCGCAAAGAGTTCGCCAAACATAGAGCCGAAAGCCTAATTTATTCCACTATCGGAGATTATGGTTGGGCTATCAGCTCATTTGAGTTGATTAAAATTTACTTAAAGATAAACAAGTGGCCATTCTTTTCAAAAAGGAGTTTCTTCAAAAATTATTTACTTGCGGCTTTGGCAAGAAGATTAGATTAACACACTTTATAATGTAAAACAAATTTAACTTTTGTAATGAGAATAGATATTACATGTAGCACAGATGATAATTATGTTCAGCATTGCATGGCAATGCTGTGCTCCGTCTATCATAATAATGCGAGACATGAAGTTCACACTCATTTACTTCATAACGGGTTATCCGATTTATCCATTTCACTTTTTCAAAAATTAAACGATCAGTATCAAAACATCATACATTTTTATTATATAGATAATAATGAGGTAAAAGATGCAAAACTAAAAAAGAATTCACCTGTTACGATTGCTACATATTATAGATTGCTGTTGCCCGACTTATTATCCGAGTCTATAAACCGCGTACTATATTTAGATTGTGACGTAATTGTCCGTAAAGACATATCAGAACTCTTCTCAGAAATTGATATGTCAGATTATGGCGTCGCAGCTGTCAAGGATAATTTACCCTGCAATACAAAGCATCGATTTGTTATGGGCCTGAGCCTAAACCAACCGTCTTTTTGTGCCGGAGTCATGCTTATCAATCTTGCCTATTGGAGAGAACATGATTGCAGGAGACAACTTATGGATTTCGCCACGAAAGACCGTGAAGAAGTTTTTTTTGCGGATCAAGACGCTCTAAATTTTGTATTTCGCAAACATTGGTTGCAACTTCCATATCAGTATGGCCATTCTCCTCTTTCGATTGCATTGTTGGACAAAGGACAACGATGGTCTGATTATTGGGCTAATGCCTATGATCCGTCCATCGTACACTATGCAGCACATGTTAAACCGTGGTTCAAAGTCAAGTTTCCGGAAAGCGAATTATATTGGGAATACCTGAAATTATCAAATTACCCAAACCCGCGCGTCATTCCGACCTCCAAGGCAATCACCAAAGATATCAGGGTTCGAAAATATCGCTATTATTTGTCTAAATACGTTCTACCCCTGATTCCTAATTTTATCGAAATACTCACAATTGACTTACTTAATTTTGTAAAGTTAATATTGTCAATTCCCTCAAAAGCAAAACTCAGATCATTTTTGCTACAACAGTGGCACAACAAGCACAACATATAGTAATGCCTTATTTTAGAATTGCTCTGATAAGCAAATACCGAACTGCCTTAATGGGGATAGAATACCCATTCTTGTTTTAATTTTTGAATTTTTGGAGAAAAGGAGTACACTTTTCCGAAAAATTTTCCCAATTTTATGCTGGCTTGGAGTATATACATTAGAGATATATGTCCATTAGTGTCCACTAAAAAATCATAAGAATTCTTTGAAATAATTGAAATTCAATCTGTTATAAGCGATTTGGAAGCGAACGGATTTCAAATTACAATTGCGGTCATAATCAGACCGTTATGCACAAAGACCCTTTCGTTTTCTCCCAATTAGCCCAGTTCTTGAATAGGAGTAAGTTCAATCGTATAGTAGCGAAGTATGATGGCGACAAGTATGTCAAGAGTTATACTTGTTGGAACCAACTACTTACGATGATGTTCGGACAACTGTCAAACC
>ERZ1027039.76-NODE-76-length-42269-cov-17.922324_pt1 | contig 42269 bp, 39 predicted proteins | sample MGYA00519438_ERZ1027039 | MGnify/ENA primary metagenome ERZ1027039 (study PRJEB26926, sample SAMN06164810) | human gut metagenome | biome: ENVO:00009003; feature: ENVO:2100002; material: ENVO:00002003 | host: Homo sapiens | place: USA | collected 2012 ...
ACGAGATGACGTCGAGTCTCGTGGGCTCGGAGATGTGTATAAGAGACAGGGGAGGAGGGGTGGTGGGTTGATTGCTCATATATAATATAATGCGAATCGGCCGGTATTGTTCCGGTGTATATGATTTTCAATGTCGGCGCGGATTATTCCACGGTCCAGGTGTCGCCTGCAAGGATCATGTCGCGGAGCGATTTGAAGCCTTTGCGGGAGCGCACTTCCTCGACCTGTGCGGCAACTTCCTGATCATAAGCGGGTGCGTCGACGTCGCGGATCACACCTACAGCCACCGGGAGCGCGGTGCCATCCATCATGGCCAGCTGCTGGTGGAGGAAGTTCTGGGGCGTGTGGGCGTCGTGCACGAGGACGTCGTCGATGGTGTATCCGTCCTTGCCGATTTCAACGGCTTTGAGGAAGAATCCGTCGCGCACCAGACCCTTTTCGTTCTCCTTGCCGAAAAGCATTTTCTGGCCATGGACGAGGTGGATTGTGCGGTCGGCGCGGTGCTCCTTGTCGGTGATTGCCGAGTGGATGCCGTTGTTGAAAATCATGCAGTTCTGCAGGATCTCCACCACGGAGCATCCGGTGTGGCGGGCGGCTGCGAGCATCACTTCGCGCGAGCCGGTTAGATCCACGTCGATGGCGCGGGCGAAGAAATTGCCGCGGGCGCCGAACACCAGTTCGGCCGGGATGAAGGGATCCTCTGTGGTGCCGTAGGGCGATGATTTCGACACGAAGCCGCGGGCCGAGGTGGGGGAGTACTGTCCCTTGGTGAGGCCGTAGATGCGGTTGTTGAGCAGCATGATGTTGATGTCGACGTTGCGGCGCACTGCATGGATGAAATGGTTGCCGCCGATGGCCAGACCGTCGCCATCGCCCGAAATCTGCCATACGGTCATCGCGGGGTTGGCCACTTTGAAGCCGGTGGCGACTGCCGCGCCGCGGCCATGGATGGTGTGGAAGCCGTAGGTGTCCATGTAGTAGGGGAGTCGCGAGGAACATCCGATACCCGAGATTACGGCGGTCATGTGGGGAGCCACGCCATATTCGGCCATGGCCTTGTGGAGAGAGTTGAGGATGGCGTGGTCGCCGCAGCCGGCACACCAGCGCACGGGGCTGGCGTTTTTGTAGTCCGATGCTTTATATGCTTCACAGGGCTGACCCTGCTGCTTTTCGTTACATTCCATAAAGTTCAAAGTCTTGAATGTGAGTGAAAATGAGAAGGATCAGGCCTCTTCATTGCCTGAAAGGATGGCGATGGTCTGTTCCACCAGTTCGCCTACGAGGAAGGGCTGGCCTTCGACCTTGTTGATGCGCTTGAATAGGCGCTCGGGGAAGCGAGCCTGCAGATAGTCGGCAAACTGGCCGGTGTTGAGTTCTGCCACAATGAGGTTTTTGTAGCGGCTGAAGATCTCGCCGGTGTTGGAGGGGAGGGGGTTGATGTAGCGGAACTGGGCCAGAGCCACTTTCATGCCGCGGCGGTTGAGTTCCTCGGCGGCATCGTAGAGATGGCCGTAGGTGCCTCCCCAGCCTATGAGCAGTGTGTCGGCCTCGGGTGAGTCGCAGACCACTTCCTGCAAGGGGATGTCGTTGGCGATGCGTGCCACTTTCTCGCGGCGGATTTCGACCATGCGGGCATGGTTGGCGGGCGCTGTGGATATGGCGCCGGTCTTCTCGTCTTTTTCAAGACCGCCCAGACGGTGTGCGAGTCCCTCGGTGCCGGGCACGGCGCGGTAGCGTGCCAGGGTTTCGGGGTCGCGCATGTAGGGTGTCCAGCATGCGCGAAGCTCCTGAGGCACCTCTTTGGGCTTTATTTCGGGGAATTCATTGTCGTCGGGGATGCGCCATGCCGATGAGCCGTTGCCGATGAAAGCATCGGCCAGAAGGATGACGGGAGTGGTGTGTTCCAGAGCGATGCGCGAGGCCTCGAAAGCCATGTTGAAGCAGTCGGTGGGCGAAACGGGAGCCACCACTGCAAGCGGGCTTTCGCCGTTGCGGCCGTAGAGTGCCTGGGCGAGGTCGGTCTGCTCGGTCTTTGTGGGGAGACCGGTCGAGGGACCGCCGCGCATCACGTCGATTACCACCAGCGGAAGTTCGGCCATCACGGCCAGACCGATACCCTCGCTTTTGAGCGCCAGACCGGGACCTGAAGTGGAGGTGGCGGCCAGCGAACCGGCGAAAGAGGCGCCGATGGCCGAGCATACGCCGGCAATCTCGTCCTCCATCTGGCAGGCTTTCACGCCGAGGTCTTTGCGTTTTGCCAGTTCGTGGAGAATGTCGGTGGCGGGGGTGATGGGGTATGAACCGAGGAACAGGGGCATGTGGGCTTTCTCGGAAGCCTCGATCAGACCCCATGCGAGTGCCTGGTTGCCCTTGATGTCGGTGTATGTGCCGGGCACGATCGGCTCGGTCTGCACTTTGTAGGTCGAGACGGAAGCGTGGATGTTGTGGCCGTAGTCATATCCGGCCATGATCACTTTGGTGTTGGCTTCCGCGATTGCAGGCTTCTTGGCGAATTTGTCGCGGATCATGTTAACGGCTGCCTCGACGGGGCGGTCGAAGAGCCAGCAGATGAGGCCGAGAGTGAAGATGTTGCGGCATTTGAGCACGCTCTTGATGTCCATGCCCGAATCGGCCAGAGCGGCCTTGGTCATGGATGTAACGGGCACCTCCACAACCTGGGCGGTGATACCCAGCTCCTTGATGGGATCGTCGGTGGTGAACTGTGCTTTCTTAAGCCCCTCCTCGCGGAAGGAGTCGACGTCGGTGATGATCACGCCGCCGGGTTTGAGAAACTTATAATTCTGTTTGAGAGCCGCGGGATTCATGGCCACCAGTACGTCGCATTTGTCGCCGGGGGTATGTACGCCCGCACCGATGCTCACCTGGAAGCCGGAAACGCCGCCGAGCGAACCTTGCGGGGCGCGGATTTCGGCCGGATAGTCGGGAAAGGTAGAGACGGAGTTGCCCAGCCCGGCGGAGACATTGGTGAAAATGTTTCCGGCCAGCTGCATGCCGTCACCTGAGTCGCCTGAAAATCTTACGGCGACTTTGTCGAGTTCTGTGACTCTCTGTTTGTTGTTGTCCATAATGTCGAATGCCTTACTGCCTGATGCAGTGTCCGATAAAATGAAAGTTTTTTTAATAGTTCTGTTGTGTATTTCATGGACATGAATTGCCTCTGAGGCAGCGCCCGCGATGCAATCCGACCACAAAGTTAACTTTTTCCCGCGGATTTTAGGGTGTTTTCGGGAACTTTTCGTAATTTTGCGCAAAAATTTCCAGTAGAGTGACCACATTCCAAGCTATCCAACACGCCCTTGCGCCGGAACTCGAGCAGCTCAATAATCTTATCGGAGCTACTCTGAGCTCGCCCAACGCATTGATGAATAAGGTTATAGCAAACTATCTGGAAAGAAAAGGGAAGCAGATACGCCCCATCATGGTGCTCCTCTCGGCCCGGTTGTTAGGAGAGGTGAACGACAAGGTGATAAAAGGCGCCGTGGCAGTGGAATTGCTGCACAATGCCTCGCTTATACACGACGATGTAGTCGACGATACCCGCGTGCGCCGCGACGCCGCAACAATCAACGGCATCTGGGATAACCATCTGGCAGTGCTCATAGGCGACTTCTTCCTCTCGAACTCCCTGCGGCTGGCGGCCGAAACCTCCGACTTGCGTATCGTCGGGTCCATCGCATCTCTCGGACGTCTGCTATCCATCGGCGAGCTTGACGAAATCTACACTGCCCGGTTCAACAATTTCGACGAAAAAGCCTACTTCGAAATCATTTATCGCAAGACTGCATCACTCTTCGTAAGCTGCGCGGAAGTAGGCGCTTACGCCGCCGGAGCAGATGATGCTGCAAAAATCGACGCCCTGCGTGAATTTGCCCGCCTGTTAGGCCTCTGTTTCCAGATTCGCGACGACATTTTCGACTACTACGACAACGCCGACATCGGCAAACCCACCGGCAACGACCTTCGCGAAGGGAAAATCACCCTGCCCCTGCTTCATGCCCTCCTCACCGGCGAAGGCACGCTCCATAGCGAAATGGTGGAACTGGCTCACCGCGAGCAGTTGACTCCCGACGAAATCACACAACTGATCGACTACGCCCACTGCTGCGGCGGCATCGACTATGCACACGCCACAATGCAACGGCTGCGCGACCAGGCATGCGACATCCTGTGTGCCAACTTCCCAGACACACCCGCCCGCACCTCATTCATTGCCCTGCTCGACTTCATCATCGCCCGCACCCGCTGATTCGCACACCTCTGTAGCCCTCCAATATCCACGTCCTAAATCACCCGCTTTACGTTTCCCCGGCTTCACAGAACCGTGGGAAGTTAAAAACTTGGAGCAAATATGTTCTGGAAAACCCAGGGGTCATCCGCGCCTGGGTTTTCCAACAGTGGTTATTCTCACCAATCATCGTCACGGTCTATTTCTAAATCGGCTAAGTCATCATAGAGGTCATCCAGTTCATCTACATCTGCGTCATCAATACCATATGTGCTTTCGCTGTCAATGATTCGCTGATATTCGGCAATCTTCGCTTTGGAATGCTCGATTTCCCGCTGAAATTCCTCAATGCGAGTTTCATATTCCGCATCACTGACATGGTCGTGTAGCAGTGTGTATGACTGATGTTGCGACTTCGGTTTCCCGGAAAACCAGTCGCAAATCATGTTGAACAGGGCGAATCCGCCAAGATAATTCCAGAAAGACATTTCACCACATATTATCGGGTTACGTTATACATCAGCCCCGTCTTTGAGAGCCTGACCGATCCATGCAAAAGCGCAGAGAATAGCAATGATAAATGTCATACATTATTGAGTTTAGATGTACTATGGAAAGCCATTATGACTTTCGCCGACAAAATTAGCGTTGACATGGGCAATAATATGGCACACTAAAGCAAAATAATATTAAGATATTTTTGACAGCATAGATTCTACCGGAATAATATGAAATAGAGACATCCGATTGCATTGGAATCTCCAAGCAGTCGGATGTCTCTATTTAGAGTTTGATGTTGGTCGGGGGATTATTTTTTCAATCGGTTTTCGAGCATCTTTATGTAGTATCCGCCTACGACCGAACGTGTTTTAAATCCGCGGCGTTTAGGACGGTCGGTATATGGCCAGTCGCTCATCGGAACCCTATCCACCGTCTCATTCATGAATTTATATACTGGGGAGATGAACTTCATGAATGTTGCCTTGTCGGGCGCGAGTGTCGCGGTCCACATTATCCAGTCGGTCTTGGTGTAGGTTTCGCGATTGTCGAGCGGGAGGCCGTAGATGTTCTGCTTCGTGAGATAATAAGGGATTTCGGTCGCTATTACTTTATCGGGGAAAATGTTGAGCCCGAGCAGTTTGTCCCATATGAGATTATACTTCTGGCTCCAGGTGCCGGGTTTGTCGAATGTCAGACGGTAGTGGTCGCCGTCGTTTGCCATGACTTCCCATTCGGCGGCCATTTCACGGGCGATTTTGTAGTATTTCTCAGCAGTTTTCTTCTCACCGAGCATATCGGCGAGGTAGGCATAGGATGCGATGCCGAGAATGGCTTTGACCGACAGGTTGGCATTATGGGCGAAATGGCCGGCGAAGTCGTCGGTGCAGAGCTGATTCTCAGGATCGAGCCCTTTTTCCACGAGGTAGTTGGTCCATGTGGTCAGCACGTCCCAGTGTTTTTTTGCATAGTCGGCATTACCCTCCACGGCAGCCAATGCGGCAGTGAGGCACAGCATGTTGCCGCCCTCCTCCACGGGCATGTCGCCGGTGTAGGTCTGGCCGTTGGCGAGAGGGTATGTGCCCACGTCGTGTGCGGGGAAAGGTTTTGTCCATCTGCCGCTTTCGCTGTAATCAAATATATGGTTCATCAGACCTTTGACCAGTTCCGGATTGTAGATCAGGAACAGCGGGGCCGAGGGATAAGTTACGTCGACAGTTCCAATCGAGCCGTTGCTGTCGTTCTCTTTGGAAAGCCAGAGGATTTCACCCTTGGGCGATTCTACCAGTTTGTGTGCGGCCACCGCCTGACGATAGGCGAGCGCGCAGAGTGTGGCATATTCATCGCCGCCGACTTCAGCGGCCTCCTTGATAAGCTCGGCGTCGAACCGTGCAGACTCTTTCATGAGTTTCTTGTAATCGCGGGCAGCGAGAGCAAACTGCTTGAAGATGTCGGAATCATTGTTGCGGTTCCAGTAGGGGCGCAGATTCTGTCCGAAATACTGGATGGAATAGTTGTCGTCATATCCGGCCATGATGTATCCGCCATGGGCTTTGACATTGCCGAGATCAATCACCAGACCGATCTCTTCTCCTGATTTCTCCCCTATTTTTTTACCTGAGAGAAAACCGGTGCGTGCCGCTCTGCCGTCGTTCATGAATGGCTCGCTGTTAGTGTCGGATGCGGCGAGATAGAATGTACCCCAGTCGATGCGGGTATGGTCTCCCGACTTGTTGAGCGGGTTCTGAATGCGGTTTGAGGTGGATACGAATGTCAGGCCGTCACGCCTGGTTATCGCAGAGACGCTCGACTGGGATAAATCTTCCACAGCCCACTGGCGTCCGGCCTCGAAATACAACTTCACATCATGTTTTTTCCCGTCATTGCTCTTCACTTCATACGAAATATAGTTGACAGGGCGGGAGAGCAGTTCCAGATCCCGGAGGAAAGCGGGTGATGTGAAAGTGAGCGTGAGGTCGACAGCGCCGCATCTGAACCCGTAGACGGTGTTCATGGGCAGCACCTCGGCTTTGGTCTGGACCGCAGTCTCGGTGAAGTAGCGTGATTTGTTTGCCTCATAGTCCAGCCCGAAGTCAATGAAAGCGTAGCCTCCACGGTTATGGCAGAATGCCGCGATCACGTTACCCTCCGGTTTCAGGGTGTCGACAATCTTCTGAGGCAATTCCACAATCACATCTCTGTTAAAAGAGCCGGTGTCGACGAGTTTGATGCCATTGATATAAATCACTGCATCATCGTCGTGCGAATAGTGGAGGTATATCGGTTTCCCCATGACGTAGGACGGGAGAGCAAAATCGCGGCGCACCCATATCTTTGGGGTGTCCCATTTAGTTCTGGCCAGCCGCTCCTCGGGGATGTCGCCAAACGAACCCACGCCGGTTTTCCACGCCGAGTCATTGAAATCCGGCTTATACCAGTCGGCAGCCGGTTCGTCGGTAGTGTATTTCCCGACCCAGCCTTTTTCGGCAGCCGTAGGCAGGACAGGGTCGAGGATCGGAGTCTCCGTGCCCATGAAACGATAAGGCGTGCCGTCGACAGTAATGACACCGATCAGTGGGTAGACCGACTCAGTCCAGTGGTTTACCTCCCGGTCATAGAGATTGTCAGACATCGACCAGGCGCTCGTGTAGGGGTCGATAGTTATCAGCGGATAAGCCGGTGCGCGGAATGTGTCGCCGGCGGCATACGCTCCAGTGAGCGAGATCGCCGCTAATGAAAGTGATAGAAATAGTTTTTTATTCATCTGATTGGTTATGAGGTGATGTTTTCCATGAGATATGCAAAGTTACAAAAAATCTGAAACAACGCCCTAAATTTTAGAAAAAACCGTATATTTGCCGGGAATAATAAACCGGCATGCCATGAAAAGCGTAATCATATCTTTGCTGCTATCCCTCACGTCGCTGATCTCTTTCGCATCGGCCGACGACATTGCCGGGATAGCCCGCCTGCGGGAGGCGGCCGACAGTCTGCACAGCATAGGCCGCACCGATTCGGCGGCCGTTGTCGGCGAGAAAGCTATCCGTCTGGCCGTGAAAAGCGGCGACCCTGTTCAGATAGTGGGCACCAATGCCGCCCAGGGAGTGTTTCTCCGCTCCTTAGGCCGCATCGACGAGGCGCTGCAAAAATATGAAACCGCGCTGGCAATCATCACATCGGGCAAATTCCGCGAAAAACCTGACCAGGAAGCTATCGAGGAGATTGCGTCGCTCTATATCAATCTGTCGGTGCTGAACCTCGACATGCAGAACAAAGATGAAGCGGGCCGCAACGCCGTGCTGGCCGGCGACTGGGTTGCCAAGAGCAATGATCCGGAGCTAAAAGGTGTGGTCTATGGCGTCGTAGGCTCCGTTCTCACAGGGTGTGGCGACATTGACCGGGCCTTGAAATATCAGGACCTTGCATATCGGAACTCCATTGAAAGCGGCAGCAACGATGCCGCATTTCGCGCCGCGGCCTACACCATGTTGCTGTCGGACCGCAGCGGCGACAAAGCCGGGGCAGAGTCATGGCGCCGGAAATGCCTGGAACTGATGCCTGAAATCACCTCCATGACATCCAAAATGGCATATTATCAGGCCGAGTGCTCAATTTGCCTGAAAAACAGTGATAATCGTGGCGCCATAATGTGGTTTGACAAAATTCTCGGGCTGGAGGGTATCGACAATCTGCCTTTTGTGAAATTCGACTGCTACAACAATCTGCATATGGCCTATGCCGATCTTGGCGACTACCGGAATGCCTACAAGACCCTTCTACAGAGCAACGAGATCCGTGACAGCCTCTGGGCGCAGGAAAAAGCCGACAGCCTGCGCGATCTGACCATCAAATATGAGACGAAAGAAACCCAGCTTGCCCTGGCGCAGAGCGAAGCCCGGAGAGCCGGCACGCTGATGTGGCTTTTTGCAGCTCTGGCACTTCTGCTGATCGGCGCGGTAATTTTCGTGATATATGCCACCCGCCAGAAACGTCGCCGTATGCAACGCGAGATGGAATTTGCCAGAATCCGTGCCGACATAGGCCGACAACTCACACAACAATACGTCGAAGGGCTCGAGAGCGAACGCCAGCGCATGGCCCGCGAGCTGCACGACGGCGTATGCAACGACCTCCTCGCCATCAGGATGAACATAAATGCCGGAAAGCCCGCCGACTACACCGCGGAAATGATCGACACCTGCCGCGAATCTGTGCGCCGCATATCCCACGAACTGATGCCGCCCGAATTCTCTTACGCCTCACTCGACGAAGTCGTGAGATTCTTCATATCTAAGCAGGCCGATGCCAACAAGGGGGAAACAGTCTTAAGTTACGATTCATCGGCCGATGACGCAGACTGGGGTGAAGTGCCCGATGCCACGGCTCTCGAGATTTACCGCATCATTCAGGAAGCCGTAGGCAACGCCGTCAAACACTCCGGCGCCGCAAACATCAACGTGACACTGACTCTTACAAAAGAAACGCTGACGGCCACCATCACCGACAACGGCACATATCAGCCGAAAGCATCTGCCGGCCGAAAGGGAATCGGCATTGACTCCATCCGCCGCAGAGCCAACGCCATCGGGGGTGACGTTTCGATCGAATCACACCAACCGACAGGCACAACTGTGAAACTGACGCTGAATTTTTAAACTTATCAGTCGGAAACATTGAAAAACTACGGAAATCCGTAATTGACGGGCGTGCATAAGCGAGGTAATTTTGCATTTACAACCAAATGCAATTTATCACACGCTTATGGACGACCAATCTATACTATCACAAATGAAGATAGCCGTTGTTGACGATCACGACCTTGTAAGGGAAGGCATGACTGCCATTCTTGCAAGCCGCAATGCCAACAACGTCACTAAATTCAGCACAGCTATGGCCCTTGTGGCACAGCTCGATGCCGGGAATGAATTCGATTTTTATATCATAGATCTCGAGTTGCCCGACCTCGACGGATTTGTGCTGATAGAGATGATTCGCGCCCGGAACCCTGTGGCGCATATAATCGTCAGCACCGTCCACGATGAAATCTGGACACTCAGAAAGTTGCTTGCCAGAGACGTAAACGCTATAATCTACAAATCGGGGGAAGGAAGTGAAATCATCACGGCCATAGAAGAAATTCTGCATGGCAACAACTACTACTGCGAGGAGGTGCACAAGACCCTGAAGGCAGCCGGAGACGACAGCCTCCACCCGTCGGCACGTGAGCTGGAAGTGCTGTATCAGATTTCGCAAGGCAAAACCTCACGCGAAATCGCAGCCGCCATGTTCGTCTCCGAAAACACAGTCGAAGCACATCGCAAGTCGCTCTTTGCCAAACTCGGGGCGGTCAATGTGGCCGACCTCATCGTCAAGGCCATCGACAAAGGCTATATCAAAAAAAGCTGCAACCGCTGAACATCCCTGCATAGAACCCTTTAGACATCTTTCCTATAATTACAGAAAGCTGTCATCAACTACATCAATGGGGGGCTGTATTTCTTTTGTTTTTAACCAATTTACCTATACTATCATGACTAAACTGTTATCCAAGGCGGCTGTCGTGGCATTATCTGCCATAGTCGCCTCTCCCTGTCTGTCAGCCCAGACAATATGGGACGGCTCGGCCGACACAGAGTGGGAGGGGGACGGAAGTCCCGGGAATCCCTATCTTATCAGCTCCGCAGCCGAACTGGCCGGTCTGGCCAAACGCACCAATGCCAACGAGACCTTTGAAGGCAAATACTTTCGACTCACGGCCGACCTCTGGCTGAGCGATACCGCCACTCCCGACAAGGACAAACCTCTATGGGATCCCATCGGCATGTCGAACATAAACAACGATGACCCCGAGCAGAACCCCGGCGGTTTCTGGAGCCAAGATTTCTGGTTCAAAGGAAATTTCGACGGTGACGGCCACACAATCCACAATCTGTGGTATGCTCACGACTCGGAATTTGTTGATAATTTTGATGACCCGTTCAACGACGGAACTTTCGATTTCACGGGCTGGAGCAAATCGCTGTTCGGCAATATCGAAAATGCTACTATCACTAATCTCAAGCTTGAGAATGCAAACATCCAGAGTGTCCTTCAAGGTGCCGCATTAGTCTGCGTGGCCAAGAATTCCACCATTACCGACATAGCTGTAGATGGTCTCATCATGTGCGGCACATCCGAGAGAGAAGGCGGTGCAGCCGGAGGCATCGTGGCAGAAGCCGAAAGGACCACATTCGAGCGTTGCTCCTCGTCGGCCTCGGTGCGCTCGGTATCGGGCGCCGGCGGTCTGGCGGCACAACTGACTTCGTGCACAGTCAAGGATTGCGTCTCTACCGGTAGGGTGGCTTCGATGAGAGGAGCCGGCGGCCTTGCAGGTTTTGTGTTGAGCGGCAGCGAGATTACCGACAGCCGGTCGTCGGCACAGGTGATTCAGCTCACATCAAAACGTCCCGGTCCCAACATCGGCGGTTTTGTAGGTTCGGTCAGCGGTTCTACTATAAAATGCTGCTCGTCGACAGGCAACCTGAAAGTGGAATATAACGGCTACGGATTTGTCGGAAGCGTCATCGACGAGAGTCTTGTGGAATCGTGCTACGCCGTGTGCGACATTGTCAAGGATGGCTATGCCGTGACAATGGCATCATTTGTGGGCGACATAGGAGCCTCTGTCCTTGTTGGCGAAGATCCCGTGCACGGCTATGTGAGAAACTGCTACGGAGCTGCAAAGTACACCTACCAGCCCTGCCCGTCGGATGTCATAACCACCGGCAACCACATCGGCGGTTTTGCCAACGGCCTGTACGTGGGCTCGCAGGCGGCAAACTGTTTCTACAACTCCGATACCGCCACCGGCATCAATTCCATGCAGCCGGCCGACGAGGACCCGCAGCCCCTGTGGTTTGAATTCGGCCTTACCACCGACTACATGCAGTCGCAGGCTTTTGTCGACCAGCTCAACGAGATGGCCGGCGTCATCGGCTCGAGCCTTTGGAAATATAATCCCGGCGCTTATCCCACACCCACCGGGGTTATAGCACAGGCATCATACGCGCCGTTCGCCGGCGGCGAGGGCACGGAGGCATCGCCATGGAGGATTGCGACAAAACAGCATCTGCTGAATCTGGCGCGTCTGACCAACCACGGCTGGACTTTCGGCAATCAGTTTATCGAACAGACAGCCGACATTGCACTCAACGCACCCAAAGAACAGTGGGGCGAAGAAATGCCTGAGTTGTGGACTCCCATCGGCGAATACTGCAAACACAGCAACCGAGCATTCCAGTTCCATGGCACTTACGACGGCAAGCTGCACACTGTCAGCAATATGTATCAGGAGTGCAATGTCGTCAACTATTCCGGTCTGTTTGGCGTGATCGGCGACGGTGCTTGCATCCGAAACTTAGGTGTCACCGACGTTTATATCGATAACAGCGCAGCTAAAAACAGCATCGTCTCCGGCATACTTGTCGGGTCGGCAGGTCTTTTCAACGACGAAAGTTACGGCCTGCGCCGTATCGAGAACTGCTGGACCTCGGGGTCTGTGGAAAGTTTCGCTTCAAGCGGATTTCTCGGCGGTCTCACCCAATGGGGCAAGACAATAATCAGCAACTGCTACACCACGGCAACCTTGCTGAGCAACGGTTACCGCATAGGCGGCGCTTTTATTGCCGATGAATATGCGGGAACAACAAGTGTGGATCTGCAGGCCTCGTACTTCAACGGCACTCTCATTAAAAACGGCTACTCTGCCGTCCCCGATATTTTCAATATGTGCACGGTTACGGACAGCTACTATTCTACCGATGCATATTCCTATAACGATTACAAATATTTCTCATGCGGTCGCTCCTCGGCCTATATGACGACTCCCGAATTTGTCAATGAACTCTCTTTTGCCGCTTCGGCATCCTCGTTGGAATCGCCGTGGAAATACACCGAGGGCCAGACAGCTTCATTCTTCGGCACAGCCCCCTCAATCGATGTTACTTTCGAGATTGACGATGCCCGCAGCATTTCGTTCAAAACCATTCCGGGCAGCAAGCTCACCGCGCCCTCGGTCACCGCTCCTGAAGAAGGCATGGTTTTCCGCGGGTGGTACAATGCCGACACTTCCCTCCCCTATGATTTTGCCAACACACCCGTCACCGCTCCGCTGACTCTGCGGGCGAAATGGGCCAAAGGCATCACTCCCGACTACACTCCGTTCAAAAATAAATTCGCGACCACATACCATATCAAGACTCCGGCTCATCTGCTCGCATTCGCCAATATAGTCAATGGCGACGTGGATTACAGCGTGGATGGCGTGGAGCAGAAAGATTTCGAAGGGTACACCGTGGTCCTCGACAATGACATCGAATGGAACCCCGTCGACGATTACGACAGCTGGGGCAACGGCGTGGTGCCTGTCGCATTCCGCTCCATAGGCAAAGGGAGCAATGACCATTTCAACGGCACTTTCGATGGCAAGGGACACAGCATTATCGGCCTCTATATCAACGAAACTCTCTGGAGCGGCACTTTCGGCATGTTCACAGGTCTGGGGAAAAATGCCGTAGTGGAAAACCTTATTCTCAAGAATGCTTACGTGGAAGCAGGCCATACCTATAGCGATTTACAGATCGGTATTCTCGCCGCGCATTCCTACGGACGTGTCTACCGTTGCGGTGTCGAAGGAAAGATCGTCATGAACGATGCAGCCAATGAGACCGGCAGTGTAGGCGGTCTGATCTGTCTGGCAAACAGTTCTTCCACAGCCGCCCCCGTGGAAGAGTGCTACGCCATCGTTGAGGCTCACCTCAAAAGCCAGAGTTTCGGCGGCCTGACATATTTCTCCGAGGTCAACATCGACAATTCATATGCACTTTCCGATGTCCGATGGGTGAAATATGGCAATTTCGGCGGCCTTGTAGTCAATCAGGGCGACCGGTCGGTTATCAACAACAGCTGGTGCGCCTCCGGTCTCGACTGGACATGGACGATGGAGGACAACAAACGTCCGGGTGGCGCCGTTTATGGCGATACTCACACGAACAACGGCGCTTACTACGACATGACCCGGCTCGGCGACATATTCGGTCCCGAAGCCGACTGGGATAATCTTCCCTCTTGGGAATGTGTCCCCAACCCCTATAAACTCGGCACCGGGCTCTCCGAATCCGACATGAAACGTATGGACACCAAGCCCGGATTTGACTTTGCTGAAATCTGGGGACGCCGCAACGATCTGAACGACGGATACCCATATCTCCGCTGGACCGCACCCGGTCTTGAAAACGACCCCGACGAAACCACAATCCCTGCTACCGAACTCAAACTCGACATCACGGAATATACAGGCAAAGCAGGCACAACCTTGCTGCTCAAAGCCACAGTCGAGCCTGAAAATGCCACTGACAACGCACTGACGTGGAGCTCTTCCAACCCCGAAGTGGCAAGTGTCGACAACGACGGACTTGTTTCCCTCCTTACCGTAGGCACAGCCACCATCACCGTGCATTGCGGAGACCTGTCGGCAAACTGCGAACTCACCGTAGAAGCCAAATCGGGCGGCATCGACAATGTAGTCATCGATGAAGACACCGAAGTAAACATCACCACCCTGCAGGGCATCCGGGTCTACACCGGCACCTTCGCCGGCCACAACCTCGCCCCCGGCATCTACATCGTCCGCCTTGCCAATGGCACTTCCTCCAAAATCATCATCAAATAAATTTCCTGCAATTTAATTAAATTATCATGAAAAAATTCAAACAGACAATGATGGCTCTGTTGGGTGCTGTTGCCCTGACGGCCTGCTCGGGTGGAGGTCCTTCTTCCGAGAACTGCCTGGTGTTCGGCGAGGTCCCGGCCATCTACGCCGACTATCAGGCTCAGCGTGACAAAATCGAAGAATCGGCTCAGAAATCTGAAGCCAGCTACAAAAAAGCATCGTCGCAGATTGATGAGCTTAAAGAGCAATATCGGGCCAGGATCGAAGAAGCCGGCAAAAAACTCGACGGTCAACCAATCGAGATCTCTACCGGCGAGGATTTCAAAGTAGTTAGCCCCGTCAGCCTGTCGTTCAAGGAATTTGCCAACAGCGTGAATTCAATGTATGATGTCAAGGGAGATATCGAGACCGCTAAAGATATCAATCTGGATGTGACTGAATCATGGCTGCGTTCTCACGATGTGCAATATCTGATGCTGCCGCTGATGCTGATCGGCTGCGACGAACAGGGCACCGAAGTGACAAGTGCCAGAATCGGATCCTTCCAAGGATTCAAAGTGGTTGACGGCAAACTTGTCCTCCCGACGGGCACGAAGGCCAAACTTGAGACTGTCCCCTATAGCGACAATGACTATGACAACTATGTCCGCGTAAAGTCAGTCACACTTGCACTTGACACTAAAAAGTTGTAATAACTGTCAAATACTTGAAACACAATTTCCCCGGGATGGCGTCCTCGTTCAGAGATAATGCCATCCCGGGGAATAATTAGCACCTGCTTATGAAAACAAAATTTGCAATTCTTCTCGTACTTCTGTCATATGGCTGCCTGTCGCTCTTTGCCCAGAACCGGTACAGAATGGAATTCCCCATGCCCGTCGAAAATATGGATACGGATAAGGCTTTGGGGCAGAGATGATGTATGGGGCTATGTAAGCAGAACCGGCACTTATGCAGCCTCTTATCAGGAGTATGAGCAAAAAAGGAACGCATCGCAAGAACCCTGATTAACCAAAAGTTGAAAACTGTAGACAGGGGGCTGTCAGAACTAACAGGGTCTTGCGGGAATCTCTATATATGAAGATACGTCTTCAAGGCATCGACATATTCTTCAAATGCTTTTCTTCCTTCCTGAGTGATGGAGCAGGTGGTCCTGGGGCGTTTCCCCGACATACCTTTTTCAACAGAAATATATCCTGCCGATGAAAGTTTGTCGAGTTGAACGCTAAGGTTTCCGGCGGTCGATTCGGTTTTCTCCTTGAGATACACAAAATCTGCTTCCTCCACATTCATCAGAATGGAAATGACGGCAAGCCGGAGTTGCGAGTGCAGAAGCGGATTCAGCTCTTTCATGCTTCTTTTCGTGCTTTATTGTTGAGAATATGTCCCGGCACTATCATCATCGCTACAAATGCGATAATGAAAAAAGGCATAAACCAAGAAGCATATAGCGCAATATCGCCGGCAATGCAAGCCATTGTGAACAGACCGGCCGACAGACCTATTGCGCCGCCAATAATCAGAGATTTTTCCTTGACGACAATTCCTGACACAATTTCGGCGAAAGGAACGATTATCAACGCGATAGCGAACATCATTGACCATGTGTCAACACCTCCGACAAGCAAAAAAGCGAGGCAGATAGCTGTAGCGGCAATTGCGCTGAAACCAACCGTAGACCATATGCGCGACGTCACGATGTCGGAATAGTTCTTGACACCCTTCTCGCGCTGCATTTTTTTGTCCATTATCGGAGTCAGCGTGCCTCCGATAATCCAGAGCAGGTACCATAGCCAGTTCCATACCGGATTATGAGTGAATCCGATAAAGGCCCATATAAGTGCCGAAAGGGCTACTGTCAGATAGCCCCACATAAGCATGATGCGGCCATCCCCTATATAACGTTGTTTGGTGCGGGCGATCATCGAAGTTATCACTTCGAGACTCTCTTTTTCGGTGAGTTTTCTATCTTCCATTTTGAAGGAATTTTTGGATTGATACTTGGTTTATTTTATAAACCATTTGGCTTGAAGAAAAGAGCGGTCGCGCGATTCCGCTCCTGATTCTGATGCAAAGTTAGCATGGTTTATATTATAAACCAAATTTTTCTCGAAAAAAATTCAAAAAATTATACGGTTTTTTCCGATATGTGTCTGAACCTATGAGCACACTCCGGCCATAAAGAGGGCTACAAAGCTTTCACGTGCTATTGTGAGTTGCTGATTGTCAGCATATAGCCGAAGCCGCGTTGATTTATAATCGAGATTGACTGATCGTGGCGCAGCGCCCGACGGAGTTTGTGAATATAACCGTGTAGGGAGTTGCGGTTGCTGGGGTCGTCACGTTGCCATACGGCAATCATCAGTTCGGAAGCATCAACCGTCTTGCCGATGTTCACGGCAAGCCGTTCAAGTATCTTTGATTCGAAATGTGAGAGTTCTGTCGATTTATCCTCATACGAAAGGGTCTGGGTGGTTACGTTGAACGTATAAGCACCTATCTGATATTTCACATCCTCTTGCCTGTTGGCTCCGTATCTTTTCAGTAGGGATTTGATTCTCACTATCAGTTCGCGAAGTTCAAAGGGCTTTTTCAGGTAATCGTTGGCTCCGATTTCAAAACCCTCCTCCACATCGTCGATCGTGCTTTTGGCAGTAAGGAAAAGCAATGGAACCTCAGGCGACATTTTTCTTATCCCCTTAGCCATGGTGAATCCGTCCATGCGAGGCATCATCACATCGGCGACAATAATGTCGGCGCCTTCAGACCGGTATTTATCCAGACCTTCCACACCGTCAGTCGCAGTAACCACATCATAGCCGTGACCGCGCAGAGTATCCGCGACAATCAGAGTGAGGTCTGCCTCATCTTCTACAAACAGCACCTTATTTTTCATTACTGCCATACTTTATTGTGAATACGGAGCCTTCACCCTCCTTGCTCCTTACCTCAATATCCCATCCCATCTTATCAAGAATACTCCTGACATAATAAAGCCCGATACCGTAACCGCGCACGTCCTGACGGTTGCCATGAGGAACACGGTAAAACTTGTTGAACAGAAAAGGGATTGATTTCGCCGGGATGCCTATCCCGTTGTCTTTTACTGAAATAGTACCATTATTATTGGAAACCGTTATTGTCACGCTATCACCGGAATACTTGATGGCATTGTCAATCAGATTATTCAGCACATTGCCGAGATGCGTCTTGTCTGCCTCGACAGACACATCGTCATCCATATTCACGTTGATGACAATCTCTTTTTCCACTCTCATTCGCTGGGCTGCTGCAATTTCCTCCACTAACGGGCGCAGAAGAATCGACTCCGGCTTGAGTTTCATAGTCTTGCGCCGCTCCATACTCATGGCGAGGATATTCTCCACCAGTTCGCCGAGGCGTTTTAGCTGTTTGTTGGCGATATTGAGATATGTCACTTTTTTCTGCGGGTCATTGTCAGTGTCGTAATTGAGCAGGGCATCGTTGGCGGAATAGGCGATGGCGATAGGTGTTTTCAGTTCATGCGTCATGTTGCTGACGAAATCATCCTTCATCTCCTCTATTGTCCGCATCTTCGACACTGTGTGAAACAGATACCAAAAAGCGAGGGCAAAGGCCGTCATTAGAAGGAATACCGTTATGATGACCCCGAGCATCTGCGAGAGTATATGGCGCGTGAGTGGCGTCATATACGCACGATAATACATATCAGCCTGCGGATTGAAGCACAACGAAAAGACATCGCAACCTGAAGCATTTTTAGGAACATGTATATTTCCGCGATATATATTGCCATCTGAATCTGTCACTTCGACAGCTACAAAATCAGGATATATGTTTCTGTCCGCAAGTCTTTCAAGGAGGACGCTATCCATAATAGTCAGATTAAAATCGACATAGGGGTCCATATTCTGATGCATCTGTTGGCTCATGTCATTTACCATCTGATTTGTATATGATCTGTCTCGGCGCAACGGCTTTTTATTAACCGTTGTTTTTCCTTCCTTATTTGTGGCGGTAGTGACAAAATTTCCATCATCATCCTTGACTCCTGATACTGAGCCATGACTCTCCATCACTGAATCACCATTCTCTATGTAAGCCTGACGTGCAGAGGCCGCCACGCGGTTAGCTCGATCGGCTCGTTCCCACATGTCATCGATGTCGGCATCCGCCATCGCGGTCATTACCTCTCTCTCCAAATTGGCTCTTATCGAATCATACAGACTGACAAGATAATAGACATTGCAGCCGAAGATGATCGCAATGACTATGATAAACGTAGTCGATATTGTCTTAAAGCGTTTCATATCGCGAATTTACTAATAATCCGGCATACAATCGTTTTGGCTCGCTGATATTTAAGACTAAATAAGGGAGCGTTTAAGACTAAATAAGGTTGGGTATTGCGGATGTAGAGCCATACGCCTGTAATTTTGCATCAGAAAAATAACTAAAAGACATGGATATGAAACAAGCAGTCTCATGCATTATTGCATTGCTATGCGCCTTATGTGCTTCGGGTCAGACGGAAAAGCATGACACTATCTCCTCTCGACAACTTGATGAGGTTGTAGTCAAAGGTGAAAAACCTCAGGTAAGAGCAGAGGACGGCGTAATGGTCGTTGACTTACCGGGAATAGTCAGGGACAAGCCTGTAAACAACATCCTCGAAGCTCTCGGCTACCTGCCCGGTGTGACGAACAACAACGGCTTGATATGGCTCACGGGAGCCTCGAATGTAACCATTATTCTCAATGGCGAACCGACCGACATGCCAGTCCAGAATCTTTATCAGCTCCTTTACAACACTCCGGTTGACAGACTAAAAAATGTCGAGGTGATGTACTCGGCTCCCGCAAAATATCATGTCAACGGTGCCGTAATCAATGTAGTGCTGAAAACGCCCTCGCCCCTTGACGGTCTACAAGGGCAGGTCAGAGCAGGATACAATCAGGCCCATTATGGGTCGTATGGGGGTGTTCTTGCTGCAACATACGCAATCAAAGACTGGACTTTTGACTTGAACTACGGGCTGACGCGCGGTAAATCGTGGAGTCGTGAGGAAACATGGTCGAATCATCTTTATAACGGCAAGCGCACAATTATTGAGGACGATATGCGGCGCATCGGTCAGAACTGGAGTAATACCATATTCGCCTCCGCATCATGGAAGACGCTCAAACTTACTTATAACGGTCAGATTGTCTCCGATTCAAAGAGTTGGAATCTTTCATCAGGCACCTTGGGCGACTATACGAATGCATATAATATGCTGTCGCCTGTTGGCTACCATAACATCGCCCTTCGTTACGCCGCGCCTTTCGGTATGACTGTTGGCGGCGATTATACCTGTTATTCTGAAAACCGTTCCCAGTCATTGTTCAAGGATACTGACTATCTGCTTGGCTCGGAAAACCGTCAGGACATAAACCGATGGCATGTGTATGTCGACCAAGAGCATCAGCTCGGCAAATGGCAGCTTAACTATGGAGCGGAGTATCAGCACTCTAAAGACCATAGTTCGCAACACTATGGCATTGTCGGCATGGCCGATAATCCTGATTTCGATGATATTCTCAACGAGGATGTGGCAAGTTTTTACATCGGCACCCAACGGTCGTTCGACTGGGGAATGTCATTCAATGCCTCGGCAAAGGGCGAATATTATCACAACAAATATCAGCACAACTGGAATTTTATCCCTCAGATTGGAGCCACATATTACAAAACGCCTAAAAGCATATTCCAGCTCAATTTCGACGCCCAACGCATTTATCCATCATACTGGGAACTGCATGGCGGCACGAGCCACATCAACGACTACTCGACAATCATCGGTAATCCGGAGCTGCAACCGTATATCCAATATGACGCGCAGTTCAACTATATTCTGAGACAGAAATATGTGGCGACACTATATTTTCAATATGGAGACAACGCGATGGTGCAGTTACCTTACCAGTCGCCCTATACCCTGAATCTGATATATCAGACCATCAACATGAACTATAAACGCGTTGCCGGGCTTAATCTTCACGCGCCTTTCGGAGTGGGATATATCTGGAACGCCACGGCCACAGCCAACGTATTCAATCAGCGGGAGAAAGCAGACAATTTCCATGACATCAGCTTTGACAACAGCAAGTGGATATTTTATGGCTATATTACCAATTCATTCAAGTTCTGCCGGGATTGTCGTGTATCCTTGTCGGTTGATTTCAGCTACATTTCACCCTCTTTGCAAGGGATAGCAAACCTTTCGGCTATCTGGAAAATCGACGCCGGAGTAAAATGGCAGTTCGGAAAGAAGCGTTGCTGTGAACTTGATTTGAAAGCTGATGATATATTCAACAAATGGTCGCCGATTATGAAAATCAACCATGCCGGCCAGGACTACCGAATGAAAGCTCACGACATGACACGCAACCTCAAACTGACATTCATCTGGCGCTTCAACGGCTTCAAACCTAAAGAGAACAACAACCTCGACACGTCACGATTCGGTACCGGGAAATAATGATTTTGCGGTTTGATATACTTTGTCGCTGTAGGAGAATGTCACACAGTCTATGCTTATCTGGGTGGGCCCCTTCATCGTCAGGTTGTAATCTTGTCAACGGATTAAGTTGCGGATTCCGAGATTGTTGTCCTTGCAGGTGGCTTTGAGTGTGTTGGTGAAGCTGCGGAACTTATGGTAGTTCATTCCTCCGTCCGCATCCACCGCAAAACGGATTAATTTCAGCTCTTTTGTTTCTCCGTCTTTGCTGTATAGAATATCCACCTCAAACACCGGCTTTTCCTCCGTTTGCCGTAAAAGCCATATCATCTTTACACACTGCACGGTGAAATCTATAATTTCGACCTGATTCTCCCTGCGGTGAATTTTGCCGTTTTGCAGTTCTGCCTTGCAGACAAGCATTTGTGATGTGTCGTAGGCAATGGCGCATGGCAGACAATCCTCTGACAAAGCCCATAAAACCTGTTTACCCGACATTGAAAATGCCGGGTAATTGGATTCGATAAATGTCGCTATTGAATGCTCCGATGAAAAAATATCGGTGTCAAAATAGTTGCCAAACCGATCTTTGACTTCTCGGTGTTCTTTGGCCAATTGCCTGACAAGGAATCGTTGAAAGACAACACCTGCGACCAATGTTCCAACTCCGACGAGAATCACACCGACCATAGGCAGAAGCTATCGCGTCTTCATAGCGACCATCGCGCACAGGATACAGGTGTACGAACATTGGATTAACAATATGCTCGTACTTTTTAAGAAGTTTCTCGAACTTCTTGGCATTGGCTCCGGCCGGAACCGTATCGCGGCTAAACGCTTCTTTTAATGCGCTAAGTTCAATCATTTGGTATTTCTTATCTGGTTGTGGAATATTCCAGTTGCAAAGTTAATATTTTCCGACCATACCGGTGCTGTCTAAGGGGATATGCAGCATAAAGCGGTAGAATATCAACGGAAATCGTTATTTTTGCATATTCAATCGACAGACAGGCCGATGCCCCGTAAGAAGCTTGATGACCGGTGGAGCATCGAATACTGTCCCTGATGACTTAACCGACACGACTCATGAACAGTCTGACTGAAATATCCGATGCCGTAAACGGTAATGTTGAATTGTTTTTCGAGCGTATGCGGTCGCATCCGCGTTACACGTTGCTCTTTGTCGCCGCTCTTCTAATGTTCTGGCTTATCGGGATTTTGCTCCGTTGGAAATGGGCACTTCACTGGCAGAATAACGGCAAGCTGTGGTTTTTCGACGCCTGTAGCCCCGAAACACGCCGCCGGATTCAGATCGCATTGGTCGGTGTGGCGTTGGCTGCTTGCCTGACGATGTTCTTTGTGTGGAAATAGAAATATGAAACGTCAGAAGACGAAATATCGGTTTTATCTCTGGGATTACCTTTGGTGGCAGGGAGAGCGATTGCACGACTATCACTCGCGCATCTCCGGCAATGACATGTTGCAGATGTACTTTACTTTCTTTGTGTATTTCCCACCGTTAATGCTGTTCGCTTATTTCAAGCCGGCTTTTGTCAAACCCGTATTTTTCTTATACCTGCTGGCTCTGTATTTAGGCATCCTAATAGTGTGGTGGATATGGAATAAAAAGATTTACTCGGTCAGCAGACGCAAAGCCGCCATGAGGCATTATTCCAAAGTGAGGTTCATACCTGCGAGAGGCTTTCTCCTATTTTTCATGCCGGTGATATTTTTCCTTAGCATGGTCCTAACTATTTGCTCCCTTATGGATTAGACATAGATATGCGCAAGTCAAATAAACAGCGATTCTATCTTTGGGATTACCTTTGGTGGCAGGGTGAAATGATAAGACTCCACCTGCTCCGGCCCCAAACGCGAATGGACGGTTGTATGGTAGTGTTCGGATGGATTATGGCACTAATCATCGTGCCGTTGATATTCTTATCTTACAGGCTTTTCCCTAATGCTATAATTCTGGTAATCGGATGGTCTATCATCATAATTGCCGGATTCAGCTGGATTAAACGGATATACCGAAGGCGCGGAAAAGCCGTGCAGAAACACTATGCCAAACGCAGCTTCCGCCCCATAGTCGGCATAACGCTGTACATTATTCCCTTAGCCGTGATTATTGCTTGGATGTTGTGCTATTAAGTCTATGTTTTATAGATATATGGACTGTGGATAGCAGATTGTTAGGGTTGCGCATTCGCTTGTTATAGATATTTATTTCCAACGACCTATATTCATATTACTCTCAAAGAAATCTAATTGTTCCGTAGTAATTAAGCCATTTGAATATAAGGCTTCAATTTGTGGAAAATATCTTTCTACATCTTCAACGCATCCGATATAGCGTCCTAATAAGCTGCTTACTTCTGAAAACACATTCTCTTTTTTAACAGGGCTTAATGTTCTATCTGTTAATGCCTGTTGTATAATTGAAATTAAACTATCTTGTAAGGTAAGATAATTTTCTTCATTATACTCAGAAGCATTATATAATTCATTCAACGCCTTTTGGATTGAATGGATTTGCGTTATATAATTATTCATATTCTCGTATTATCGGTAATGATGTTCAGCAACGTTTTTCTTATTCAGTCAGTTTGCTGCTTGTTATCTATTAATTGATTTTTTGAAATCCAGAATATATTACAACCGTCTATGCTTTCCACACCATCTGGCTCTTTAGTGCAAAACTCAACCATACCATTTTGTCCTGAAATAATTTTTCCCCGTATAAATCCTTTACATGGGAAAGATGTAATTTTTGCTTTACACGATACTATTGACAACTTTTCTTCAAAGAGCCATTCTTTGCCGTATGCGTCATACAAACGACAAGATACCCAATACGGAAAGTCGGAGCTTGTATATTCTAATATATCAATTATTAAGTCCATTTTTATAGATAATGTCCGGCGGATAATCGACCTTTCAGGGAGATTCATCCGCTTGTTAGCAACCTCTTTTCGTTTTATAGATTATTTCAGAATATCCATTTGGAAATGATTTGGTAATACTTTCTAAAGCCCCATCGTCCTGATATTGGAATAGGTGAACTAAATTACCACCACTTTTACCATCAATATCATATTGTTTGATTTCAATATGTGTCAAAGCGTTTTCTTTATAGATATAACTCTCTTCCCGGCTCCCATGGCTACCACATAACTGTAACCGTTTCAACTTTCTGCCCTCGAAAAAGTGATGGCATACATTCATCAAATGTTTACCATTATCATATAGAATACTTTTCACAAGATTGTCTGTATAATATAGGAAAGTGTGATAAAACTGATTCTCAATCGAACCACCAACCTTAACTTCGACTATTTGATTTTGATTGTTAAACCCATAGATACAAAGATTTCTGGTGTTTTTTACTGTATCAGGACGCTTTACAGGTTTTCCTTGTCTGAAACCATTACGTTGATAGGAATATGGGGTAAGCTCATAAAACTCGCCCTTATACCACTCAGTTCTGACAACATCGCTTTCTATTTGTTGCCTTATGGTTTCAAAGTCATTTTTCAATGCTTCAAATTCAGTTCTTAAAGTTTCTTCAATCATTTCCATTTATTTGGAGGTTGCTAATGTGTTTCAGCTAACAAAATTTAGCTGTTAAGTTGATTGTTGCCAATGTTTTGTTTTGGGAAATAATATAAGCTATCAACTTTGTGTTCCTCGAAAAATAGTTCTATATTACCAATTCTTATAGAACCATTCTTGGAAATATTATTCTTGAATTTATCTTTTACACCATCTATATGTTGTCCAAGAATGAATATATCGTCAATAAATTCAATATTGATATTTTGCTTTTCTCTATTAATGTCGTTTCTTTCAACCATAATATATTGACATATATTATTTACTTTATCAAAGGAGAACTCAATTTTATATTCGAGTGAGTAAGCTGCCATAAGATAATGATGTTTAGTTTCAAACAAATCATCAGATATGTTTTTGACAACTTCAATACTTGTCAATTCTTCAGCGATACCTTTTTCAGAAAGTAGTTCTGATGTCTTTATCTTATACATAGCTTATTTTATTTTCGTTATTTTCAATTGGTAATGGGTTGCAGCTTGCCGCCATTAGGCGGCACAGGTGCTTGTTATCGCTACATCTGGCTAATGCAATTGATTAATATATCATTAATCTCCTTACAGTCGCCAACTAACTCGTCTAATCCGCTTTCATCCATAAAATCTGCCAACTCATATTCTTGTGGGGCATTTATAAAATTGTTAAGAGCATTTAGAAGTAACATTGCATCATCCTTTGATACAGAAATAGAAAATGAATTAGTATATTCACTATTAGAATCTAATTCTTTTATATTAATCTTCCTGTTTTTTATACTTTCCAATAAAATGGCTGACAAGTCTATTATCGCATTAATAGCCATGTCAAAATGCGGCTCAAATGACTCATTTATCTTAAAATATGCATCTCCTTCATTTACTGAACATTCTTTTAACAATTTATTCAAATGAATATCAGATAATATTTTGCTTAACTCTAAGTCGCTTTGTTTCTGACTTCCGAAATAGTCCAGCAATAGAAAGGTGTCATCGCATCCACCGATATAATTGCCCCACCATTTTTTAATATAAAGTTCCATATTCAATATTTTTTAGTTTGCAATTTATTTAGCGATAATGTCCGGCGAATACCAACCTTTCGGGGAGATTAATCCGCTTATTATAGGCTTGTTATGTTGTGTATAATGGGTTTATATACGGTTCTTTATGAAAGTCAATTCCTTTAATCTTGTTTTTGCGGCATATTTTCACAAATTCTTCTTGAACAATAGGCCACATTAATTCAAGGCCCTTGGCTTTGACAATCATCTTATCGCTCAAACTATTTGGCTTAAATGAGACCAACGTATAATCGCCTATTCCTTTGTTGAAGATTGATTTGTTCTCATCAATACAATCAACAACGTTCAAGAATACCGGAATATAATATTCTCCGATGATGGAGCCTTTATAATAAACATTAGCTTCGATTAACTGTAAGCCATCAATATTATTGTCACGAATTATAGAGGCTAATTTCTTGCTTATTAATGGGACAGCGTCACTCATGATGTAGTCGTATCTTAAAAATGAATTCAGACTTACTTTATCATTGATTCCAAATATTATTCGATCTTCAATAGGTATACTGATAGCCGTATTACCCAAAAACATCAGATAATCGGGATTGTTTTTCCAGTCATATTTAAGCCAATATGAATTAGGAAACTTACTCGTTACACACCATACATAATACATGTTTGTCTTTTTGTTTTAGAGCCTATAATGACCGGCAGCGTTCCGCTTATTCAGTCGGTCTGCTGTTTGTTATCGTGATTAAATTTCTTGTTACCATGCGCATATCATCAAAATACTTAGGGATGTCCTTCTTAATATCATGATAATTTTCTATTAGATATAAGTCGTTAGGGTCTAAATGGCAGTAAAACATAAGCATTATGTATGAAAAGCTATCAATGATTCCACTTACTATAGTTTCATAATACTTTGTTTTGCCATTTTGTATATTATAATTAGTTAATTCCCTTAGGTTTAGGATGATTTCCTGGAAGTTTCTTCAATAGCATCAATTTCTTTTAAACAATATTTCTCTAATTCATTCATCATATCACGATAACGTAATGCTAACAGCGGATTCGGCTGTTATTTTCCATAAGCCATGATACCGGGTTTTGGAGGAAGGGACGTCCCTTCAAATGCAAAGTTACTAAAAATCGGGCTAATAGAGGCTATATAGGGCTGATCTTCTTGGGTTGACACCGCCGTTTTGCGAAAAACTTGCTATTATTGCCCCATGCGCACGATTCCCGGCATAATATCACTGCTCATATTGACCGCCTGCGGCGGCCACGGCAACGGGAGGCTACCCGATAGCACGATGGCTACGGTAGCCGGCATTAAGCATCGCCCAACGACATTCAAAAACGTAAAAAAATTAATGTCGACAGGGTGTAAGATTCAGTTTGGTGGACAATTTGTGGACAAACCACCTATAGCAAAAAACTCAACCACTTACAAATCAAGTAGTTGAGTCTCAATTTTGTGACCCCGGAGAAGCCGGGATATATCGTTGTAACTAAGTAGTATTCAGAATATTGTAATGCCGTCCTATCCGTTGTTCACGAATTGCACACGACACTATTTCAATGTTCTTACCCATTATTCCGTTTGGGCAATGCAAAGGTAATGCTTTTTCTCCGATTACCAAGTATGTATGGCGTTAAAATAACATACCGTCAGAGCATGGCGGCAATCTGTTTTTCAACGGCAGTGCGGATGAAAGAATTGATTGAAACCCCTGCTTGTTTGGCAAGATATGCCACTCGGGAATGAATGTCGGGGGTGAGGCGTACGTTTAATGAGCCGGAATAGCTTTTGTGAGGTTCGATGCCTTCCTCGGCGCAATAGGCAAGGTAATCATCAACCGCCTCATGAAAGGCGTTGGTGAGTTCGGCAACGCTTTCTCCTTCAAAGTTCACAAGTCCGTCAATGCCTTCGATTTTACCGAAAAATACGCCGTCGGCCTCGCTGAATGCAACCGAGCCGATAAAATCCTTATATTTCAATGTGTTCATATCAGTCCTTCGTTTTTAAGATAATCATAAACCTGTTTCATAACGTACCCTTTGATGATATTTCCCGGATGCGGTTTGTGAAGCATTATCGGCTTCTTGCCTTCTCCCTTGAATATCACGCGAGAGCCGGATGTCTTGCCCTTGTTGCCAGGAACATATCCCAAGGCGACAAGCAGACGCCTCATTTCCTCCCATGTGAAGTCATTGGGAAGCGCCGAGAAACGGGCTATTAATTTTTCTTTTGTTCCCATTCATTTATATTCTTGGTACAAAAGTAACTAAATTTTAGTTGCAAAACAAGTCTATGGATAGGAAAGTTCGTTATCGGGTGGGATAAAGGATCATGAAGGACTATTTCTCAGATAGAATATGTAAGAAGGAATTAAATGGGATGGTATTAGATTTGAATAAATTACAAAAATAGCGTGCAATTCACGCCTCTCAGTGACGGCTCTGGTATTGCCTTGTAGGAAAAACGTGACTGCACGCTATGCTTGCGCATAGCATAATCAGCACGCATTTGTTTCCTACAGTGTCCATTTTCCAGATTTTCACTGAAACCTATGCGATGTTATGTTATGTGTATCGTGATATGCGATTGGCTCTCCAATCGCTATTCTTTGCGATTTTGCGCTGCAAAGTTACGCATTTTTATCGAGGTTATCAAGCCTCAATTTCTCCGTCGGAATTGATATGGTGCTTTTTACGGAGCTGAATCAGTGTCTTTTCGGACACATTCAGCAGTTTCGCGGCACCTCTCCATGTGCCTGCCCGGATATACGCCCTTATGATGCGGTCTTTTTCCGCTTTAGGATTTCGGTGGGTCAGGTCTTCGGCTGTTTCCGGTTGGATGTCGCTGAAAACGAGGTCATCTGCCGAGATGGTATCGCCGTCGGCATGAAAGGCAGCCATTAGAATGGTATCCTTCAGTTCGCGGATATTGCCGGGCCACGGGTGCAGTTTCAGAGCCTTGATTGCCAAGGCATCGAGCCGCTTCTTTCCTTGTGATGTTTTCTGCGCATATATGGCAAGGAGGTAATCGGCAATGTCCGATATATCCTCCGTCATCTCTCGCAACGGCGGCACGTTGATGGATGACTGACGCAACATGAAGAAAAGATTGTCGCGGAAATCTCCTTCTGCAAGCATCTTCATCAGCGAACCGTTGGCGGTGCATATCATCCTGACATCGGGATGTTCCTCCGAGAGAATATGCAGAAGCACCGATTGTTTCTCGAAGTTGAGCAGCTGGATGTTTTTTAAGATGATTGTCCCGCCGTCAGCGTTTGTGAAGTAGCTCTTGATGCGGTTGTACATCTCGTTGCGGTCGGATTTAGGGTCATGGAGTCCTACAAGTTCCGCGCCTCCGGCCTCGATGACAGTTATCGGCTTCTGCGTCCTTGAACTCTGGAGATAGATTTGCCGTGCAATCTGCTCCTTGCCCATGCCGCTTTCTCCGAAGATGATGCAGTTAGCATTTGTTTGGGCTATGCGTCCGATTGCCTGCTCTATCTCCCTGAACTTCGCGCTCCGTCGAGGAATCAGCGCATTGTCAAGTTGGATTACAATGCTTTCCGGCTTTGCATATCTGCCGACAATCTCGACAAGTTGCTTGTCTATCGCCGGACGCTGAATGATGTCAACGGCTCCGCCGTCGCGCATCACCGTGAGAATATCCACGGCATTAATATTATCTACTATGGCAATAACGGGAAACTTGTAGCCCTCGCTCTTTTGCCAGTTGATTAACTCCTGCGCCGTGCCGCCGGTGAATTTCATTGCCGCGACTACGACAGCTCCCGGTGGCAGTTTCGCCACCTCGTCTTTTGCCGCCTCCATCTTATCGACGGCAATCGGCTCGTATCCGGCCCGCGTGAGCAAGCCCGACATAAGCCGACGGTCGGATTCAGAGGCATCAATGATTAAAACTCTGTTCATGCGTTTTGTTTATAAAGTTATTAGATAACCGATTGTCACGCTATTTGAAATGGTATGGAGTAATGACGAAAGCATATATTCATCATTACTCCACCTGCTATTCTTGTTGTTTGTTTACCTTACTAAAATGTGTTGAATCCTATACGTTCTTTCCCATGTCATAGGCTTCCTGAAGTGCGGGCGAGTTGTTTATGTCCCCGCGATTAAGCACTTTTGTTGCAGCTATCACGCCTTTCTCCACGGGGTTGGGGCAACCCATCAGAAAACCACGGATGCTGTCGAAGGCCCGTTCCATAAGGTCACGCCTATCCTCGCCCATCGTGGCTATGAAGTAAAATTCCTTGTTTTTCATTTCAAGGAACCTTGCGCAGCAACGGTCAATCAGGGTCTTCAACCTTCCGGACATATTATAGAAATATACCGGGGTAGCGAAAACAATCACATCTCCGTCTTTCAATCCTTCAGTGACAGTATATGTCTTTCCGTCACTCACAGGGTGTACCGTTATAGGTGTTGACCGGGCTTTTCCGTCAACCACGGTATAGACGAAAATCTTGTCCTGCAATTCGTATGTGGCGCTTTGCGGAATACTGATTGCTCTGGTCAGTTTATGCGGTAGAATGACATTTCCGGTTCCTCCGGTAAGTAAAATGCCGTCGCGGTTGTCAAACACGGCTCGGAGCTGACCGCTTCCGGTCGAAGCATTAAGCACACCGCTGACAGCCTCAATATGACCTTCTCCTTCATACATGGTGCCGTCGCTCAACTGTAAGCCGAGTCGTGGCATGTTTGTAAGCATCTTGTCGGTGCTGCCGTATTGACGGATGAGAGATTGCAGATCTTTTTCCGACAACGAGAAATAGACATACATCTGCGAATTGTCTGACACAGTTGTCAACGGTTGCGGGAGTTGCGGACTTACAAGAGCGCCTACGCGATAAGGCAAAGTCCCGACCACCCCATCGGCGGGACTTGACACGGTAGTGTATGACAGACTGTTACGCGCTTGTATAGCCTGTGCCTCGGCTTGTTTCAGTTGAGCCTGCGCCACATTGAAAGCATTTTTGGCATTGGCAAGCTCGTAGTCTGAAACAACCTTCTCATTGAATAGCATCTGTTTGCTGTCAAGTTCAAGACGGGCGGTTTCCACATGGCTTCTCGCCGCCGACACATTAGCCTCGGCAGTCTGCATTGCGGCCTTGTATGGCACTTGGTCTATTATGAAAAGAGCTTGCCCTTTTCTCACCCGCTGCCCTTCCTTGACACACTTTTGTGATTGTGCCGGACACTTGCGGATATATATCTATATCATGCCGACCTTTTATCGAGGCGGAATATAGTTCGTTGAGTGTCACTGTGTCAGGTCTTACTGTCATTACGGAGTAATTGACCGATTCCTGTGTCGATGCTGAGTCGCCACAGGAATAAAGGATGGCCGCCATAAGCGGCACTAACATTCGTATTGGCTTCATATCATGATGTTTTTTTGATTTTTGATAGAAATATGATGCTTACAATAAATGTAAGAGCCTCCGACAAGGGCATTGCGAGCCAAATCCCCGGCACACCTATCAGTTTCGGCAATAGAAGAAATGACGGGACGAGCAATGCGAATCCGCGAAGGAACATCAGCGTAACCGCCGATTTCATCAGTTCAAGACTTTGGAAATACCCCACGATGCACACGTTGAACATGAAAAAAAGAATTCCGGCGGCAAAATACGGGAATCCGTTTATGGCAATCGGTGATGCCGGATCTTCATAGCCAACAAAGAAATGCACGAGTATTTCAGGCAACAGCAGGAAAACAAGCGTCAGGAAAACGCCCGACACCAAAGCTGTGCGAAAGAGCAGCTTTTTGATTTCATAAACCCTGTCGGCGTTATGTGCCGTATGGTTGTAACTTATTATCGGTTGTGCCGACTGTATGACGGCATTGGCAATCATGAAAATGAATGGTGTATAGTAACAGGCAATGCCGAAAGCCCCCACGCCGTCGTCACCGAGATAACGCATAAAGACATAGTTACCGACAAAAGCGAGTATCGCAAGCATGAGTTCTCCCAAAAGACTTGGCGAACCGATGCGGCATTGGTACAGGAGGCTTTTGAGTATCTCCTTGAAACTGTTGCGTCGTATTGGCGATAGACTGAAATGAAGATGTCTGGCATAAAAAACTATATACACCACTGCAATCAGACCTCCTGTGACTATGGCGATGCAGGTAGAAAATGCCACTCCGACAAGTCCGCGCTCCAGCACATATATCATTAGCCAATCTCCTCCGAGTGTCAGAATGGCGGTGATTATGTTGCACCACATGGCTACTTTCGGAGCTCCGTCGAGCCGGATTATGAACAGACCTATCGCGCTCCACATCTGGAACACGAAGCACGGCATGACAAACACAAGATAGCCTCTGACCAACGGCAACAAATGTTCCGACGCGCCGAAAAGCCTTGCCGTGGCATCGGGAAAGCACATCACGGCGACAGATACAGCAACGGTTATCAATGTGGCGAATGAAAATGCCACGGCTACATGAAGTCGGGCTTTGTCTATGCGTGAATTGGCAAGCATAGCCGATGAAACCACCGAGCATCCGGCTCCAAGCATAAGACCCAGACCGGAAAAGACCATCCATAATGGCACCGTTATGTTTACAGCCGCAAGACCGTCGCTGCCTATCCCATGCCCTACGAAGGCCCCGTTGATGGCTGTCACGGCAGCCATGCTCATAAGACCGAGCAGAGTGGGAAAAAACAGCTTGCAGAACAACTTTGTTATGTCGTCCCGGCCCAAATCCATTGCTTGTGATTCTGATTTACCCATTGTCTTTTTTATCCTTATTTTTCAGCGTGCAAAGTTATGAAAGGTCTTTTGGATAGGCGTTTACATTTTATTGCCGTGTTGGGTGTTTTTCGTGACACCAATTTTATGTGTGTTCATTTTATTGCGGTGTTGGGTACTTTTCGTGATTTTGCTGTTCAAATCCATCAATAGTGATTAACTTTGCGCCAAAAACAAGAGATGGCTGATTCAAAACCAAACCCCGAAATGAAAATGGAAGAATATTCACTCAATATTTCCGATATGAGGGAGTATTGCGGGAGGCGTTTTGACATACACGGATGTGCCATTCTTTTTGTTGAGAGCGGATTTGCAACATGCAAAATCAATTACCAGCGTTTTTCAATGCGCAAAGGCTATCTCGGCATATTGTTCTATGATGATATGGTGGCTTTCGAGCGTGTTTCCGTCCAGTTCAGGTGTATTGTAGTCATGGTGCCGTACAACCTTGTCGAAGAACCGATATACAAAGTCACAACCAGTGGGCTGTGGAATTTCATATACAAATGCCCGGTCTTTCCGCTGAATGACAAACAGCTTTTTCAGATAAGGGCATGGTGGCAGCAGGTGTCATGGGTGACAAACAACGTGACCGACAATTATAAACTTGAGATATTGAAGAACAATATCCATAATCTTCTGATGGTCATAAATTCCGAACTCGGAATAGCGGGAAACAATGTCATGCAGATAGAGGACAACAGGGCGCGTATGCTGGTCAACAACTTTCTGGAATTGGTGTCAAAATATCATCTTGACCACCGTGATGTGACATTTTATGCAGAGAAACTCTGCATATCCGCGTCATATCTGTATAAAAACACGTTCAGCGTGTTGGGAATGTCACCGAAATCATTGATTGACCGACAAGTGCTGGATGAGATTAAAAATTATCTTATGAATACGGACATGACCGATAAGACAATAGCCACCCAGCTTCATTTCAAGGACTCGTCATATATGTGCCGTTTTTTCAGACGCATGGAGGGCATGGCTCCGCAAGAATACAGAAACAAAATGAATAACTAATTATATTCCAGCATGGATAAAATAATACTTACCGGCGACCGTCCGACAGGCCGCCTGCATCTCGGACATTATGTCGGTTCTCTCAAACGCCGCGTCGAACTCCAGAACTCCGGCGAGTATGACAAGGTGTATATCATGATAGCCGACGCACAGGCGTTGACCGACAATGCCGACAATCCTGAAAAGGTACGCCAGAATATCATCGAGGTTGCTCTTGACTATCTCGCCTGCGGACTTGACCCGGAGAAAAGCACAATCTTTATCCAGTCGCAGATTCCGGAACTGTGCGAACTTTCGTTCTACTACATGAACCTCGTCACGGTATCAAGGCTTCAGCGCAATCCCACTGTAAAGACCGAAATCAAGATGCGCAATTTCGAGGCGAATATCCCCGTCGGCTTCTTCACTTATCCTATCAGTCAGGCTGCCGATATTACCGCTTTCGATGCAACGACAGTCCCTGCCGGAGAGGATCAGGAACCGATGATTGAACAGGCGAGGGAGATAGTGCGCCGATTCAACAATACCTACGGCGGCACGCTTGTGGAACCGGAAATATTGTTGCCGGACAATGCGGCCTGTCTTCGTCTTCCCGGCACCGACGGCAAGGCGAAGATGAGCAAGTCGCTTGGCAACTGCATCTATCTTTCTGATACGGAAAGCGATGTAAGCAAACGGGTCAAGACCATATTTACAGACCCCGACCACCTGCGTGTTTCAGATCCGGGTAAGATAGAGGGCAACACTGTGTTCACCTATCTTGACGCATTTTGCCGCCCGGAACACTTCGATGAGTTCCTACCTGATTACACCTGCCTTGACGAATTGAAGGCCCATTACTGTCGGGGAGGTCTGGGCGATGTGAAGGTAAAGAAATTTCTTGACTTTATCTTGCAGCAGGAACTCGAACCAATCCGCAACCGACGCAAAGAATTTGCCGGTGACATTCCTGCGGTTTTCGCCATGTTGAAAAAAGGAAGCGAGAAAGCCCGTGAAGTCGCCGCCGCCACTCTTGACAGGGTACGCCGGGCTATGCGGATAAACTATTTTGACGATCAGGATTTTATAAACACCCGATACCAGTGATGCCTATGACAAATGCGAGTAAGGAGATTGCAGATTTCCTCGCGGAAAAGAATATCGGATATATGCGTTATTCTCACAAACCGATATTCACGGTCGAAGATGGCAAAGAGATAGCAGAACATCTTGGCATTAAACCCTGTAAGACACTCTTACTTGTCAACAGGCAGCATCAGTATTATATGCTTGTCACTACCGGGGATAAACGAATGTCTTTATCGGATTTTGCCGGACAGATAGGCAGTTCGCGGTTGTCATTTGCCTCTACCGACAGTCTTGAGGCTATATTACACACTACACCGGGAGCAGTGAGTCCTCTCGGATTGATTTTTGACTATAATCACATGGTCGGGTTATTTATTGACAACGATGTGCTGCAACAGAATTTCATAGCGTTGCACCCATGTGTCAATAATGAAAGTTTCGTTTTTAAGACTACGGATTTTATAAATTTGTTTCTTCCGTCTGTCAATCGCAAAACTTATAAAACCGTTTGATGAATGGAAAAGGAAACTAGAATAAAAGGCGTAAATCTGCATTATGATGAAAGAGGGTGTGAGAACAGATAACCGGTAATCATAATGCACGGCTGGGGTTGTTCATCCCAAACGATGGAGCCGATAGTATTTTCATTGGCCCACAGGCTTCATGTGTTCAATATAGACCTGCCCGGACATGGCAAAAGCAGTGAGCCGGAAACCGTCTGGGGTGTCAATGACTTTGCCGACATGATTGAGGCTTTTATGGCTTCCAATAATATTGTCAATCCAATTATTATTGCCCATTCATTCGGCGGTCGTATAGCCATCGTTCTCGCATCACGCCGCCACGACATCAAAAAAATGATGTTGATTGACTCCGCCGGAATAAAGCCGCGACGGACATTGAAATATCATTTGAAAGTCAAAGGCTTTAAGTTGATTAAAAGGATTTTGCCCTTACTGGTAGGCACACAACGCGGAAATGACATAATTGAAAAATATCGTGCGAAAGCTGGTTCCTCCGACTATAATTCATCCACGCCCATGATGAGAGGCGTGATGAGTAAATGTGTTAATGAGGATTTAAGGCATCTGTTACCCGATATCAAATGTCCGGTGTTATTGGTCTGGGGCAATGATGACACTACAACCCCGTTGACTGACGCACAAATCATGGAAAAACTGATTCCAAACGCAGGGCTGGTATCCTTTCCTTATTGTGGTCATTTTTCATTCATAGACAATCTCACAAAATTCAGAGCCGTCCTGAAAGAATACCTGAAAGGAGAGTTACAATAACTTTATATCGGATACAAAATAAAATCAGCCGGCCACAATAGATTTTATTCTATCATGGTCGGCTGATACATTTAGAATTTTGGCACGGCGGCACGATTATCGGCTTGCCGCTTTGCTCGGCGAAGTGACCCTCCCGGCGAAGTGGCACCGTAACCACCGATGATTAAGTGGGAACTTAACGGTTCTCGCGTTTGCTGACGATAGCCGGGGTTACTGGTTCTGCCACCATCAACTTCTTTGAGCTTAAGGTCTGGGATTGGTTATCATAACCTTTTCTCAATTATTGCTTTGTAACGCTCGAAGTGGTCTGCCAGCACATTGTTGATGTAGGATTTGATTGTGCAAGGCGAATCGCCCTCATAAGAGATAATACGTTTAATCTTCCGGATGAAGTCAGGACTGACCTCAACCATCATAAATCGTTCACGAGGGCGCAGATACGCTTTGTCAAGGACAAACTTTTCCCTGTAATCTTCAATGGCGTTATTTGAAAGGGCAGAAGTAGCCGAGATAGCATCGGACTGCTCTTTCCCAAAATCAGTTGTAGATTTAGAATCGGATTTTTTATCAGCCGATTCACGCTTAAATGTAGAGAGCGCGGAAGGCTCTTCGCGGAAAGACCTTATAAATTCATCGGGATCGATTTCCGACTCATACTTCTTTGCCATAGAGTTGGTTGATTAATAATGAATATGACATAGCGTTAGCCGTCAGCGTATCTTCTGACACGGATATACCGGGCTTCTATCGGCATAAAGCAGTGCCGGCATGAACTATGCGGAATGGATTACAGCTATCTCCGTCGCGCAATGCGGCCTTCCTCCGCTGTCGGGAGGGTAGCGGCTAAATATGCCTGAATGGGTTGGTTTCGTCAATCATGTTCGGTTCCTGTTTGGATGTGGAATTTAGCAGTGTTGGTTTTCTATCGTCCATAGCTATCAAGCCTTGAAGCCATGAAGCTATGAATTATAGATAAATAGATTCATCAATAAAACAACCTATTATATCGCAAAGAAATATATTTATAGGAATAACTTGTTATCGTTCATTAAATAGTTCCATTTCCATATCTATAAGTTGAACTATAAGGAAGGAAACAATCATATCCTTAAATAAAAGTCCTTTACAATAAAAAAGATGATATCTTGACAGATTGAAAATCTTACTTGCAGTTCAATGGATAGTTCTATAATCTAATCTGTAAGTTGAACTCCTTGAAGGCAGGTTTAACCGTCAATCTCTACATAAAGATACAAATAAAATCCCATATAGTTTTATAGACTCATAGCCCGATAATCGCCGCTTATTCGCTATTGTCCGGCTATGTCCGGTTATGTCCAAGTATGTCCCGAAAACGGAGCTGAATTTTTAACATTCTGGCATCAAAGTTTTTTCGCGCGCTATCTTTCAGAGCCTTGAAATCAGGCGTGAAGCGCAGAAATTTTTTTCTCGCCGTTTGGATTTATCGGCAAATTTCCGTAACTTTATATAAGCACCGAGGGGATTCAACGCCCTCCGTAGGCATGAAACAGGCAGGAGTACAGCTTTCGTACACTCTCTAAAGGCAAACTGGGCAGCCATTAAGGATTCAACCACCTGTTTCATAATATGAAGGATGTACACGCGTACATAGCAAGGTGTCTTTTGGGAAACCCAAAAGGTTTCGGGGAACCGAGAGTTCCACCTCAACAACCTTGCTATGTGGAGGCTGTCCTCCGAAGTCGGACATCCCATGTTTAAGCCTGCGGCTGGCAGAGGCTCCGCGATGCACCACCACTTAATCCACATTTTTATGACAAATCTATTCTGTAAAGGCGGGCGACCGCCGGTTGCCAACAAATGCAGCCATCATGTCAAAGTCAGCTTTGACGACCTCGAATGGGATGAACTTTCCCGTATGATGGATAAAGCCGACGCTACCGTAAAGGCCACTTTCATCAAGCAGCTCATTTTCGGCAAACCTTTCAGAGTGCTTACCTACGACAAATCTCTTGCGGTTTACTGCGCAAAGCTTTCGGAGTTTTTCGCACAATACCGCACAATCGGGGTAAATTACGACCTCACAGTCAGAACCCTCCGGGAGAATTTCACCGAGAAAAAAGCAATGACACATCTCTACAAGTTGGAGAAAGCCACCATAGAGATGATAGGTGTCATGTCGCAGGTAATGTCGTTGTCGGAAAAATTCGAGCAGCAATGGTCGCTAAAATCTCGATAGGATCATCGCTCTACGGGGCGTTGTCGTACAACGGCATGAAGATGAACCGTGACGAGGGTCGTGTACTTGGAGCGAACAAAATCATTCTTCCTGCCGACGGACAAATCGACATCGGTCGTATTGCAGAGAATTTCAGGGCGTTTATGCCGATGACGGGGAGGACAAAAAAGCCGGTTCTCCATATCTCGCTCAATCCACACCCTGACGACAAGCTGACCGATCAGGATTTTGAAATCCTCGCCCGCGAGTATCTGGATAAGCTCGGCTTCGGAGAACAGCCTTTCATAATATATAAGCACATGGACATTGACCGCCACCATATCCATATAGTGACCGTCAATGTCAACGAGCAGGGCAAGCGGCTAAATCAGGACTTCCTTTTCCGGCGCAGCAAGAAAATCACAACGGAGTTGGAGGAGAAATACAATCTCCATAAGGCGCAGCGCGAGAAAATCACCCCCGATATGCCGATTAAGAAAGTTGACCCCAATGGCGACATAAAGCGACAGGTTGCCAATGCCGTCAAAATGGTTGGTATGCGCTACAAGTTCCAGACTCTCGGCGAGTATAATACGGTGCTATCCTTATACAATATTAAGTGTGAGCAGACCGACGGCAGAGTCAACGGGCGCGAGTATCACGGGCTGGTGTATTTCGCAACCGATGATAACGGCAAAACAATCGCCAATCCGTTCAAGGCGTCGCGTCTCGGTAAATTCGCAAGCCGCACGGCGATTGACAGCCGTTTCGAGAAAGCGAAGGATAAGATTGATGTGGATCCGACCAAACGCAAGGTGGCCGATGTTCTTGCCGGTGCTACCGACAAGGAGTATTTCACTGCCAAACTGAAAGCCCAAAACATCGACGTGGTTTTCAGATATACTGATGAAGGGCGCATATACGGAGTGACATTCATAGACCACAACACTATGACGGTACTGAACGGTTCCCGACTCGGCAAGCAATTCTCGGCAAACGCACTCAACGAGCGTTTCAACAATCCGGCTGGTGCAAATACGGAAACTCCGGATGTTACGACATCTGTTGTCATTCCGGTTGAGGACACTTTTACGGATTCGGAATCGACTACGCAACCGCAATCTACGGCTAATACACAGCAGCCGTCGTCAGGCAATCAGCAGACATCGACCTCACAGCCAAACAACGATTGCAGCGACAGCGATTTTACACTTCCGGGACTTGACCTGTTCCAACAGGGACAGTCATTCAATCCCGACGAGGAAGAGTTCCGTCGCCGTATGCAGCGCAAGAGAAAGAAAGGACCACGACATCGGTTTTGATTTATTGTGACTGATTTTTCGCACAATAGTGTGAATGTCAGAATAATTCCGTAACTTTGCCACTGAATCGCAGTCATAAATTTATTTTGATTGTGGATTTAGTGGTGAGAAGGCGGGAGGGATACCCGCCTTCTTTTTCAGCCATATCCCACACTGCTATTCAAATCCACTTAATCCACATTATTTTATGGACACCATTGAAGTTGAACGTAAGGTATTCGACATGCTCATCAACCGTGTCGATTTTCTCCAGAAGACCGTAAAAGCATTATACGACCAGTTGCGCGACAAGAAACTGTCGGACTGGCTTACCACAAAGCAGACCTGCGATTATCTACACATATCCGAGCGAAAGCTACGCACTATGAAAGAGCGAGGCAAAATCGGATTCTCGCACCTCGGTAGGCTCTCGCAATTCAAGGGCGGCGACATCGCCCGGCTCATTGTCAAAGAAAAAGGTGCTGAGCAATGAAAGAAACAGTCACCGCCACCGATCCGCGCATAATGCGCCTGACGGCCCAAGCCGATGACATCACTGATATGTGTCAACGGTTGAAAGATGAGTACCACCCGTTGCTCCACGGCAGACGGTTCATCACCGACGCAATGCTTTCGGATTTGCTCGGAGTGTGCCGCCGCACCACGCAGGATTACCGCGACCGGGGCATCATCCCATATTACCGTCTTGACGGCAAAATTCTCTACGCCGAGGAAGATATAGAAACATTCCTGCAATCCAACTACCGCCCGAAATTCGATTAACACAAATGCCAACAAATGGCAACGGCAACCGAAGCTCATCGCCCGGTTGCCGTTGTCATTTGTTTTTTGCAGACCAATTTCAGTTCATTATAACGCAGTCGAACTTCTGGCGCATTGTCTCCATATCATCATACACTGTCTTGTCCTGTGTCTTAGCGTAGATCTGCGTCGTGCGGATGTCAGAGTGGCCGAGCATTTTGGAAATACTCTCAATAGGAACATGGTTGCTCAACGACAGCGAGGCAAATGTATGGCGCGCGAGGTGGGTCGTGAGATGTTTCTCAATTCTGGCAAGGTCGGCTATCTCTTTGAGGTAGGCGTTCATCTTTTGGTTGGTAATTACAGGAAGCACCACATCTTTTTGAATGACGACCGGATTTGTCGCATACTTCTCGGCAATATGCCGAGGCACGGCAAGCATTGGGATAATGCTCATCTCCCCGGTTTTCTCGCGGGCCTTGCGTATCCACGTATTGCCTTCGGTATCGGTTGTGATATTTGACCGCTGGAGCGATTTGATGTCGCAGAACGCCAGCCCCGTGAAGCAACAGAACACGAAGGTGTCACGCACGATTTCAAGCCGTGGGATATCTTTGAGGTCAAGTTCCATGACCGCTTTCAATTCAGGTTCGGTGAGGAATTGACGCTCAGTGTGGGTTCGCTGGTATTTCTTGCCGATGAAAGGGTCGTGGGTTATCCATTTGTGGGCGAGAGCGTACCGCATGACATTCTTCACGCAACGCACATAGCGGACAGCGGCATTGTTGGCACACCCTTTTCTCATGCGCAAAAAATGCTCGAAGTCGTCTATTGTGCCGGAGGTGACATCACGAATGGGAATGTCCTCCACGTTCTGCGTCAGGTTGAGGAATTCCACGAGGTAATCAACACAACGCTCCCAGCGCTGGTATGTGGCTTTTACGATGTCGCCACGGTCAAGTTCTTCCTTGCGCTTGACATTTGTTTCACGGAACACATCACATAGCATCTTCGGCTTCTCCACTGTGCCGAGAAAGTGATCACGCAGGATTTTGGGGTTCACCATCTTTCCCTCACGCACAAGCATATTGTGGATTTCGAGGAAACGGGCTTTGACAACCTCGATGTATTTGTTCAGTTCGAGGTCACGGCGCGAACGGCCTTTCGACATGGCGCGCTTCTGGTCCCAGTTCTCCGGGGCGACGCTGCGGCCGAGGTTCATTTCCGAGATTTGACCGCTTACGGTAATGCGGACAAAAATCGGGTACTCTCCGTTGCGGAGGGCACGCGCCTTCCTTGCGATGAACGAGAGAGTGAAATACGAATCATGTAACATAATTTGAAATTGTGGTTTAATGGTTACATAAATATAATCATTTTCGCCCAATTTCACAATAGGCAAGAACCCTAAAATCAGTGCTGTATGGCATATTCAGTGAACATCTCCGTGAACAGACAGCGTTGTTCATAAATCTGTTCACGGTTATTTTTCGTCAACTTCATCATATTTCACAGTTCTGCAGCCTTGTTCACGAATGGCGGCTTTCCAGATTCCTGCGATATCGGCGTAAAAGAGTTAAAAACACAGCTTAATCAGACATCATATAGTTAAATTCCTAAATTGATGTTAAAATTCGGCTGAAATCAACTCAAAATGCCCGAAAAGTGGGGTTTTGAACCTTGCGGAGCGTATGCCGCCCCCACTTTCAGGTTGACAAATCGCAGAAAAACACAGAAGATTAGGAAGTTACGATTGGAAGGGCTGCCATCGTGAACAAACTGTTCACGATTCCGGCTGTTCACGAATTGCACACCTCTTAACCCTACAATATGCTTTATTCTGCTGGATAGGGACATTACAAAAATCGCTGAAACTGTCTTAGTTTCAGCGATTTGCTTGATTTTGCCGTTTGGCTTTGTGACCCCGGAGAGGCTCGAACTCTCGACCCACTGATTAAGAGTCAGTTGCTCTACCAACTGAGCTACGGAGTCAAATCGCAATTGTTTATGAGGTCGCCAATGAGGGCGTTTTCCGAATTGCGTTGCAAAGGTACGCAGTTTTTTTATTCCTGCCAAATTTTTTCTTATTTATTTTCCGATTTTTTCATTTTTCCCTTTATTCCTACGCCTATTTAATGCCTTTTAATGTGTATTCGGGTGAATTGATGCGATATTTTCTTTAATTATCCCAATCCATTAGTGTCCACCAAAAAATCATAAGAGTTCTTTGAAATAATTGAAATTCAATC
>ERZ1027039.101-NODE-101-length-36589-cov-18.689960_pt1 | contig 36589 bp, 33 predicted proteins | sample MGYA00519438_ERZ1027039 | MGnify/ENA primary metagenome ERZ1027039 (study PRJEB26926, sample SAMN06164810) | human gut metagenome | biome: ENVO:00009003; feature: ENVO:2100002; material: ENVO:00002003 | host: Homo sapiens | place: USA | collected 2012 ...
CTATTACTTCTTTTTGCATGGATCGTCTCCGTGTCGTTGCCTGCATTGGCGCAGAACGTATGGATGATGGCCGCACAGAAAGATTTCCCTGCGACCGGTTCATACAACTATTCACTTATACATCAGGAAGGATCCAACGGCACCACATTCGTCACCCTCCCCTACAGCCACACCAGCTGGAGTGCAACGGAAACCGTGACAGTCACCCGAAAATCAAATAATATTTACGAGGCTGCAAAGACTGCATTCGAGACTGTCGGATTTGAAAAAGGCTCTGTCGAAGGCAAATACAAAATGTATTTCAAAAAAGCCACCAACTCCAAATACTATTTCGCGGGTACAGACAACGACGGCTATATCAAAGCTTCAGCATCCTCATATTCAGCCAAGGAAGTTGAAGTCGAGTTCAAATACAGTGCAAACGGCACCATACACTACGAAGGCAAAGAGTTGCAACTGATCGACAATAAATTCGTTTTCGCCGAACCGACCGGAAAAGATGAGAACAAGGTGTTTCTTTTCATCACGAAGAGTAGCTACAACACCAATGGCATCAATTCCATCAGCATAAAAATGTCCACGAAAAATTCAGGAAGTGACTGGCTTGACAAAAATATTTCTATTTCAAACCATACTGCATCCACATTTTATTTTCGAACGGGTTCATACAGCCTGGATTCAGATATTCGCCTGGTTGCCGAAGGTGATCAGCCATCGGAGAATTATGAGATAGCTAACGCTACTGGTCAGAGCGGTACAATAACCACTTTAACGATCAAAGAAAATGCGACCCCCGGCATCTACAAATTTACCGGATATTTCAACTACAATTACGCATACACCAACAGTCCTGTAACCTTTACCATCACCGTAAAGGGTGACATGCAGCTTGTATGGGTATACGGCGAGTCTAACGGCTCTCTGACTGAAATAAACCCAGACGGGTACACTGTGGAATGGAATAACGGGCAGAAATTCTTCAACGTTGCAGAAAAAGATCCTGCGACCGGGAAACTTACCAAAGTGCATCCTCAGACTATAACCCTCTCTACCACAACCACGAACAGCCCTCTCTCCTACGGCAACAATTCTACCAACGTCAAAAACGGATATGGATATGGATTCGTAACAACATCATCTGTCACATATCCATGCGAAGTGACATACACTGCCGTATCGTCGCTCGGATTTTCCGTTCCTGATCTCAGACTTACTGTTACAGCCATGAAACCCAAATTCGAGTTAATAAGTGTGGATTCTTTCCAATGGCAGTCGAATGGTTCTTATGAAGTCAAATTTTCATCACCCAATCTTTCAGTCTGGTCAGGTTCCGTAAATTATATTACCGGAAAACTTGAACCGGCTTTTACATCCAATGTTACTTCAGACAGCAATCAGGCCGACGGCAATTTTGTAGCGGACATGGCCAAGGCAACTATAGACAGAAACGCTACCGGCTCATCAAAAACCCAAGGTATTATCAACATTACCGACATTCCCTGCTCAGGCCGTTACAATCTTATCCTCCGATACAACGGTTACACCAGCGGTACCAAATATGTCGACCCCGATTATGAGAGCGTAATTCCGGTGAATATCTATCCTACCACCGATGGACTCAAGTTGGGCATCGTAGGCTACGGCAAGGATGGTGTGATGCCCGACAACGTGATCTACACAGCGCCGATTGAAAACGGCACATGGATCGGTCCCAAGGATTTCGAGGAAGCCACAGAAACGACCAACAGCGCATACCGATTTGTAGAGCTGCAGAGCGACAACGTGGCAGGCTTGACCGGATATTATAAGGTCGGCGATGCCACCGTCGGGGCAACATCGACCCGCGTAGCCGCTCCCCAGGGCTACAGCTTCACCGACAAGGCCAGCGGCCAGTATATGGATCTGTTCGGTGTCAACGAACTCAGCCTCTACCTTGCCAAGAACGGCGCCATGACACCCAACCCGATAAACATCACTCTGGAAAAGAGCAAGCCGGTGGTTACAGGCATCGAGTCTGTCACAGGCGACGCATCCGACGCTCCTGTTGAATATTTCAATCTCCAGGGCATACGAGTGGCTTCGCCACAGCCCGGAAATGTCTATATCCGCCGACAGAACAATTCTTCATCTAAAATAATCCTAAAAGAAAGCAATTAATTTCATTCCTTAAACTACCATCAAACACCCTTATTGGAACTGAGACGGCGTGTCGGAATGCTATTTCCGGCGCGCCGCTTTGTTTTATACACCTGCGCGAGGGTAAACAAAAATCCGCTTTTCCGCGTTTTTCGTTTTTGAACAAACAATGGAAGAATATGGGACATAACAATCTGACACCCGAACGCGACTGGCGTGCGCTGGCTATCTATCAGGTTATGGTCGGCTCGTTTGTGCACTCCGACAAAGGAGCCGAAGGTTACGACGACATGTGGGGTCCCGAGGGCGAACGCAAGGACGGAAATCTGCGCGGCGTGATCTCGGCCCTCGACCACATCGCCGGGCTGGGGGTGAATGCCATCTGGCTCACGCCGATATTCGACAGTTCGAAGGCCGACCCCGAAAGCGACAACCGCGTAGCCATGATCTTCGCCGACCGCTACACCGACGTCGCCCTCCCCGGCGACGACACCCTCCACAAAGTCAGCGGCTACATTCCCCTGCTGCTCCGCCTCTCCTGAACATTTATTATGTCGGGGTTGCCGACATCCGAAATTAAAAATACCTCGGGGATATGCTTTCGCTCCCCGAGGTATGAGGGTTTTGGGCGGATTATTTCATTTTAGTGTCTTTTTTTCTTCTTTTTCGTCGTCCGACACTTTCACGTCGGGACGATCGTCAATGTAATCGTGGGTCTTGAGATATTCTTCGTAAAGGTCCAGGATTGTCGACGGATTGTCTTTAAGTTCGTTGCAGTGAGCTTTCGCGTCGGGGTTGTCACCGTAGTATTCTTTAAGCATTTTGTTGAATTCGGGAGCAGCCTCTTTCATATAGTGGTTGAGCAGGGCAAAGCTGACATAGTTGTTAGAATAGAGCATAAATGCGCCTTTGGCTCCTTCGAAATATACGCTGACCGCAGGCACGAGGCGGCTGACGGGGTTCTTGCCGCCGCTGGTTTCCCATACTTCATATTTGACTATACACCCTGCGGGACGTCTGTCCCACAGCCATGTAAATCCGCGTGTATAATTTTTGGCCTTGAACATACGCGGGGCGTTCACCGGCATGGATACTCTCGTATTGGGCGCGATGTTGTTGTCAAACCATCGGATCTCGCTGACGTCATCTGCCGAATAGCGTGTTCCCTTGCTGTCGGGCTCCTCGCTGATATTGATGTATTGCAGCAGCGAGCCCGATTTCGAAAAGAGGTTTTTGGCCACCGTCTTGGCGTCGTTATGGAGATACCCGTAGATTGTATCTCCATTCATTTTCACTACCCGCACATAGTTGTCAGGATATTCCCGCCCCAAAAGATATTTGAGCCGTGCTTCGAGCAGGGTGTCTCCTCCCGATATTTCGGCTAATTTCTGAGCGAATTTATCGGGCTTCATGCCGTAGGGATTCTTCAGATCGTATGTTTTGCCGTCGCGGGCCACGATCAGTTTCTGGGTATCATAGAACCACAGACCGCCATCGGGTCGGATACGGTATCCTCCTTCGGAATAGAGGTAAGCGGAGGATTGCGCCGTTTTGTCGAGGAGTGTGCACCATCCGTACTTGGGCACGAAGACGAATGTATAGCGTGTTTGCGGCTGCGTCGGCAGCCACATGACTACAGAGTCTACGTTGGCCGATGGTATTTCGGCCACCTTTTTTTGCTTTTTGGTATAAGCGTTTTCTACCCTTTGGAGAGCGTCGTTTTTGTGTGGCATCGATAGCTTTGTGGCTCCGCTGTATTGGTCCGTTGTGCCGTCCTTAAGATAGACGGTGGCGTCTGCCAGCTGATAGATTTTTGCAGCTTCCGCAATCGGAGCGCACATAGCCGATGCAAGAAGCAGCCATCCGGTCGCTAATTTCCTGAACATATACGAGTTTTTTAAGGTTTCTCAAAATTACGGCGTATGTTTCATTTATCGTGGGACAAATGTCCCGCCTGTGCGCGGATGCGCTGGAATTGCCGTCGCGAAATCGACAGGTATGATGCCAGCTCCCGCAATGGCACAAGCGACAGGAGGCCCGGCACGCGCCCGATGAGTTTCAGGTATCTTTCTTCGGGCGAAAATCTGTGCATGTCGATATAACGGCGATATGCCTCCTTCAGTAGCATCTTTGCTGTTCTGGCAATATATTCAGAATCGACTTTATCGAGGTAGGCCCTCATTTCGCCGACCGACACTCGCAGCACTTCTGAATCGGCACCGGCGACAATAGATGTAGGTGACAGCTGTGAATTCAGAAAAGAATACACATAGTCGGTCACAATATCGCCTGCGAACGCGAAGCCGGTAGTGCATTCATCGCCGTTGTTGTTGATGACCGAAAATTTGAAATACCCCGAACGCACGACGGCAATATATCGGCAGAGCGATCCTTCATCCACAAAAGATTGTCCTTTGGCGTATTTCGCGGCCGTGCCGTTTGCGAGACAATAATTGAAGATCGGCGCCAGTTCGGGACACACCATGAAGTCGTTGAGTCGGGGCATTATTTTTTGTGGTAAAGATAGTAAAAAAGATAATTGCACCTCGTTTAAAACCCTAAATTTTTTCGCGCACCATATTTTCGTAAAGCATTTACATGTTTGACACAACCTTGCAAGTTCTGTCGCTAAGGTTCAATAAAGATAAAATACTGGATATAGCACCCGATTCCTCGCTCCTTAAGCATAGGCAGATAAGGCAACAGCGGCGTCGGGTCCTTCGATCAGAAAACGATGAAACGTGTATTCCCGAATGAAACATAACTATCCTGCCCCAAGAAAGGATTCCTCCATCTGACATAACCCCTGTCGAGCCGACGAAAACACACAATAGACAAATGCCGGTATATCAAACAAATACACTTTTACTTATCGCAAAATTGGATAAATTGCGATAAATTACTATATTTGCATCCAAATGTGTTATCATGATTGAACAACCGCCACATACTACGACAGCTCCGATCAATACTTCTAATGATTCGGAAGAATTGACGAATCTTATTTCCTCAATAAATAGCAGATATCTATATTGGAGTGATGTAAAGTATCGTATGCCTTCAGGCATGACGGATATTGAATTATGGAGCAAAGTTAAATCAGTAAGAAATCTTACAGATGTCAAAGTGTGGGCTCAAAATAATATTCATTTCTCTCTGACAAATACAATGCAGAGGCTGTGCCATGAATTCGATATGAATTTTGGCGGTTCGTGGGGGGCTTCCAAGATTTTCCCAGACGATAAGACCACACGGGAATTGTATCTCATAAGTTCTATTATGGAGGAAGCCATTGCCTCAAGCCAAATGGAGGGTGCCGCAACAACACGTGAAGCTGCAAAGGAGATGCTCCGTAAAAAGATTTCTCCCAAAGATAAAAGTCAGCGCATGGTTTTAAATAACTATAATACTATCAATTTCATTAGAGACCATGCAAAAGAATCGTTGACGCCTGCATTTATAATGCAAATCCATGGGATGATGACTGAAAACGCACTTGATATTCCGGATGCAGCTGGTCGTCTGAGACGAGATGATGAAAATATTGTGGTTGGTAACGGCATAACAGGCGAAATCGTACATACACCACCATCCGCAGAATGCTTAAGTGAGTTCTTGAACAGCTTATGCGCCTTTTTCAATGATGAGAATACTGAGATTTTCATTCATCCGATAATTAAGGCTATAACAATACACTTCCTCGTAGGCTATTACCACCCTTTTGCTGATGGGAATGGCCGCACCGCAAGAGCCCTGTTCTATTGGTATATGATGAAATCAAATTATTGGCTCGTGCAATATTTATCTATTTCACGCATTATTAAAGGTTCCAAGAGATCTTATGAGAAGGCATTTCTCTATTCTGAAGCTGATGGTAATGATATAGGATATTTCGTACAATATAATTTGGACGTGCTCCTCAAATCTTTTGATGCACTGAGTAGATATATCAAACATAAAAATAACGAGAGAAAGAAATCTGAAAAACTTTTGCATCTTGGCAACATTACATCACGTCAAGCCGAAATTTTGAGTCTTTGTATAGAAAATTCTGATATAGTGCTTGTCTCAACTGATATTGTAGGCAAATTCGGGGTGACACACAATACTGCGAAATCAGACTTAAGAAACTTGACCGAAAAAGGTTACCTGAGTGAAATCAGCTTGAACGGCAGGACAAAAGGCTATATCCGTTCTTCAAAATTCGAAGAGATGGTGAGTAAAATAATATAAAGCGTTATCGCAATTTGTCGTAATTTATGCAAATTGAGATAAGCAGTAGTGTAATTCATTGTAAATAAGCAATATACCGTCAAGACGTCTTCCAATGTTCTATAAATTCCATTGAGAGCTAAAAGATTGTCGGCAAGATTCCGCATAGTTAATCGAGGGCATCAAATTTTGGTAACGATTTGAAATCTTGAGCCCCCACGAATATTCGCTATGAAGAAATAACTATCCAAAACATTGTGAGATATAGTCGTCAAGAGAACTTATTACTATATACACAAATCATATTGAAGCTGTCATAATTTAGCCAAACGAAATATAACTATTCTTGCGGAAAGAGGAATATTAGCCAAACAAACTACGCCATTTGAGGCCATAAGACGCCAGTCCGGAATATTCCCATGCAAACATATTGAGCGTTAATTGTCAGCAATAAGAGCTGGCGAAGATGTATATCTGGCAACTATAAGGCCTATCCCAATCAGAGATGCAAACCACTCCTTTGCCTTTTTCAATACATTGACAAAGGTTTGTGCGGATTTTCGAACGTTGGGTGTGTAGTTCATAAGTCAGATTATCGAGTCAGTAAGAGGTTTTGTGGTGAATGCCTTGTGATTTGCAAGTGCCGAGGCGGAAGACGTGTTGGCATAGCAATACAGGCAGCCATGCGGGCAGGTGTTGTATGCGCCGACGTCTTTTGAGAGGATGCAGCCGCACGCCTTGCGTTGCCCGGTGTCTGTTCTGGCGATATAAAGGAAGTTTTGTAAAATGCCATCATCGGGCGCAAGACGGTTGATTAGTTCAGGGTCGATGCAGTGATTGTGTTCAATGTCATATTCTGAAAGGTTAATGCGCTCGGCGCATGTCGCGAGACTGAATTTCCATTTATTGCGGTTCAGTGCCGAAAGTCGCGATGCAAAATCGCGCATAGACTCTTCATCCCATTCACGATAATTGATGCCGCTTTGCCTGAGATTGCGCGATACTTTTTTATATGACTCAATGTCAGCGAAACTGAAAACGAGTTTTTCGGTATAGCCTGCTAAGACATTGGCGATATGCGCGATTTTGTCAAGTAAAGTATCTATGTTGATTTTGTCTGTAAGAATGAGCGGACCGAACCGCCATACCACGGCCCCTATGCCGAGTGCGTCAACGAGTCGACGGAAAGTGTCTGTCCTTTGCGCCAATGCCGGTACATTCGGCTCCATTCCTTCCGCTTCGTAATCGTTAAGAGTAAACTGGATATAGCACCCTATTCCTCGCTCTTTAAGTCTGGGGCAGACAAGGCAACAGCGGTGCCGGATCCTTCGACCAGAAAACGATGAAACGGGTATTTCCGAACGACACATAACTATCCTGCCCCGAGAAAGGATTCCTCCACCTGACATAACCCTTTTCAAGTCGACGGAAAAACCAATCGGCATAAAACGCCGGAACGTCAGTAGCCCGGCTCGCCGATATTATCAGCGGTGCCTGCGCCAAAACTTCCGCTCCGTTATCGTCGCGTATGAATATTGTCTGATGTTTCATCATCGTTGAGTTATTACCCTGCAAAGATACAATTCGATATGTGCAAGAATGCGATACACCAAGGTTAAAATATCAAAACGGGGAATATTTCTCCTCTATTGAGAATGTGCATAATTGCAATGAATTATATACCAACAAAACCTCTTTTCCCATCAATTATACAAACAAATTTGCCGTCCGAGACCATAAAGCACCAGCCATACAAACAAATTCTGACTGTTTATATGGCTGGTAATCAGTATTTTATGTGAATTTTAGAGGCTTAATATTCGTCCTCGTTGAAGAATGAATTAATTATTAATAATCAGTATATTACACGAATATTGCCAAGGATAGACAAGTGTATTTTGCACTAAAAAACCATGAAATGCGATGGCATTTTGGCCTCAATATTGCAGTTTTGGAGGAGAATGGGGAATTCCTCTAAAGTCATAAAGAGGAAGTATAATCAATCTATAATTTGGAAATTTTTGAGACCTGTTTTTGACGACTGATGTTTGGCTGGGTCATATAAATAGAACGCTAAAACAAATGAAAGCATGAACATCAGCTCAAAACTGAAAATAATGGCAATCGCGACTCTGATGATAGCCGGCTGCAGTCAGGCAGACGCTCGCCGTCCTCATCGTCATCACATTCATCATCCGGCGCGTGTTGTGGTCATCCCAACTCCGGTACATCGCCATGTTGTTACCAAACACGTAAGCAACCGATTCAGCCAGAAAGAACGGTTGGCAATGGCTTTAGCCTATCTGAACAACAATCAAAGGCTTACCGTCAAGCAATATGCGAAAATAACATCGCTCAACAAGGATGCGGCAGAGGCAGAACTTGACGCCTTTGTACTGGATAGAAATATTCCGATTCTGTCAATCGTTGAAGGTAAAAAGAAATTCTATATTATGCCAGGTGCAGGTTCATGATCGACGATGCTGAATTAATCAATGCCATCCGGCATGATTCCGAATCCGGGTTCCGTATCCTGATGAAAGAAAAATGGGAGACTGTGTATTGGCATATCCGGCGTCTGGTGATACATCATTCTGATGCGCAGGATGCTACACAGGAAACATTTATCCGCATATTTCGGTCGATTGATAATTTCAAGGGCGATAGCTCCCTAAATGTATGGATATATCGTATTGCTACCAATGAAGCTCTCAGGTTGATTGGAAGACGGCGTGGTAATGTAATCTCCCTTGAAGACAACGAGTCATCGGAAGCGAAAACGATAGCAGATGAGGAATATGTCAATTATACTGATATCGAGGCAGTGAAACTGCAGAACGCAATCCTTTCATTGCCTACCAAACAACAACTGACATTCAACCTGCGATATTACGACGAACTGGAATATGAGGAGATTGCCAACATAATCGGTTCAACTCCATCAAGTGTCAAGGCGAGCTATCATATTGCCAAGGAAAAGATAGTAAGATACATGAATGCTTAAAAATTATTATAATGGCTCAAAAATTTGATTTCAACGATATTGGGAAACGGATGCCATACACGATGCCGGCAGAGACATTCGGTGAGATTGAAGCAAATGTTCTCGCTACGCTGAATAAAGACTTGCAAGCAAAGCGTAAACGCCAGATTCTCCGATGGAGTTCAATCGGCGGTATTGCAGCAGCGGCAAGCGTCGCATTATTGTTGATGATAAAGCCCCTGTCGGCAGTGCAAAATGACCCGTTGACACAGATAGACCTTGCATTCGGCAATCTGAGCGAAGCCGACCAGGAATATCTTGTCGAAATATACCACGAGGATTTTTTTCTAAACCAAATACAGTAACAAGCGAATTATGAAACAGTTATTCCGAGTTATCCTTATTGCCATCATGATTGTGGCAAGTGGAGCAATAGCAGTAGCACAGAACAATAGCAGTCCACGATTGTCGCGTGAAGAACTGGCTACCAAGCAGGCACAGTACATCGCACATGAACTTGCGCTTGACGAATCAACCACCAATAAATATGTGGAAACATATTGTCAGTACCAGCGCGAAATCTGGGCACTTGGCCCACGTAAGGGGCTGACCACCGAGCAGCGCCTTGATCGCAGCCAGAAGATTCTCGACCTGCGAAAAAAATACTATCACATTTACAGCGATTTCCTTTCCGAACAACAGATAGACAAGGCTTATAAGCTTGAAAAGAAGCTCCTGGACAGAATGGGTAAGGGCAACGGCAAACGAAAGAATCATAGAAATCGCAGATAGATAATAACATGAACGCTGGAAAAATCTTCCGGATCTGGATGTCTTTAATCGGCATCCTTTTCTGCGTGGCTGAGGGCAAATCAGAGAATAATTTGGTTTTTGAAGCAGAAAAAATTGTGGCATCAGGAATTGAAATGCCATATAGAGTCGCACATACAAACGGCATGGGCAATCAGGTACTTGTGATTTACCTGCATGGCGGTTCAAGTAAAGGAAACGACAATGATACCCAGATGAAAGAAGCCGGCATTGACAGCATCGCAAACTATCTTGATTTTAAACAACTCAATGCAGTCTATCTTGTTCCTCAATGTCCTTCTGACAAATCGTGGGGCGGTCCGATGCTTGGAGTGCTGAAGGCTTTGATTGACAGGTATGTCCGCTCGGAATCGTTAGAAAATACCGACATCTATATTTTTGGTGGTTCGATGGGCGGAACCGGAACATGGAGTATGCTTTCTGCCTATCCTCGTCTGTTCACCGCAGCCATGCCTGTGGCCGGCAATCCATCCAAGTGTGATGCCTCCAAGGTTGCAACGACTCCCGTATATACAGTAATGGGTACATCAGACCGGATTATGAGCGTTGAAACAGCATCAGATTTCATAGATGAGTTAAACGCTCGTGGTGCTATAACAAAATTTGACATTGAAGAAGGCTGGACTCATGAAGTAACATGCATTCAGAGCTATACCACGGAACGCCTTGATTGGATATTCGGACACAGCCGTAATTCTTCTGGCATAGAAAAACCTGTGGCAGATAATAAGATTGTAAAATCAATACAATACTTTTCTCTTGATGGTCGACAATTATCCGAGTCTCCTTGCAAAGGTTTTTATATTGAGCGATTAATATATAGTGATGGCACCGTTGTATCATTCAAGATATTGAAGTGAGCGGCAAATATACCTATCATAAGAAACGTAATAACTCTCATCTTCTTCCATTCATACTTCGTTTCGGCTGAGCTCGTTTCAGCATCTTGTGGCCTGCATCATGCATTGGTAGGCGAAGCGGCGGTTATCCTCATCCGGATTGCGTGCCCATGGGAGGGCTGATGAGGAGCCTCCGCCTCCGCATGACTGGGCGAATTGGGTTGCGCCATTGAGATAGCCGAGGAACAGATACATCGTACACTTCAGAATGGGAAGATACTCACAAACATAAGAAGATAGAATGTATCTTAGACGATTATATTCTAAAAGCTATTTGTAACTTCCTGACTCTCAACGGCAATCTTTCGCGGTAAAAGGGTACAAAAAGCGATTGACAAGTTTATTTCATCGCTTGTCAATCGCCTGTATATTAGTTGTTTACCTCTTAAAATCGAGCGGATTTTATGTCAATACTCGTCCTCGTTGAAAAATGAGTAGCTTATTGAGTGTCAATTTATTAAGCATGTCGTGTTTGCATATGGCAAAACAAACCGCGCCATTTGAGACGGTCTGAGGCGATAACCAAGTCTCTGGCCAAACACTGGCGAAACATTGGTCAAACAAACGCCTAACGCGAGTTCGTGATAAGGACGGCATAAAAAAATTTGAATCGGCAACTTTTAGCCGCCGATTCAAATTTTTCAGTTTTTTCTTATCCCAACCGTCACTATATCCCGAAGAGGAACCTGAACGGCTCAGTGTCCTTCATTCTGTCGGCGGCATCGCCTGCGTATATCTCGCCATTAGTCAATGAGAGCTTTCTGACTTTCCCTTCCGAACTGAAATCAAGTTTCTTTAAATCAATCCAAAAAATATCTGGACTTAAGGTCGATTCAAAATAATATACGAGGTTTTTCTGGTCTGCAACGGTACGCCAGCGTGTAGACGCTATATTCGGCTGGGAGGGAACAGAGATTCCGAGCGGCACAGACACGTTGCGCATGACGCTGAACACGCCGGCAACCGCCTGGCGATAATCGGAGGTCTGAGGTAACGCGTTGATGTAAAATGACGCACGGACGAAGCGGTCGGACGCACGGTTGGTTCCAGGCAGCATGACAAGACCTCCTATCTGGTTCCAATAGTCGTCTAACGTCTGCTGCTTGTCGTATGAAGGAGAGTTTGTCATTACCCTGCAGTCTTTCCCGCTATGAATCACGAGTTTCCCCGCTATATATTCGAATATCGCGCTGTTGCCGGTTGAATCTGAAATCGAAAGATGCAGTGTTGATTTCGCTCCATTCGGAAGGTCGGGGTCATCAATACGAAACAATTCCTTGCCAAGTTCTTCCACCGCTTCATCAACAGTGGCGAAATTGTCAAGCACATATTGCGTCCAGATGGCAAGTCCCATCACAGGTCGTTTGTCTCCGGGGCGATGATAGTCAGATTCTGCCAGAAAAAGTAGATTGGCAGCAAGCCCTCTCTCGTTTATTCCGTCGCAGATACCGATGTCATATCCTGCAGTAACCACGCTTCCATAAGAAGATGTCCATTTCACGGAATTGTCCGTAATTCCGCCACGACGCTCCATTCCCCTTGGGAAAAAATAAATGTTGGACTGAGGGTCTTCTTTCCAATCCATCGTGCGTCCGGTCACAACCATGCCGTCAGGACCCAGATATACGGCTCGTGTACATGCATCGGCAGGAACAGAACTTATGTACGCACCTGCAATAAAGTACGAAAGAGCTATTAGTTTACAGATTATTTCCTTATTCATAGTACCTTATCATGAGATTATAACTAAGAAAACGATGCGTTATTATGGCAATGAAGTCGACAACATGTTTGCATTACAACTATTTCAACGCACTTATCGGAAGAATGTTCAATCGACTGCCATTCATATTACGTTTGGTCCAAGCCAATTTCTTCATTCTGTGTGCCTGAATCATGCAGCGGCAGGAGAGGCGGCGGTCGTATTCATCCCCCTTCACCCCCCCACAAAGAAGATAGTTTTATCTGCCACCGCTACCACATGACTGGGCGAATTGCTATGAGAAAGTCGCCGTTAATATCGGCTTTCAGTTCCAACGGCATAGCGTTTAGCATTGAACGGACATCGACAACCATTCTGGCAAAGACGGCATCGGTAAGCCCCTGCTCCTGATTCTTTCCGTGAACTCGTGGAAATTCTTTTGAGCATTATCGCGTTTCTCACTGAGGGCGTCAAGTTTACCCTGAAGCTCGGAAAGTTGCCGGTCGGCGAACTTGAGTTTATCGCGCTTATCGGCGAGTTGCTTTCCGGTAAGTGCGAGGTCGGATTCAAGTCCGGCGATGCGACAACGCAATTTGGAAACATCTTCGGCGCCGTTCTCAATATCTGCCTCCAACTGAGCTATCTCGTCATTCAGTTCAGCCTCCTGCCTTTCAAGATTTGCAATCATGGTCGTAAGACCTTTCACTCGTGTTTCAGCCTTCTTGATTTGGTCTTCAAGTCGACCCAGCTGCTCGGATTTGTCGCTTATAATAGTTTCGAGTTTGGCATTCTCGCGGTGAAGGTCTCGATTGTATTCAGCGGTCGAGCGATGGCGTGCGCCGGTCTCGTGAATGTCATCGCCACGGTCAAGGCCGTATTTGCGGTTCACTTCGGCAAGGCGAGTATGCAGATCTCTCATGTGCTGCTTCGCTTCGATTTTGTTCTTGCCTCCAATAACTTCCTTTGAACAGAGGCGTCCGTCGACGGTCAACGGCACGAACACACAATGCGCATGTGGTCCTGTCTCGTCGAGATGGATGATGAACGAGGCTACGTTTTCTTCTCCGAATTCACGGCATACAAAACCGTACACATCCTTTGCCCATCGCTCGATTTCGGGTTGCCGCACAAGATGCCCGTTAGTTTCCTCATGTTCATGGAAATCCTGACTACCGAAAGCCATCTCACGCATCCGTTCACGGTTGCCGCCGAATACAGCCATGACAGCCAGATTAGAGATAGCGGTAACTCTGGCATCCGGTCGAAGATGTTTTTTGATTATCTCCTCGACTTTGTCGCCTATGCGCCGCGATTTGTCAACGGCGGTTATCACTCCACCGGAGCCGACCTGAAAATTCAGAGCAGTTCGGGATCGGTCATAGTTGTGGTTGGGGTCTTTAGCCTTTCGCTCGAAGAGGTCATCGCTCCAGTTGCGCTGATGTTCATTGCTGACATTGGCATCGACTGATTTGACGGGCTTGAAGTCCATCATCTGTTTAGGTGAAGACATATAAATATTGGTGCTTTTGGTTGTGGTTTGGTTGGAATTGATTATATAACATGGGGTGCTTGCACGGTCAGTCTCCGCATCGGAGCCGCCAACCTTCGCATGAAGGTATATTAGGCTATACCCTCATAGGTCTTATTGCAAGCAATCTTGCCCCAGTTTCCGGATGCGGTTGAACCGTACATTCCGACTTACAGGAGGCAACTGCTTAAAAGTAAATATGGCTGATTTTTGATGAAATGATGAAAGTGTGTGTAACTTGCAGTATTACAGGTCAATTCAATTCATCATCAAATAATATTGAATGAAAGGGGAAGAATGGGAGGCTTTTCAACATCCACGAATCCATTTGATGAGGGCCTACACCACTGTAACTTGCTGACTTTCTTTCCCTTCATTTATTCTTTCATCATTTCATCAGAATAATGATAAATTCAGAATAAAATCTTTGGTAACGGTATAGTATCTGCCGACGGCGTTCTTAGCGGTGTACTTCGCCGGGAACATGCCGACTGCGTAAGCTCGATAGGTGAGTGAGTTCGATGCAGGCTTGAGGTGCCAATATATCTGCGACAGGCGGCGTATCTCGCTTGTGTCGGCACGGACATTCCGATAGGTGAGTAAGGTGGCGATGTCGTTAACAACGAAAGATATCGATGATTCGCCGGTACTGTCCATTATATCCATGAGCAGTTCGGCAACCTCAAACTCTATCTTGGAGCGGTTGGAGACTACGATACGGTTGAGGGCTGCCGTGCGCAGTCTTTCCGGACTGAACCACATTCTGTTTTCGCATTGCACAGACAATTCCCTCTGCATAAGGAAATGGAGAAACGCAGGAATCTGTGCCACAAGTTTCTTCATGAAGTAGGGGTCGTCTGTTTCCAGAGAGTTGACCTTACGAACCCAGTAACGCACTTCCTCTCGGTCGATTACAATAGGGCAATGCTCGTTGTTAGAGCAGAGGACGAACTTGCCGAAGAAGGCAATCTCGTTGCGGTCTTTGCCCTTGGACTCCATCTTGTAGGATGTTGCTGTACTGAGATTCTTCAATCGCTCTGAATCCTCACGGCGCGACAGCAGAACTTCATCGACCATGATAAGCAGCTTACCCGCCCAGTCGGAATTGAACTTACTGCGGACTGTTCGTGCCAGTGAGAGCAGAGCCAAGCTTGCTTGAGCTATGCCGAGCGCAGCCGAACTTGGCTGATAAGCAAATCCTCGTTGGTGTTGAAGGTCGCGTTGTCCTGAAAGATTGCCTTGAGAAGATTGAGGAAAGTGGTCTTGCCGGTGTTTCGTTGCTCCGACACCAGTATCAGTATCGGCAGCTTTTGAAGCGGCATCTGATACAGCAACTGTATATAGTCAAGACCATACTCGTAATGCTCCCCGAAGATGTGGCGAAGCAAGCCGTCAATCGCGCTCCAGTCTCCCGGCATCGGCTTATGGGTGATTGGCTCATAAAGGTTGTAGGCGTTGCCGATTATCTTGTTATAGTCGGTATGGCTCGGAACGGTGCAAAAGCAGTCATACTTCGGTATATCATTCAGATAATCCTTTCCGAAGTCAGCCTTGATAGTTGAAGCCTTCCAATAGACAAGACACTTACAAGTGGTGCCGTTTGCCTGCGGTCGAAATACCTCACGGTAATAATCCGTTCCGACTCGGATATAGGGGCACTCACTGTCGTCTTGATTCGACAGTTCGTCTTGTCCCATCGTATCGTCAGTGTACTCGACATCCGACACTTGTGTTTCATCATCTGATGCCGCATCGTTGTGAGTTGGTTCAACAACGAATGCCGGGAGTAGCTTGATGGTGTCAGATGGCGTCAACATACTGCACCTCCTCCGGTGGCAAATGCTTCATACTTGAAGCGTTGTAGAAATGTGTCAACATCATTCTGTGTATACCAGAACTTGTCCCCGTGTCGGGAATAGGAGAGGTAGCCATTATCCCTGAGGCTTTTGAGATAACGGCTCTCCACACCGAGCAGTTTCATCAGCTCCTTGTTGGTGTAGATGCGGCACTCGTTTGGAGTGCCATTGCCCGAGGTGCTTCGTTCCTGCGATTCCTCAAGCACATGGAGGATTCTTTTGAGCATGTCCTCCGCTGTTGTAATTTCGATACTTGATTTTGGCATTTATATATTGTTTATTCTTTTGTGCGCTGCGGATTTTTCCGCCATCATTTTCAAATCGGCTGCAAAAGTATCTCATTCGCCATCGATTTAGAAATAATGCACACAAAATGCCCTGATTTTTAGCTCAGTATAACTAAATCACAAAATCGGCACTAAATTACGGCACTCTGGCTCCATAGATTACGGTTACAAAACTTTGATACGGACATGAAAAAAGGAGGCTCAACACCTCCTTTAAACTTAGTGGATTATTTTGTCGCTGACTAAATGATTGTTGCCAACAACAGATTATGATTCGGTGGAATCATCAGATGGCAGAAAACCGATTCTCTTTCGGGGAGTAGATTTCTTCACTTGTAATTCAGCGAGCGATTCCGAAATAGCATCGAGTTGTGCCTGGGTTTCTTCGTTGATGTCATTCTGATCAGCCAGAATCTCCTCTACATATTCCTTCAGCTGATTTACACTTTCACGCAGCTGCTTGAATTCATTCGAAGGCTGTATCAATGCTTGACGCACCATGACAAAGGCTCTCATTATGCTGATGTTTACTCGTATTGCAGCTTCGCTTCTCAATACACTTGACAACATCGCTACACCTTGTTCGGTGAATACATATGGGTTTGTGCGACGACCGCCATAGGAACTTGCTATTCCAATTTGGAATTTCAAGTTTGAATATTCCTCATCATTCAGTTGGAACATGAAATCATCGGGGAAACGCTCTATATTGCGCTTGACTGCTTTATTAAAATTACCGGTGGTAACTCCGTAAAGTTCAGCCAAATCACTATCGAGCATTACGCGCTGACCTCGATACTCATAGATTTTGGATCGGACGAGTTCAATTTCATTCATTGGTATTGGGCTTTATTTGTAAATATTATCGCATTGGGATGGTGATAGTTACATTTCTTCCGGGAGGAAGGAGTAGTGAAGTTTTTCGACCTCGGCGGTGAGCGTCTGGGGCAGTAGCCGGGCATAGACCTTCTCGGTGATGTCGGTGGAACTGTGTCCGAGAAGACGGCTTACAACGGTCATGGACAGTCCATCATTGATGGCAAACACAGCGAAAGTGTGTCTCGCAGTGTGAAATGAAAGGGGAAAAGGAAATTCCAACCGTTCACCAACCACTCGCAATGATTGGTTGATATTTTTGGTCGCCGTATTTCTTGCACGGTAGAGTGCATCCGCATCGTTAAGACTGAGTGAATCCTTCACAAGGTCGAATACATATTTACTCCGGCGAGCCATGCCCTGCCACTTGTGGAGAATACGCAATGCAGGTTCTGTAAGTGGAATTTTGTGGCGTTTGTTGGTCTTAATCAAGACCTTACTCAGCTCTTTCTTCTCAAAGTCTATGTGCGCCCATTGGAGGGTCATCACATCTACAATACGGAGACCGCACGCATGAAAGGCGAAGAGGAACATTTCGATGAATTCCTTTCGACGAGGCTCGGTATCGTTCTGATAAAACTCCACGAGTTTGGCAAGTTGCTCCTTGCTGAGATTGTGTCCGTCGAATTCCTTCTCGCCCTCAGCTTCAAGCGATGCCTTTTCTTGAATACGCATATCCTGAATCGCCGCATTGACTTCGCGGTCAATCAATCCCATCTTACATGCTGCCTCGCATCCTTTCAATATTGGTGTCAGTGAGTGGTTGATTGTGGCATCTGAGTTATTCTTGAAATCCCGGCGCCATTTGATGTACTTGTCAATTAGTTCCGGTGTGACTTCACCTATATATAATCCGTCCGGCTTATAAGTTCCATTATTGGTAGCTCGCAAGAACTGCTGAAAGATATTCATGCAGCTTTGGCCGTTCTTATAACGGCTATAGCCAATCTTATTGCGGCTGTATTCCGAGTCAAGACGCTTCAATACGAAAGTAATGAAGTCCTCGCCTTTGTCCTTTCGGGTAATTGGCTTATCATCGAGAAACGCCGATATGATTTCCTCAGATACTTCGCCTGGATGCGCCTGATGATACTCGTTGAGTGCGGCATCAACCTTGTTGACCTTCTTCAAAAGGAGATTGTTGAACCTGACGCTATCCGGCATGGATGCGCGAATCTCGCCGCGTCCATTATTGCCATTCGGATTCCAGTCTTCGACTTTCACCGAAATATTCATGCTCCGGCGGAGCGGTTTTCCGCTGAAGATGTATTCTATCTCCACGGGATATACCTTAGTCTTATCGTAGTTCTTCGGATAGCGAAGTCTGAAATGCCCCAAGGGGAACGGTTTCTTTTGTCTGCCCATATTTACTTGTTTTAATACTCACTAAGCTTGGAATATGGTGCAAATTTAATGAAAAATAGACAAGTTAACAAATATCAGCCGAGCTAAATGTCTGAAAATAGACAAGTTTATTTTGCGGTAAAAGGATACAAAAAGCGATTGACAAGTTAATTTTGTCGCTTGTCAATCGCTTATATATCAGCTATTTATGTCTTAAAATCGGGCGGATTTTATATCAATACTCCTCCTCGTTGAAGAAGAAGTCTTCTTTGGAGGGGTAGTCAGGCCAGATATCTTCGATGCATTCGTAGGTTTCTCCTTCGTCTTCCATTTCCTGAAGGTTCTCGATGACTTCGAGCGGCGCTCCGGAACGTTGGGCATAGTCAATGAGTTCTTCACGGGTAGCGGGCCAAGGCGCGTCTTCGAGTTTTGAGGCTAATTCAAGTGTCCAATACATATTTTTGTGATGTTATTTTTTGTTGGGGGTTGTCGGGTCAGCGGGTTTTCCCGGTTTGTTGCGGCGCCCTTTGGTGACGGACGCTCCGGTGCACGTCGGGCGGTTGTTTTCACTTTAACGCTTTTGTATCTGTTTTATTATTGCAGATTGTATATTTTTTATACTGATTGTTTGACAAAGTGGAATATGTATTGAAAAGGCTGTCGCGGGTGTGCCGGACAGCCTTGTAGTTTTGATGGTGATTCCCAATAAGGGTGGTAAGAAGGATGGAATTTATAGTGTTCTTGTGTTGATGGCGTGTAGGGGTTGGCGATAGTGATTATCTGCCTACTACGCGGCGTGCTCCGAGGTATCGGGCAGCGTAGTATGGGGCGGAGAGGCGGTCAATGGCGATGCCGGCCGACGAGGAGGCGTGGATGAAGGTGATTTCGCCTGTTGCGGGGTTGGCGTCGATGGCGATTGCCACGTGGCCCACTCCGCGGGCATTTCTGGATCGTCCTTTGAAGAAGAGGAGGTCGCCGGGCTGCACTTCGGGGCGGTTGATGCTTGTGCCCTGGGTGTACTGCTCACGCGAGCTTCGCGAGAGGTTTACTCCGAACTGGCCGAAGACGTAGGATGTGAAGCCCGAGCAGTCGAATCCCTTGGGGCTTTTGCCTCCGCGCACGTAGCGTACGCCTAAGAATTTGCGGGCGTAGCTGAGCATGTCGGCCACGAGTTCGCTATTGTCCTGATCGTTGATTTCCTCTTCAAGGATGTCGGAAACGCCAAGCATCTCCATGCCGGCGGCGGGGACGATACCGAAAGGATTTGTCATCTCGATTTTGGCGAGCGTGTGCTCTCCGGCAGCGAGTTTTGCGGCGATGGCATCGTGGTTGGCGGGGCTGTGCTTTGTTTCGGTTTTTGCCTTTTTCACCGGTGCATGCTTCCGTGCTGCGGCAGTCACAGCAGTAGAAGTCATGAGTATGATTATAAGGCAAATTTTTTTAAGCATAGCTCTCTTTTTCCATTCTGGAGCGGCACCACACGGGATGTCTGCTTCAACCGATGACAAAGTTACACATTTTCAGAGGGGTTGCCAAGGGCTGAAGTTTCAAAATTGCTAATAAAATGTTAACGTTAATTAATATATTAATGATTTTGCACACACCTCTGACGGATTGTGCAATAAAAATAAGGGCCACCGAATAATCTAACGTTGGATCTTAAGCCCGATCAGGCTCTTGGATTCAGACGACAGGAGCGGCCGCCCCGGCGGGGATGAAAGAATATCGGTTGCCGTCGGGGGCGTTGTAGAGGCGCAGGCCGAAATCGGGCGCCGTTACGGCGATGTGCTCGTAGATTTCGGAACCGAGAGCGGCGTAGGCGGTCCAGGCTGTGATTTTGGAATAAAAATAGATATTGAGCGGCTGCCCGAATTCGTTGGCGGCGTCGAGTTTGACAAGGAGGTCAAGCCCTACGCCAACCTGAGGATGGTGCAGGAGATAGATGGTGACATAGGCGCGGAATAGGCCGAGGTTGGTGTCGATGGTGCCGTTTGGCTCCGTGGAGGGGTTATACTGATTCCCTTCGCCGCGCTGCCGGGCTGCCAGACGCGAGTCGATATATTCGGCCATCTCTGGATATTTTGTGCGGACAGAGTCGAGAAGCTGCGCAGAGGCTGTGTGGATTGTCTGCTGATCGATGTAGACAGAGCGGTTGAAGAGCCGGTAGCCCGAGGCCGACATTCCGCGCCAGTTCTGGAAGGATGTCGACACAAGGGTATATGGGGGCAACATCACTATGGTATTGTCGAAATTCTGCACTTTCACCACGGTGAGCGTCACGTCGATAACGATGCCGTTGGCAATGGTCGAGGGGACGCAAATCCAGTCGCCCACACGCAGCATGTCGTTGTTGGAGAGCTGGATACCCGCCACAAATCCGAGGATCGAGTCCTTGAAAATGAGCATGAGGGCGGCGGCGAAAGCTCCCAGACCAGCCAGAAGAGTCAGCGGGGATTTGTCGAGAATAATCGACACGCCCACGATGAGAATGACAAGCCACACGATGCCCCGGCCGATGTTATATACACCTTTCAGAGGCAGGTTTTTCTCATTGTCGTGCCGGTCGAAGTGCACCCACACATATTGCAGAATGCCGCACAAGGCGATGCCCAAGGTGCAGACGAGATAGACCGCCGAGAAACGCAGAATCCAGTCGAGCATGTGGTGGTCGTGGGTGAACGCGAAAGGAATCAGGCAGATAAACAACAGCGGCGGTATGAAGTGGGAGCACTTGGCGATGGTGTGCAGTTCAAGCAGCTCCTTTGATGTCTCGCTATGGCGTAGCGCCACGAGCTTGCGGATACCTATCACCGCCAGATAGCGTATGATCATGCCCGCGAGAAACGATAGGGCAAGCACCAGGGCCGTGTAGAGCACCTCCTCCACCCAACCCGTTTTCGAAATGCCCAGCCAGCCGAGCAAAGTGTCGACCACACGGAGCATAGCCACGGCGAAATCATGACTTGGAATCAGAGATTCTCCGGCCGCCTTGGCCAGAACTGTGGCATCAGGCTGTCGCGACGCCAGCAATATCATCGTCGGAAGAGTCATAGTCGGGAATGTCATAGTTGAAACATCGGTGTAAATTAAAACGCGCCCGGTAACCGCTGTGTTCAACATGAGGAATAATCGCACGGGGAATCGTCGCCACCTGCACTACCGATGTCTCCAATTCTTCGCCATCGGTTCACGTTTAATATTTTTTAGTAATGCCGTTGAGGGAAAATAGGTAAATTTGTCTGTTGATAATAATGCGGCCACCCCAAACACATATATAATATAATGATCGAACTTGACTCAATAAAATCGCCCGCCGACATCAAAAAGCTGCCGGTGGAACAACTCGGGGAGCTTTCCGATCGTCTGCGCACCCCGCTGACGCGCAAACTTGCTGCCCGCGGCGGCCATGTCGGCCCCAATCTCGGCGTCGTGGAGGCAATGGTAGCCCTCCACTATGTTTTCAACGCTCCCGCCGATCGGCTCGTATTTGACGTGAGCCACCAGACCTATGTCCACAAGATGCTCACAGGCCGTATCGGCGCATTCACCGATCCCGCGCACTATGGCGACGTCACCGGTTACACCTGCCCGCGCGAAAGCCCCTACGATCTTTTCGAGGTCGGCCATACTTCCACCTCCATCGCCCTGGCTGTGGGTCTGGCCAAAGCCCGCGACCTCGAGGGGGGCAAGGAGAATGTGGTGGCATTCATCGGCGACGCATCGCTCGGCGGGGGCGAGGCGCTTGAAGCGCTAGATTTCGCCCCCACCCTCGGCACCAACTTCATCGTGATTCTCAACGACAACCAGATGTCGATTGCCGAGAACCATGGCGCGCTCTACGACCATCTCACCACCCTGCGCGAATCCAACGGCACCGCCCCTGACAACATCTTCAAGGCTCTCGGCTATGAATACATCTATGTGGAGGAGGGCAACAACGCTGCCCGGCTCGTGGAAGCTTTCCGCGCCGCCAAAGATGCCGACCATGCCGTGCTCGTCCACATCAACACCATGAAGGGAGAAGGGCTCCCCTGCGCCGAAGCCCACAAGGAGCAGTTCCACTATTCGGCACCGTTCAATCCCGAGACAGGCGTAATGCTCGACCAGACCGGCGCCGAGGATTACACCGACATCTTCGCCGTCCACATGGTCAACAAGATGGCCGAAAATCCCCGTGTGGTTACAATGACCGCCGGCACCCCCGGCGCTTTCGGATTTCACCCGGAACGACGCCGCGCCGCCGGCCGACAGTTTGTCGACGTAGGCATCTGTGAGCAGGAATGCACCGCCGTGGCCGCCGGACTGGCCAAAGGTGGCGCCCGCCCCGTGTTCGGCGTGATGGCAACTTTCATCCAGCGCGCCTATGACCAGCTGTCGCACGACATTGCCATCAACAACCTCCCGGCCGTCATCGTCGATTTTGCAGGGAGCGTGTGGGGAATCCCCGACATGACGCACCTGGGTTTCTTCGACATCGCCATGGCATCTAACATCCCCAACTTCATATTTCTGGCACCGGCCACCTGCGAGGAATATCTTGCGGCACTCGACTGGGCAATCGGCCAGACCGACCACCCCGTGTTCCTGCGCACCCCCGGCGGCCCCGTGATCCACACCGACCGCCCCGTGCTAACCGACTGGATGAAATACGACGTTGTGCGCCAGGGCCATGATGTAGCCATCATCGGCGCCGGTTCGTTCCTGCGCCTGGCCCTCGAAGCCGCCGATCTCATGAAGGAGAAAGGCGTCGACGCCACCGTCATCAATCCCCGCAACCTTTCGCAGCTCGACACCGCCACGCTCGACACACTGCGCGGCTACAAGACCGTAATCACCCTCGAAGACGGCATCTGCGATGGCGGATTCGGTCAGAAAGTCGCCGCCTGGCTCAGCGCGCCTGCCAAACCAGGCGACAGCATCCCAGCCATCCATGTGCTCGGCCTCCGCAAGGAATTCGTCGACCGCTACAACGCCGACGAGCTGCTGCACGCCAACTCGCTCACAGCTCCCCAGATCGCGGCTCTGGTGTGAAATTGTAATCTGACAAAAACACGATAACAAAGCGGTGCCCCGGCAATGAGACCGGAGCACCGCTGTTTTTATCGGTTGGATGTGATGGATGTCAGGCTCTTGCCTGACAAGCTCTTAATCGGCGAACTTGGCCTTGATGAATTCGCGGTTGAGACGCGCGATATTCGACAGGCTGATGTTCTTGGGGCACTCGGCGGCACACGCACCGGTGTTGGTGCAGTTGCCGAAGCCTAATTCGTCCATCTTGCGCACCATGGCGCGGGCGCGGCGGGCACGTTCCACCTGGCCCTGGGGCAGCAGAGCGAACTGGCTCACCTTGGCCGAAACGAAGAGCATGGCCGAACCGTTCTTGCAGGCAGCCACGCAGGCGCCGCAGCCGATGCAGGTGGCGGAGTCCATGGCCTCGTCGGCCACCTCTTTCGAGATGGGGAGGTTGTTGGCGTCGGGGGCACCGCCGCAGTTGAACGACACATAGCCGCCGGCCTGCTGGATTTTATCGAATGCGTGACGGTCGACCATAAGGTCGCGGATCACGGGGAAAGCAGCCGAACGCCAGGGTTCGATGGTGATCTCGTCGCCGTCGTGGAACTTGCGCATGTGCAGCTGGCAGGTGGTGATACCCTGCACGGGGCCGTGGGGATGGCCGTTGATGTAGAGCGAGCACATGCCGCAGATGCCTTCGCGGCAGTCGTTGTCAAACACTACCGGCTCCTCGTTGTTGTCCACGAGCTGCTGGTTGAGCATATCGAGCATTTCGAGGAACGACGAACCGGTGGATACGTTATCGAGATGGTATTTGACGAACTTGCCGGGTTCCTTGGGCCCACGCTGACGCCAAATCTTGAGGTTTACGCTAATTGTTGTTTCCATAAATGATACGGGTTATCTGGTTCAACGTGGGGTGTTTACGATTTGTAGTTACGGGTCTGGACCTTGATTGCCTCATATTCGAGGGGCTCCTTGAGAAGAATGGGCTTCTCGTCCTCGCCTGTGAACTTCCAGCAGCCCACATACATGTAGTCCTTGTCATCGCGGGCAGCTTCGCCGTCGGCGGTCTGGTACTCCTCGCGGAAGTGGGCGCCGCACGATTCGTTGCGGTGGAGAGCGTCGATAGCCATCATGCGGGCGATTTCGAGGAAATCCTCGAGGCGGAGAGCCTTTTCAAGCTCGGTGTTGAGGTCGTCGGCGTTGCCCACGATGCGGAGGTCGGCGTAGAATTCCTTTTTGATTTTGGCGATTTCGTCGATAGCCTTCACCAGACCCTGGAGGGTACGGCCCATACCCACGAGATTCCACATCACGTGGCCCAGCTTCTTGTGGAGCTGGTCGGGGCTTTGCTTGCCCTTGATGGCCATCAGGCGGGCGATGCGCTCGCGCACACCCTTTTCGGCCTCGTCGAACTCGGGAGCCGATGTCTCGGGAGCCTTCACCTTGATCTGGTCGCTCAGATAGTTCTGCATGGTGTAGGGAAGCACGAAATATCCGTCGGCGAGGCCCTGCATCAGGGCCGATGCACCCAGACGGTTTGCGCCGTGATCCGAGAAGTTGCATTCGCCGATGGCGAAAAGACCCTTGATCGAGGTCTGCAGCTCGTAGTCTACCCAGATGCCGCCCATGGTGTAGTGCGAGGCGGGGAAAATCATCATGGGAGTCTCGTAGGGATTGTCGTCGGAAATCATCTGGTACATGTCGAAGAGGTTGCCGTAGCGGTCGGCCACCACATTCTTGCCCAGACGGTCGATGGCATATTTGAAATCGAGATATACGGCATTGCCGGTGCCCACACCGTAGCCTGCGTCGCAGCGCTCTTTGGCGGCACGCGAGGCAATGTCGCGGGGACAGAGGTTACCGAAAGCGGGATAGCGGCGCTCCAGATAGAAGTCGCGGTCCTCGTCGGGGATGTCGGTGGGTTTCTTCTTGCCGGCACGGATGGCCTCGGCATCCTCCTTCTTCTTGGGCACCCATATACGGCCGTCGTTACGAAGCGATTCGCTCATGAGGGTGAGCTTGGACTGGTCCTCGCCATGGACGGGGATGCAGGTGGGGTGAATCTGGGTGAAAGCGAGATTGGCCAGGTAGGCGCCTTTGCGGAAAGCCTGGATGGCGGCCGAACCGTTGCAGCCCATGGCGTTGGTCGAGAGGAAGAATGCACGGCCGTAACCGCCGGTGGCGAGCACCACGGCGTGAGCCGAGTAGCGTTCGAGTTCGCCGGTGACAAGGTTGCGCATGATCACACCGCGTGCACGACCGTCGACGATTACGATATCGAGCATCTCGCGGCGCACATAGCTCTTCACGGTGCCCTTTTCAATCTGGCGGTTGAGCGACGAGTAGGCGCCCAGCAGCAGCTGCTGGCCGGTCTGGCCTTTGGCGTAGAATGTGCGGGACACCTGGGCGCCGCCGAAGGAACGGTTGGCCAGCAGGCCGCCGTATTCACGGGCGAAAGGCACGCCCTGGGCCACACACTGGTCAATGATGTTCGACGACACTTCGGCCAGACGATACACGTTGGCCTCGCGCGAACGGAAGTCGCCGCCCTTCACCGTGTCGTAGAAGAGGCGGTAAACCGAGTCGCCGTCGTTCTGGTAATCTTTGGCGGCGTTGATACCGCCCTGGGCCGCGATGGAGTGGGCGCGGCGGGGCGAGTCCTGGATGCAGAAGTTGAGCACGTTGAAGCCCAGTTCGCCGAGGGTGGAGGCAGCAGAAGCGCCTGCCAGACCTGTGCCGACCACGATCACCGAGAGGTGACGCTTGTTGGCGGGGTTCACAAGTTTCTGATGAGCCTTGTAGTTGGTCCACTTATCAGCTACGGGACCTTCGGGGATCTTACTGTCAATCTGGTATTCGGGAAGTTTCGACGACTCGATGTCGGCGAAGTCCTTCATGATGGGGGTAGAGTCGATCATACCCTCAAGTTTTTTGAGATCTGCCATATCTGAGTTGTGGTTTATTCGGTTACAATTGTGGTTGTTTCAACTACCTCGGCCTGAGGGCAGGCGTCGCACGCGGCGTTCTGGCCGCAGGGCTGCTGTCCGCACTGTTCTTTGCCGCAGTCGGCGGGAGTGCAGTTTTCTTTCACGCAGCCGGTGTTGGTGCAGCCTGCGTTCTCGCATACCATGCCGGCCTCGGGGCAGACAAACGCACCCTCGCCGTCGTGGCTCATATACATTTCAATGTACTGCTGCTGCAGCGCGGGGCACTCGGTGTAGACATTGCGGTGAGCCTGCACGGTGAACACGATGGCTTCGGCGGCAAAGAGGAGGCACACGATGGTGGCCCACCAGTTGCCGATGCATTTCAGACGGGGCATCCATGTGCGACCGTTCCATCCGCAGCTCTGGAACATCGACCAGAAACCGTGGGTCATGTGGAACCACAGGGCGATGAAGCCGATCAGATAGGCAGCCAGGAAAATGCCGTTGGAGAAAGCCATCTGGAGGAACCAGGTGCCGGCGGCGGGGGGAACCACTGCGCCTGTGACGGGATCCACCACTTCATGGCCGGTGATCTCGGCCCACTGCATCTTGGACCAGAACTGCACAAGGTGAAGCACCAGAAAGGCCAGAATCACGATGCCGAGAACCAGCATGTTTTTCGACGACCATTCAACCTGCGGGGGACGCGAGGTGACTTCGTAGCGCTCGTGGCCGCGGGCCTTGCGGTTCTGCACGGTCAGCCAGGTGGCATAGACGATGTGAAGAATGAAGCCCAGAGCCAGCACACCGGTGCCGATCAGGGCATACCAGTTTGCGCCAAGAAACTCACATACCATGTTGTAGGCAGTGGGCCAGAAGATAGCCACACCGTTCATCAGCACATGGAACGTCACGAATAGGATCAGGAAGGCACCGGTAAGGCACATGATAAACTTCCTACCTATGGATGAGGATGTTAACCACATAAGTGTTGTTGTTTTTGATGTTGTGTTATTGAGTTTGATTTCTTGATTCCGAATAAAACGCAAGCCCGCCGCAACGGGGTGTTTCATGGTTGTGTGCCGGAGGGAGTCTGCGGGAGATTTCTCCAGTTGCTTAGGAGCAGCAAAATTACTCATTTTTCGGCTCCTTTACAAGCATTAACGAAATTTTTCGCTAAATAAGCCCATTTTTACCTGAAATCGGAAACTTTCATCTCCATTGAGCAGCTTGTTACAAAAATTTCATTACCTTTGCGGGGCACGAAAAAAATATGGCGTACAAAAGCAATCTTATTCTCAATGTGCTGGGCTGCGGCTCGGCCACCCCGTCGCGCAGACATCTGCCTTCATGCCAGGTGATTGCGCACAACCGCGAGCTGATAATGATCGACTGCGGCGAGGGCGCCCAGCGCTCGATGATGCTTCAGGGACTCCCCCTGACCCATCTGCGCCATATCTTCATCTCGCACCTCCACGGCGACCACTGCCTGGGTCTGCCGGGGCTGCTCTCCACCCTGGCGCTCCACAAAATGGGGGGCACCCTCACCATCCACACCTTTGCCGAAGGTGCCGACATTTTCCGCACCATGGCATCATATTTCTGCCGCGAACCGGGCTACGACCTGCAATTCAACATCCTCGACCCCAAGGGGGGCGAAGTGGCGCTCGAGACCCGCAGCCTCACGGTGGAGACATTTCCGCTGCGCCACAGGGTGCCCACCGTGGGTTTCATCCTCCGCGAAAAGCCCAAGGCCCGCCATCTCATCGGCGACGCGGCAAAGTTTTTCAACGTGCCCGTGTCGCAGATCAAAGCCATCAAGGAGGGCGCCGACTTTGTCCGCGACGACGGCACCGTGATCTCCAACGACCGTCTCACCACCCCTCCCGACCGCTCGGCCAGCTATGCATACTGCTCCGACACCATCTTCGACCCCTCGATAGTGCCCGCGATCCGCGGTGTCGACCTCCTCTATCATGAGGCCACCTACGCCGACGATGCCGCCGTCAAGGCTCACGAGCGGTTCCACTCCACGGCGTCGCAGGCGGCAACCATTGCCCGCGAGGCAGGGGCAGGCCGTCTCCTCTTGGGCCACTACTCGCGTGCCTACAAAGATGAGTCGCAGCACCTTGCCGAGGCACGGGCCATCTTCCCCGACACCATTCTCGGCCAGGAGGGGATGCGCATCGAAATCTGACTGACTTCCATTTTCAACCACCCGGAAACCACTCAACGCATGCGACTGCTCACCCTGCTGATACCGCTCATGGCCGCCACGGCTCTGATGGCACAGGCACCGGCCTGCGACATACCGTTTGTCACCCGCGGGGGCGACTCCACCTCGGTGCTTGCCGTGGCCCGATCGCTTGCGCCCGGCACGCCGATCAACCTGCTCCTATTCGACCCCGACTGCGAGGAATGCAGCGCCAAAATCGACTCACTGATGGCCGACGAAGCCCTCGCCGACTCCATTGCCCGCGGTAAAGCCGCCATGATCGCACTCTACGCAGCCTTCGGCACCCCGGAGACCGATGACCCCAATTACATCAAATATCAGCATCTCTGCACCACCCTCCCTGAATCGTGGATCGTAGGGTGCGACAACGGAGCCACGCTCGACTCCGAGGCATATCCCCTCGAAGCCGGCCCGTTTCTGGCGCGCTTCAACGCTCCCCGCACTGCGTGCCACTCATGCTGCTCCGACACTGACAACCACTGCGACTCCATTCCATGACACCACATGCCCCGCTGAAATTCTTCGTATCGGCCGGTGAGGCCTCAGGCGACATCCATGCCGCCGGTCTCATCCGCGAGCTGCGCCGCCAGAGCGCCGGCGGAGCCGAATTCACTTTCCTCGGAGGTGATCTCATGGCCGAGGCCGCCGGGCATCACCCCCTCATCCACTACCGCCACATGGCATATATGGGATTCGCCGAAGTGATCCGTCACCTCCCCGACGTGCGCCGCAACCTCGCCACCGCCCGCGAAGCCATAGCCGCCCTGCGCCCCGACGCGCTGATTCTTGTGGATTATCCGTCGTTCAACCTGCGCCTGGCCGCATTCGCCCGGTCGCTCGGCATCCCCGTCTACTATTACATTTCCCCCAAAGTATGGGCATGGAAAGAGTGGCGCGTCAAGGCGATGTGCCGCTACTGCCGCATGGTGCTCACCATCCTCCCCTTCGAGGTGGAATATTTCCGCGACAAACAGCTCAGGGCCGAGTATGTGGGCAACCCCTCTGCAGCTGAAATCGACGCCGCCATACCCACCCTCCCCGATCATGGCCGCTTCTGCATGGAGCAGGGACTCGATCCCAACCGCCCCATCCTCGCCATTGTGCCGGGAAGCCGCCGTGGCGAAATAAAGGGCAACCTCCCCGTCATGGCCCGGGCAGCCCTCCGATTCCCCTCGCTTCAGCCCGTGATAGCCGCCGCTCCGGGCATAGAGAACAGCTTCTACAAAAATCTGCCGCTGAAAGGCGACCCGCAGCTCGCACAGAAAATATCACACATGCCTTTGGTGCGCAACGCATCGTTCGCACTGATGCGCAATGCCGTAGCCGCCCTTGTCACCTCGGGCACCGCCACCCTCGAGTGCGCCCTGCTCGGCACGCCTCAGGTGGTGTGCTACCGCTCCAACGGCCGCCGCTGGTTCTACAGCCTCATGAGCCATGCACTCAAGTGCCCCCACGTCTCCCTCCCCAATCTCATAGCCAACGGCCTCAACGGCCCCCGGTTTGCCAACGAAGTGGTGCCCGAACTGCTCATCCACCATGTCAATCCCGATGAGATTTCACACGCTCTGGCCGACATCATACCCGGAGCGCCGGGGCGCCGGGTCATGCTCGACGGCTACGAACGCATGCGCCGCCGGCTCGCAGGTGATTCCGCACCGAAACGCGCCGCAGAACTGATTCTCGAGGATCTGGAGCTTGTTTAATAAATCAAGCCGGGATATGCGATCCTATCGGTAACAATTATTATTAAACAAGCTCTAAATTAGCAAAAATCGCCGATTTTTGTATCTTTTATGGCATTTTGCCACTTTTTACCAAAATATTTCGTATATTTGTGGTAAAAATCTACGTACACATCATTTATCATGGACAAACTATCTATGATCGACAATCTCGACAGGCAAATCCTGTCGATTGTAATGCACAATGCACGCATACCATCGAAAGACATCGCCCAGGAATGCGGTGTTTCACGAGCTGCCATCCACCAGCGCATCCAGCGCATGATCGAACTGGGCATCATCACCGGCTCGGGCTACACCGTCGACCCCAAACTGCTCGGCTATTCCACCTGCACCTACATCGGAGTGAACCTTGAGCGAGGCGCCATGTACAAGGATGTGGTGCCCGAAATCGAGAAAATCCCCGAAGTCATCGAGTGCCACTTCACCACCGGCCCCTACACCATGCTCATCAAGCTCTTCGTGCGCGACAACGACCACCTCATGGAGCTGCTCAACAAAAAGATACAGATGATCCACGGAGTCACCGGCACCGAGACCCTGATCTCGCTCGACAACTCAATCATGCGCACGATTCCCCTGCAGAAAAATCCCGAACAGCAATAACCAGTCTGCCTATGCTTATCGGTTACGACGGCAAAAGAGCTGTTGAAAACAACACGGGTCTGGGCAACTACTCACGCCTTGTCATCGAGGCGCTCGCACAGCGGCACCCCGACGACCTTTTCCGGCTCTATGCCCCGCGTCTGAAATTCCAGCCCCGGCTGAGGGCACTGTTCGACCTCTGCAATGTCGATCTGATCACACCCGACACCTGGCGCGGACGCCACCTCAGATCGATGTGGCGCAGCCACGGTGTCACGCGCCAGCTGATAGCCGATCATGTCGACCTCTTCCACGGCCTGTCGGGCGAGCTGCCGGTCAACATCGCCCGCGCCGGCATCCCCACGGTGGTGACCATCCACGATGTCATCTTCCGCCGGTTCCCGCAATATTATTCGCAGATCGACCGCGCGATATACGACCGCAAATTCCGCTTCGCGGCCCGCGAGGCCACACGCGTAATCGCTATATCGGACCGCACACGCCGCGATGTGATGGAGCTTTACGACATCCCCGCCGAGAAAATCGACGTGGTGTATCAGGGATGTCACCGGCAGTTCCACACCCGCCCCTCCGACGAAACCATCGAAGCCGTAAAGAAAAAATATGGTCTCGACCGCCCCTACATCATCGCCGTGGGCACCATCGAGGAGCGCAAGAACCAGCTGCAGGCAGTCCGCGCCCTCCATGGACTTCCTCGCGATTTCGACATGGTGCTCGTGGGCGGCCGCACCCCCTACACCCACACCATCGCCCGCTACGTCGAGCAATATCACCTCGGGGAGCGCATACACATGATTTCCAACGCCGACTTCGCCGACTTCCCGGCTCTCTACGCCGGCGCAGTCTGCTCGAGCTACACCTCGCGCTACGAGGGCTTCGGCATTCCGGTCATCGAGAGTCTCAGCGTGGGCACTCCGGTCATCATCGCTTCCGGTTCATGCCTGGAGGAGGCGGCAGGCCCCTCGGCGCCGGTGGTGTCGCCCGACAACGTCGACGAATTCATCTACGTCGCCAAGGAACTTTGCGACTACCCCCGGGTTCGCGAAAAAATCGCCCGTGAAGGCCGTCAGTGGGTCGCCCGCTTCAACGACGACAACATGGCCGACGGCATATGGCAAAGCTATCAGAAAGCCATCAACCAATTCTCCAGTCAAAATGTCTGACTCCGACAACACCCCCCGCGCCCTTGCCGGACGCTCGCTGCTTGTGGTGGGCGCCGGCGGATTCATCGGCGGATTCATCTGCGCCGAAGGTCTACGCCGCGGCATGAAAGTCACCGCCGGGGTGCGCGCCACCACCTCGAGACGCTATCTCGCCGATCCGGCTCTATCGTTTCTCGTCCTCGACTACGACGACCCTCAGGCGCTTCACGACGCCCTGGCGGCCGACGGCCCATGGGACTATATAATCTACAACCTCGGCGCCACCAAGGCCCCCACTTTCCCCGAATTCAACCTCATCAACTTCGAATATCTGCGCCGCTTCACCGAGGCCCTGAAAAGCTCGGAACGGGTGCCCCGGCGCCTGCTGTTCATGTCATCGCTCTCGGCTGTCGGGCCGGGCGATGAAGTCAATTACACACCTCTGTCGGTCAGCACGCCTCCGCAGCCCAACACGCGCTACGGTCTCTCGAAAATCAAAGCCGAGCAATATCTGCAATATCAGAGCGGCATCCCCTACACCATTTTCCGCCCCACAGGCGTCTACGGCCCACACGAAAAAGACTATCTGATGATGATCGAGTCGATCGACCGTCACTTCGACTTCGGCGTGGGTTTCCGTCGTCAGGATCTCACATTCATTTATGTCAAAGATCTCGTCGACGCCATGTTCGACGCCCTGGCATCGCCGGCGGCCGAAGGACACATCTACATCATCGCCGAAGAGCGGCCCTACACCCAGAAGGAATTCCGCGAAATCGTGCGCCGCGAGCTTGGCAAAAAATGGGTGATTCCCGTCCGACTCCCCTTGTGGCTCACATGGGTGGCATCGTTTGTCGCCGAGAAAATCGGGCATTTCACCGCCCGCCCCTCGACCCTCAACCGCGACAAATTCCGCATCATGAAACAGCGCAACTGGCGCGCCGACATCTCCGACGCGCGCCGCGACTTCGGTTTCAGCACCTGCTACCCTCTCGCCCGCGGCATCCATGAAACCGTCGAGGCTTATCTCGACGCTAAAAAGAAAAAATAAACTTTTTTCACAACCGACATTTCCCCGCGATCGTTATGAAAGAAACGGCCTACACCCCACGCATCCCTATGCCCTGGTGGGTATGGATTATCATCGTGATTCTGGCCATTCCGGGCCTCATGCTCCCATTCGCCGGATTGCTCGTGGTCTCGGCTGATACCGTGGTCCGCGGCCTCGGATGGCTCTTCCCCATCTACATCTGCCTGTCGGCGTTCCTCGCATGGCAATGCTGGGGCAGGCGCACCACCCTATCATGGATCATCATAGCCCTGATGCTTCTGAGCGACCTCTCGGTCTACTACCTCGCCAACACCATCGTCTCGACCATGAGTTACCGCTAAACCTAAATCCCTCGAAACACTTTAAACCCTAAAACACTTTAAACCCTCGGAATCTATGAAAAAGAAACTCGTCATCTCCACCGGCGCCGGCATGAGCGCCGAAAGCGGCATCAACACTTTCCGCGATGCAGGCGGCATGTGGGAGAAATACGACGTGATGGAAGTGGCCTCACACGAAGGCTTTCTGCGCAACCCGGCGCTGATTCACGAATTCTATAACGCCCGCCGCCGCGAACTTGTCAACGCCCGTCCCAACGCAGGCCACCTCGGGCTTGTAGATCTCGAGAAAGAGTTCGACGTCTACATTATCACCCAGAATGTCGACGATCTGCACGAACGCGCCGGTTCGAAAAATGTGCTGCACCTCCACGGCGAGCTGAACAAAGTGCGCGCCCTCGACGACGAGTCAAAAGTGTGGACCCTCCACCCCACCGATCCCTATTTCCAGACCACCACCGAGACCGAAATCGAAGGCCACAAGGTGCGTCCCCACATCGTCTTTTTCCAGGAAGCCGTACCCAACATCACCCCCGCCGTCGAACTCGCACAGGAGGCCGACATCTTTGTGGTCATCGGCACCTCGCTCAATGTATATCCCGCCGCCGGGCTCCTGCAGTGCGTGCGCCCCGGCACCCCGGTCTACTATATCGACCCCAACCCCGCCGCCGTCCCGGCCAACGTACATGTAATCCCCCTGCCGGCCACACGCGGTGTGGCCCGTCTGGCCGACATCCTCCTCCATCCCGCCGAATAAGCTACCGGTCGGTATTCTGACCGGTAACCTTTTGATTCGTTATTCAGTTTTTTGGATTATTTAGCGGCGATAGGTTGGCAGTTGGGATTTTATTTGCTAATTTTGCATTCTACAAAACCGAAGTCTACCTATCAGACTCCAACCGAAGTTAACCTTTTAAATAAAAATATACTGTCATGGCAGATAACAAACAACAGGAAATCAAAATCGAACTGACCCCCGAAATCGCTTCGGGCAACTATGCCAATCTGGCTGTAATCGCACACACTCCCAATGAATTCTTCCTCGACTTCATTGCCGTGTCGCCCAACATGCCCCAGGCCCGCGTGAACACTCGCGTGATCATGACTCCCGAAAACGCCAAAAATCTTCTCTTCGCCCTGCGCGACAACATCCAGAAGTATGAGAACACCTTTGGCGAAATCGAACGCAAGGTGGCCCGCAACGGTGCCCCCGACACCCCCTTCAAGGCTTAAAGCCCTGCAATCCACTCCAGGGCAAACCACTCCACAGGCTGTTAAATTCCTGCCGCATCTATGAAACCGAACAATCTCCAGATCTACAACTCGCTCTCGCGTATCAAATCGCTTTTCCGTCCCATCCATGAGGGCAGGGTGGGAATGTATGTCTGCGGTCCGACGGTCTACGGCGACGCCCATTTAGGGCACGCCCGCCCCGCCATCACCTTCGACATCCTTTTCCGCTACCTCACCTGGCTGGGCTACAAGGTGCGCTACGTGCGCAACATCACCGACGTGGGCCATCTCGAGCACGACGCCGACGAGGGAGAGGACAAGATCGCCAAAAAGGCAAGGCTCGAGCAACTCGAGCCTATGGAGGTTGTGCAGTACTACCTCAACCGCTACCACTCGGCCATGGAGCGCCTCAACGTGCTCCCCCCCTCAATCGAGCCTCATGCCTCAGGGCATATCATCGAGCAGATCGAGTATGTGAAAGCCATCCTCGACGCCGGGTATGCCTACGAGAGCAACGGGTCGGTCTACTTCGATGTGCCCAAATACAATGCCGCCCACCACTACGGCAAACTCTCCGGGCGCAACATCGAGGAGCTCCTCAGCGAGACCCGCGCTCTCGACGGGCAGAGCGAGAAACGCAATCCCGCCGACTTCGCCCTCTGGAAAAAAGCATCGCCCGAGCATATCATGCGGTGGCCATCGCCCTGGAGCGACGGCTTCCCCGGCTGGCACCTCGAGTGCTCCACCATGAGCGAGAAATACTTAGGGCAGGAATTCGACATCCACGGCGGTGGCATCGACCTCAAATTCCCCCACCACGAATGCGAGATAGCGCAGACCGTGGCGCGCAACGGAAAGGATTCCGTGCACTACTGGATGCACAACAACATGATCACCATCAACGGGCAGAAGATGGGCAAGTCGCTGGGCAACTTCATCACCCTCGACGAGTTCTTCACCGGCTCGCATCCCAAGCTGGAGAAGGCCTATTCCCCCATGACCATCCGCCTGTTTATCCTCATGGCGCACTACCGTTCCACGGTCGATTTCTCTAACGAGGCTCTTCAGGCGTCGGAGAAAGCTCTGGAGAAACTCATGCAGGGACAGCGCCGCCTCGACACTCTGAAACCCTCTGAAACCGGCGACGTGGCCGACGAAATCGCCCGCATCGCCGACGCATGCCGGGAAGCGCTCGACGACGACCTCAACACCCCCATAGTCATCGCCCATCTGTTCGAGGCCGTGTCGCTCGTCAATAAGATTCACGACGGAGCCGCCCGCGCCACCGAAGCCGACATCGAGGCGCTCAAAACCCTTTTCAAGGATTTCATGACCGACATCCTCGGGCTGGTCGACGAGCAGCAGGGGGGCGCCGGTGTGAACATGGAGCCTTATCGCGGCGCCGTGGACCTGCTGCTGCAAGTGCGTGGCGAGGCGAAAGCAAAAAAAGACTGGGCCACATCCGACCTCATCCGCGACCGGCTTGCTCAGCTCGGTTTCGCCGTGAAGGACACCCGCGACGGCGCCGAGTGGTCGATAAAATAATATCAGCGGGAAACGCCACATAAGCGAAAACCATTCTTTTCTTAGAGCTTGTTTAATAATAAATGTTACCGATAGGGCGGTCACTGTTCGAGCAGA
>ERZ1027039.104-NODE-104-length-36295-cov-17.641887_pt1 | contig 36295 bp, 28 predicted proteins | sample MGYA00519438_ERZ1027039 | MGnify/ENA primary metagenome ERZ1027039 (study PRJEB26926, sample SAMN06164810) | human gut metagenome | biome: ENVO:00009003; feature: ENVO:2100002; material: ENVO:00002003 | host: Homo sapiens | place: USA | collected 2012 ...
GGCCTCCGTCCGAATTGCGAGTGCAAAGTTATAACCTTTTCGCGAAACCGCCAAACATTTTTGCAAGATTTTTATGCTAAAAAACATAAATTTCCGGATATTCGCGATAGCGCAGCGCCGTATAAGGCTATGCGCCAATGAGTTGCAAACAACAAACAATTCGTCAAAAAAAGTTCACATCGAGAATCGCAAAAACGCCGGACAAAGGCCGAAGTCAATGAAGTCTGCTGTTTAAACAGTGGCGTTTGCCCTTTATTCAGCGGAATTTGCTCTTTAGTCAGTGAAGTTTGCTCTTTAGATAGCGTCCGGTATAGGAAGCATCGCATGCGGCCACCTCTTCGGGAGTGCCGGCAACGACGACATTTCCGCCGGAAGCGCCACCCTCGGGACCAAGGTCGATGACATGATCGGCACATTTGATCACATCGAGGTTGTGTTCGATGATTAGAACAGTGTGTCCCTTGGCGAGGAGACGGTTGAAAGAATCCATCAGCAGGTTTATGTCGTGGAAATGCAGACCGGTGGTAGGTTCGTCGAATATAAACAATGTGTGGGCGGTATCCTCCATGGCAAGGAAATAGGCCAGTTTCACGCGCTGATTCTCGCCGCCCGAGAGTGTCGACGAAGACTGGCCGAGCTTGATATACCCGAGCCCCACATCGTGGAGAGGTTTCAGACGCCGCACGATTTTTTGAGTCTGCGCAGATGAATCCTCCGAAAAGAATTCTATAGCCTGGTCTACCGTCATGTCGAGCACATCGGAGATATCCTTGTCGCTATAATGGATTTCCAGAATATCCTGTTTGAAACGTTTACCGTGACAGGCCTCGCAGGGGATGGTGATGTCGGCCATAAACTGCATCTCTATAGTGATTTTCCCCTCACCCTTGCACTCCTCGCACCGGCCGCCGTCGGTGTTGAATGAGAAAAACGCCGGAGTGAAGCCCATCTGCTTCGCCGCCTGCTGAGAGGCGAAAAGCGAACGGATTTCATCGTAGGCACCAATATATGTGGCGGGATTGGAACGCGAGGATTTACCTATGGGATTCTGGTCCACGAACTCCACCTTGTTAACACGCCTTATATTTCCCGAAAGCTCCTGAAACGCGCCGGGCGCCTCGGAGGCGAGGCCGAGCTGCCGCATCATAGCCTTATACAGAATATCGCGCACGAGCGTCGACTTGCCCGAGCCGCTGACACCGGTAACCACCGTGAGCACATCGAGCGGGAATTTAACGGAGATATTTTTCAGATTGTGCTCGCGTGCGCCTGTCACCTCAATATAATTGTTCCATTTCCGGCGGGAAGATGGCACGGGAATCTCCATGGCGCCCGTCAGATATTTTGCCGTGAAACTGTCACCCGCCTCGGGAAGGTCGGCCAACGTGCCCTCGAACACGATCTCACCGCCCAGCCGACCGGCCTTGGGACCAACGTCGATAATCCAGTCGGCAGCCTCCATGATCTCCTCGTCATGCTCGACCACCACCACAGTGTTGCCGAGATCGCGCAGACTCTTGAGCACACCGATCAGTTTCTGCGTATCGCGGGAATGCAGCCCTATCGAAGGCTCGTCAAGAATGTAGAGCGAGCCGATGAGCGCCGAACCGAGCGAAGTGGCCAGGTTGATGCGCTGGCTTTCGCCACCCGACAACGTGGAGGAGAGACGATCGAGCGTGAGATAGTCGAGACCCACATCCACCAGAAAATTCAGGCGGCTTGTTATCTCGCGGAGCAGCCGTCGGGCCACTGCGGCATCGACATCGCTCAGCTGCAGATCGAGAAACCACTGCCTAAGATCCGACACCGGCATCCTGACCAGATCGGAAATGCTCTTGCCGGCGATCTTCACATAGCCGGCCTCGCGGCGCAGACGGGTGCCGTGACATTCGGGGCAGAGCGTTTTGCCGCGGTAACGCGCGAGCATCACACGATACTGAATCTTATACTGGTTGCTCTCGAGCATCTTGAAAAAACCGTCGATGCCGGTGAAAGCGCCCACTCCATGCCACAGCTGATCCTTCTGCTCCTGCGTCAGTTCGCAGTAGGGCTTGTGTATGGGGAAACCGAGCGGCGAGACAGTGTGGATGAAGTCGCGCTTCCACGCGCTCATCACCTCCCCTTTCCAGCACTCCACGGCCCCTTCGTAGACCGACAGGGCCGGATTAGGAATCACCAGCCGCTCGTCGATACCGAGACAACGGCCGAACCCCTCGCAGCGCGGGCACGCACCATAGGGATTGTTGAAGTTGAACAGCAGATCCGACGGCTCGATAAACTGCAGGCCGTCAGCCTCGAAGCGTTTAGAGAATTCATGGCGGTGTGGCTTGCCCTTATCGTCCCAGACCACAAGGGTGAGCGCGTCGCCCCCCTCGAAAAACGCCGTCTCGGCCGAGTCGGCCAGACGCGAAAGTTCGTCGGGGTCGTCAGAGACACTCATGCGATCGATCAGCAGTTCATAGCCGTCGGACTTTTTCGGTTCCTTTTTCGAGGCGAGCAGTTCGTCGAACAGGAAAAATTTCCCATCCTTGTAGAGACGCGAGTAGCCCCCCTTGCCGAGCACCTCGAGATGCTGCGGCAGCGTGCGCTCCCCGGGGATGCGCAGAGGCGCCACCAACGCTATGCGGGTGCCGGCAGGATATGCCGTGGCGGCATCGACCACATCCGTGACGCTGTGGCGGCGCACCTCCATCCCCGAGACCGGCGAGAAAGTGTGCCCCACGCGGCCGAAAAGCAGACGCAAGTAATCGTAGATTTCCGTGGAAGTGCCCACGGTACTTCGCGGATTGCGGGTGTTGACCTTCTGTTCGATGGCCACCGCCGGCGGGAGCCCGCGTATGAAATCCACCTCCGGTTTGGGCATCTTGCCCAGAAACTGGCGTGCGTAGGCCGACAGACTCTCCACATAGCGGCGTTGCCCCTCGGCATAAAGCGTGTCGAACGCCAGCGACGACTTGCCCGAGCCGCTCAGGCCGGTGATCACCACCAGCCGTCCGCGCGGCACAGTGACATCAACATTCTTAAGATTGTTGACGCGGGCGCCCTTCACCTCAATGTCGCCCTCGGAGGCTACAATATTATCAGAGGATGCCGCGTCCGCATTTTTCGTTTCTATATTATTATATGTGTACTTCTTTTTCAGAGTCATATTTTACTAAAATTACAGTTTGCCGCGCGTTTGCCGCGGCGGGAACTTACAAAGTTACTAAAAAAAAGCCGAATCGGCAACTGAATATCCTTTCGCCTGTCTAAACAAATCAACCCTCCTCGCGTTATATCATAAAAAAGAATTTTAAACACAACTTCCTAACCACACTTACAGTCATGAAGAATTTAGATGTAATCCTCGCTGTTGTGGGCGGTGCCGTGGCCGGCGCTGCCTTAGGTCTGCTGTTCGCCCCCAAGAAGGGCGAAGATCTCCGTTCCGACTTCTACGACTTTCTCAAAGAGAAGGGCGTCGACATCAAGGACAACAAAGTAACGGAGCTTGTAAAGCAGCTCGAAGCTAAAATCAAACACTAACAACCCCCAAAACATCAGAAAACAATGAAAGCAACAACACTTTTGGCAGCATTCCTCGGCGGCGCCATCGTCGGCGCCGGTTCGGCCCTCCTCTTTGCTCCCGAAAAGGGTGAAGACCTCCGCGAGCAGATCAAGGATCTCCTCAAGAAATATCACATCTGCTCGAAGACTCAGGAAGAGAAAATCGACGAACTCGTCGACGAACTCGCTGCTGAAGTCCACCAGGCACCTGTCAAGAAGAGCATCCAGTAATACCGCCCACACCGGTAAAACCTCGGATCCCTCAGGCAATACCACAGCAACGGTCGTCGGCACCCCGCCGGGGCATGCCCGGCGCCGTTGCTGCGCCTGTTTTCCCGAAACCCTTCTCGCGTCACGTTTCAACACTTCACACCCCAGACCAACATGAGAGACTTCTCAGAACAGCACGCGGGCAGATTCGCCGCCATAAGAGACTCGCTGCGACGCCTCGCCACGCTATATCTCGAAAGCGCGCGACTCACCGCCGCCGAAAAGCTCACACTCTTCCTCTCTACCGCCGTGGCATTCATCATCGCCATGGTGTTCATGACATTTGCAATAGCGTTCGGCGCCGCCACCCTCTTCTACTTCCTCGAATATGTCGACATGCCCCACGTGGCAGCGGCCGCCATCCTCGCCGGCGTGTTCATTCTGCTGGCGCTCCTCGTGTTCCTGCTTCGCCGCGTGCTGATTGTCAACCCCATAGCCCGGTTTGTGTCACGGTTGATAATGGACATCGGCAAAGGTTCCTCAAAAGTCTGACCTAAAAACTTCCCCAATGAGCAACAAAGCAAACCTCAAGGAGTTACAGCCCGCAGAAGCAGGCAAAGGCATGACGCTGCAGGAAATCCGCATGCGCATGGCCGTCACCGACATGCAGATCCGGCTCGAAAAAGATCGCCTCATGACGGCCATCCACCCCGCCACCTCGCCGGGTCAAAACGCCATCCTCACCGGCATAGGCCGATTCGAAAACTTCATGGCCTACGCCTCCCTGTTCATCACAGCCTACCGTATGGCCAAAAAGGGGGTCAACCTTGTTAAGGAATTGAAAAAATAATCGTAAATTTGCGGGAAATTCACACCCTCCGAGGGCGTAACACCCCCCTCTGCGGGAAAAAGCATTCCCCGAATGAACGATTACACCGAACTACGCGTCGACCTCTCCCCCTGCTCCGAGACATTCACCGACATCGTGGCCGCCATCCTCGCCGATGCCGGCTATGAAAGTTTTGTCGCCGACGAAAAGGGCGTCACAGCCTATATCCCCGTCGGGCAATACTCCGCAGAAGCAGTCGACAGTGCGCTCGCCGCTTTCCCCGTCGAGGGGGTCACTTTCACCCTCCGCGCCGTCACCGTGCCCGGGCAGGACTGGAACAGCGAATGGGAGAAACACTATTTTCAACCCATCGTGGTCGACAACCGCTGCGTGATCCACTCGACGTTCCACAAAAACATCCCCGAGTGCGACTACGACATCGTCATCGACCCCAAAATGGCGTTCGGCACCGGCCACCACGCCACCACATCGCTCATCATAGGCCAACTGCTGCAGATGCCCCTCGAGGGTAAAACCGTAATCGACATGGGCACCGGCACCGGCATCCTTGCCATCCTCGCCGCCATGCGCGGCGCCGCATCGGTCACCGGCATCGAAATCGACCCGCCCGCCTGGGAAAACGCCCGCGACAACGTCGTCACCAACCGTCACCCCGAAATCAACATCCTCCTCGGCGACGCCGCACTCCTCGACCGCTGCCCCGAAGCCGACATCTTCATCGCCAACATCAACCGCAACATCATCACAGGCGACATCGACCGCTACGCCGCGCGTCTGCGTCGGGGCGGCATCATGCTGCTGAGCGGATTCTACGAAGCCGACATACCCGTGATAATGCAATACGCCACACCCTTAGGTCTGCGGCAGGAAGGCCACACCGTGAAAGGCGACAACTGGACCTGCCTGCGACTTGTCAAAGAATAATCCAATCGGTCAAAGAATAACACCACCCGGCAAAAAACAACCCCGTCAGAGATCACCCCGCAAATGAAGCCACATATCACCATCTCACGCCTGCTATTGTCACTCGTTGCCGCGCTTGTTCCGGTAGCAGCCTCGGCCGGACAGTCCGGCAAAGAAGTCGCCTCGGCCTCCGCGGCAGCCGACTCCCCTACCGCCACCCCGTCCGACTCCGTGCTGTTCGTCATCACCGACGCCGAGATCGCGCCTGAGGCGCAGCTCTCCAAGGAATCGCACCTCGGACACTTCGCCTGGGGCATCGACGCCGGCAGTTCGGTCGACATCACCTGCAACGACATGACCTCCATCGACCTCCACGCCTATTTCGGCTACAAAGGTCCCTGGCTTAACTTCCTCGGCGCAGGTGCCGGCATCAACGCCATGATCAACAACGGCAGCCGATGCTATCCCGTCTACATGATGCTCCGCACCTCGTTCTGCCGCCAGCCGCAGCTCTGTTTCCTCGACCTGCGGGCAGGCGTGTCGTTCAACAGCATTATGGACAATAAATCGCAGACCGATTTCTACGGCACCCTCGGCGTCGGATTCAACCTCGCCACAGGGCGCAAATTCTCCTCCCATCTCATCGTCTCCTACAACTACATGCCGCTGCGGCATGTAGAGACCTTCGACACCCCCGATCTGCACTACGCCGCCATCCGCATCGGCTGCAGCTTCTGACCCGCCATTCAAGGATTATTCCCTATAAACCAACCGCTTAACATTTGTTTAACACAGCTTAACACAAAAACCGGGTGGAAAATTTGGAGGATAGCGGGAAAGTGCGTACCTTTGCACTCGTAAAACAAGTCATCGCGGGATGGAGCAGTGGTAGCTCGTTGGGCTCATAACCCAAAGGTCGGAGGTTCGAGTCCTCCTCCCGCCACCACCCAAAGAACCTGTCACACCGACAGGTTCTTTTGTTTTATATGGCTGTTTAGAGGCGTCGAACTGTGGGGCGGCGGCTTTCCAGCCGCCGTAATGCAGAAAGGCCGAGGCGAGTATTTCGGCGGCAGGAAAGCCGCCGCCCCACACACTGCTACAAGCCGCTACGCATAGACGTATGGAAGCTATGGGGCGGCGGCTTTCCAGCCGCCGTAATACAGAAAAGCTGAGGGGATTATTTCGGCGGCAGGAAAGCCGCCGCTCCATAATATCGCCGGTCCATGGGGTTAAATTGCGGCGGCAGGAAAGCCGCCGCCCCATGGGGGGGTTATTGACCGAGGTAGGTTTTGAGGAGGCGGGATTTCTGGCCTTTGAGGCGACGGATGGCTTTCTCCTTGATCTGGCGCACACGCTCGCGGGTGAGGTCGAATTTGGCGCCGATCTCCTCGAGCGTCATCTCCTGACAGCCGATGCCGAAGAACATTTTCAGTATCTCGCGTTCGCGCTCGTGCAGCTGACGCAGCGCGCGATCCACCTCCTTGGCAAGCGACTCCTGGTTGAGCCCCGAGTCGGCCATAGGGCTGTCGTCGTTGGTGAGCACATCGAGCAGCGAGTTGTCCTCCCCTTCCACAAAGGGAGCGTCGACCGAGATGTGGCGCCCGGAGACTTTCAGCGTGTCGGCCACCTTGTCGACAGGCACGTCGAGCGTCTGCGCAAGCTCCTCAGGCGAGGGACGGCGCTCATTCTCCTGTTCGAATTTCGAGAGAGCTTTGGAAATCTTGTTGAGCGAGCCTACCTGGTTGAGGGGCAGACGCACAATGCGGCTCTGCTCGGCCAACGCCTGGAGAATCGACTGGCGGATCCACCACACCGCATAGGATATGAACTTGAAACCGCGGGTCTCGTCGAACTTCTGCGCAGCCTTGATCAGACCGAGATTCCCCTCGTTGATAAGGTCGGGGAGGCTCAGACCCTGGTTCTGATACTGCTTGGCCACTGAAACGACAAAACGGAGATTCGCGCGGGTGAGTTTGTCGAGAGCTTTCTCGTCACCCTCGCGGATGCGCTGTGCCAGCTCCACCTCCTGCTCCACGGTGATCAGATCCTCACGACCTATTTCCTGAAGATATTTGTCGAGCGAGGCACTCTCGCGGTTGGTTATTGATTTGGATATCTTAAGTTGTCTCATCTTTTATACTATCAGAAAGAACGTGTCAGCGACTATGCTATAAAAAGAACGTATCAGCGACATAAAAAGCATATTGAAAACGTTAAAACTCGTTAAGCTGTGTAAGTTCCAACGTCTTCTATATCCTTTGCCTCAAAAACAGAGAGCCGCGAGTGGGACTCGAACCCACGACCTTTTCGTTACGAATGAAATGCTCTACCGACTGAGCTATTGCGGCTAGGAGATGATGAGGAAGTATCAGAATTCTGATTTATGATACTTCCTCATTCTCTTTGGTGATGCAAAGTTAGCAACTTTTCCTGAAAAGGCAAAGTTTAGCGACGTAAAACTTTGGGATTGTTGGTGACGGCGGTTAAAAACCGCCGCTCCATGGGGCCACAAACTAAATTGCTGTTACTTGACGGCGATTTTGGCGGTGTGAGCCTGGGAGGTGCCGCGGACGGCGAGGACGTAGACACCGGGCTGGAGCGAACGGGTGTCGACCAGTGCGGTGTTGCCGTCGGCTGCGAAAGCACCTACATGGAGGCCTGCGGTGTCATAGAGATCTACGGTGAAACCGTTCTCGCCTGCCACAAACACGCTGTAGCCGCTGTCGGTGGCGCTAAGGATGAAGTTTTTGGAGTCGTCGGCGAAGACATTCTCAACCGAAGCAGCCTCCTCGATGGTCTTCTTCACGGCAGCCAGCACGTCGATGCGGCCTGCGCCCCACTGTATCTTTTCGTCGGAGGTAGCCGACGAGGGGGGTGCCACGGCTGTGGATGTGAGGATATTGCGTGCGCGGTCCACGGTGAGCGTGGGGTCGGCCTCGAGCATCAGGGCCACTGTGCCCGCAATGAAAGGACAGGCCATCGAAGTACCCTGCATCACAGCCCAATAGTTGTTTTTACCCTTGAAAGTAGTGGTGGCAGTGTAATTGTCGGCCGAGGGGGAGACAAAGTTGTAGCTGTTGACAGCTGCGATGATGGCCGAGCCGGGAGCGCAGAGATCGGGGAGGTTGACACCCTGGAAAGTGGTGCCCCACGACGAGAATGTGCAGAGCTGGTTGCGGTCAGTGGCGCCGTTGAAGCTATAGCTTTTGCCGCTTGCCACAGAGAAAGACTTGGCGGAGGTAAATGCGCCGGCCACGATGATGTTGGAGCCGGTTGCCATGTCGGAAATCGAGCCGTTGGCGGTGCCGTCCGAGGCGCCGGGGATGCCGAGCGTTTCGAACTGGCCGTTGATCACCGTGGCGGCAATCGAAGCGCGGTTCTTTCCCGTAACCTTCACGCAGGGCACATAAGATTCGTCGTTGGGGACCACTGCCATTCTCATGCGCACATAATAGCGGTTGTTCACCGGATCAAGATTGCCGTAGAGCTGCACCTGCGAGCGGCTGCCGAAAGCCTGGGCGAAAACGGGGTCGGAGGTGCTGATGGTGTAGGTCTCGCCCGAGACGGGGAGGTTATACTCGGTGAACTTGCCGGTGTTGCGGTTGTAGAGCATGAAAGCGAAACCGAAGGGGTCGGGCAGATTGTACCAGAACTGGGCCTCGAAATATGACGAAGCGTCGTCGGCCATCGAGACTCCGGTGATGGCCTCGGTGGAAATGCGGTTGAACGAGGGGTTCCACGCACATTTTGTGTCGGCCTCGTTGCCGGCGGCCACACAGATGATGGCATCCTCGCCCAGACCGGCCAGATAGCGGCAGAAAGCAGAAGAGCCGTCGTGGGGGCCGACGGTGGAACCTAACGAGAGGTTCACCACAGCGGGTTTGTTGACCGACTTGGCATAATCGATCACACGCTCCACACCGTCAAGGATGTTGTCATCGTAGAGAATACCGCCGGTCATCACGATGTCGGCATCGGAGGCCAGACCGTAGTAAGGCATCGGCTGGTTTTCCTGCACGCGGCCGTTGAGGCCGAAAGTGGAGGGACCGTTGTAGCCGCCCGCCATAATTGAGCACACATGGGTGCCGTGGGTCCAGCCGCTGTAGTCGGTGCCGGCCTTGGCAATCTCATCGGGGGTAATATAGGAAGCCGATGGCTCGCCGGCAACCCCTTCGGTCATATAGTAATAAACCTGCTTCACGCGGTTGGCCGTCTGGTCGGCGTTCTGGAAAGCCACATGATTGGGGTCGAGACCCTGATCCATAAGACCGGCGACAACTCCCGCGCCCTTGTAGGCCTTTGTCAGGCCGGCGCCGGTGCCGTCGAGCACAGGGTTGGCGTTGGCCACGTTGCGGGCAAAATACATCATAGGCTCCTGCTTGCCACCCTTGTCGATGCTGACCACCGACTCGAGAGCCGCCATGGCCTCCATCTGCGAGGGGGTGGCGCGGACGATAGCCACATCGGCGCGGAAGCGTTTCACCTCGACCCCGAGCGCCTTGATCTCATCGAGGGCTGCGGGCGAGGCCACGGTCACCATCAGCGTCAAGGGCAGCTCGGAGGCCTTTGCATCAGCGGCCGACACCTTGACGGCGTTGCGGTAGTTTTCAACAATCGAGGCGGCGTCCATGTTGTATTTCGACTGACCGAACGCCACGACGGGTGTTAAAAGCAGGGAAAATTTAAGTAAATTTTTTAACATCTTATATCTTAACATTTAACGACAATCAGCGAGTCGCCGGCCTGGAGGCCGGGCAACTCGCTTATTGTCATGAGTTATAGGGAAAAACTATTCTCTACGACTTAGTGGAGCGATTTCTTGCAATCTTTGAAAATGGTGTAGTTCTTCAACTCGGCTGCGGGGAGGAGCTGAGCCTTCCGGGCGACGGGCGAGAGAGCGAGAGGACCGTGACCGTTGAAAGCGGTTGTCGAGGCAGTCTTGGCATTGGCCGAAGCTGATGCGGGAGCGCTGGGGAGAACGAGTTTCCAGACGTAGGGATCCTGTATTACTTTTGCAATCTGACTATTGAGGACGAAAGCATAGATCGTGCTCTTAGGTTTGGACTGGAACACACCGTTCTCGAAGGTATCGTTAAGACCTGCGGCGATAACGTCGGCAGGAGTTGCGGGATCTTCGCCGCCAATGACCATATAGGCATAGTTGCAAATATAGAGCGAGCCGGTCTGAGCACCCAAGTTAATGCCGGTGGCCTGAAGTTCTATATTCAAGCATTCGGGGTCGGTTGCATCAATCTCGATATACTTGTCGCCGGAGTAGTCAAGACCGTAGGGGCATATACCCTTCTTGTAGGGGTTCATGATGCGATACATATTGGGGTCACCGCCAAACTGAGCCACCTCAACCTCATAAACGGGGATATCTTCCTGGGTCTCGTCATCTTCCATAAAGACGATAGGATAGAGGATGCCGTCGGTAAACTTACCCTTGCCGATAACGGTCCATACAGTGGAGGGATCGACATACATCTCGTATCCGGGGAGGATGATGCGGAAGTTGGCGTTGCGGTTGCCATAATAGATACTTGTCACATTGGCGAAAGTGACAGCCCATTGATCGGCACCATAGGTGATGTTACCCTGGCTGAGTGTGCCATAAGACTCACCTTCAGGAGTAGCTCCCTGGGAAAGGTTATAGTTGCCCATACCGGTAACCATTATTTCACCGTCTTCGTCGAGAGTCAGACCGGTGTAATACCAGGGATCCGATTTGCCGGTACCGAGAGCGACACCATTCTCATCACAGAGGAATACCTGATTGGGCTTGCTGATGTTGAAGTACATGTAGTGGTGCTCGGAAGTATCGTACATGCCATCCTCATAGTAAGGCCATACGGGTCCGTAGGGATCAACTACACGAATAATCTTGTCATTTGTAGGATTGGTTTCGATCTTCACGTCATAGGGAACTGCATCCAGACCGTAGAGCGGAGCAATAAGACCGTCATAGAATACACCGGTTGTTTCGCCATCGGGGCCAACCATGGGATTCCAGGGATTGTAGTTGAAGCGGTAGGAGATCTTGTCGGTGTAGTAGGGAGTAACCACGCCATTGCCTACCGATACGGTGACGGCATAGTCGGTGCGGGCCTGCACCTTGGTCATATCCACGCCCACAACAATTGTCGACTCCTTTGAACCGGAGGCAAAAGTTACGTTGGCGGGGAAGGTGAAACCGTTCTGGCTCGGGGTTACCTGAGCTTTGACAGGCACGGTGAGAGCTGCGCCGGCATCTTTGCGATAAACAGGGATTTCGATGGCGCGGGTATTTTCGTTCACCTCAATCTCGTTGTTGTCCTCGTAAGAGAAGTAGACAGGCAGAGATTCGGGGACTTCGGCGGGATTGTACTTCGGTTCCTCATCGGTGCAGGCACCGAGAGAGAACGCCAGAGCCGCCATGGTGAAAAGTCGGAATATATTTTTCATTGTCGGTTGAGGTCTTAAATATTGTCAAGAGAAGTGAACTTGTTGCCGATGTTGGGGTTGAGCCAGCCTTCGACACCCTTGTTGAAGTTGGCCTCGTAGTCAACGAAGGGCCAGGTGGTCCAGCCGGGACGGCCTACGGTGTTGAAGCGGCTGCCCTGAGGCCAGTTGGTACCGGGATAAGCGCGGGTTACCGAGATATTCAGACGCTTGATGTCGAAGAAAGTCTGACCTTCGCCCCAAAGCTCGATGCTCTTCTGCTTGAAGATCTCCTCGATAAGAGAAGCCTGATCGTTGGCGGGGTTCACATATTCGGCGTAGCGGTAATTCTTCATAAAGTTCTCGAGAGCTGCCTTGCCCTGAGCATAGTTGGTGTGGGCAAGAGCTTCGGCCTTGATAAAGTACATCTCCTCTACACGCATCAGGGGGATTGCAACGGCGTTGGTAACGGTGGGGTCGTTGGTCACACCCTGACCGCAACGGAATTTAATCGAGACATAGGGAGCAAGCTGAGCACCCTTGGCAGCATTGAGGAAAGGTTCCTGACCCGAAAGGGAAGAACCCTTGGGAGCCTTGAAGAGCAGCTTGCGCCAATCTTTGTCGGGGATAGACTCATAGAAGTTTTTGTCGGCGGTAGGAGAGCATGCAAATTTGCCTGAATAGCCGTAATCAGATTCTGCAATCATGAAAGAACCCCAGCCGGTATAGTAGACAACATCGTCATTGCTTTCGATCTGCAGGCCCCAGAGCCATGCAGAGGGGGTCATGTCATTGAAACCTGTTTTTGGATCGGTGAACTGGGCGCGGGTAAGAGGAGTTGCGCCGCTGGTGGTAATAGCAAGATCGGCTTCCTTGGCAGCGTTGACATAATCCTCGTCCCACATATACACACGGGCTTTGATACCGTGAGCCACTGCCTCAGAGGGGAGATCCTTTGAAGCGGGAGCAATACCCGACTTTTTGAAGAGAGCGATAGCCTCGTCGAGCTGACCGAGCAGATAGTTGCGCATATCGTCATGCTTCATACGGGGATTGTTGTCAGGGTCGGTGACACCGTCGATGGTAACAGGGACGGTAAGGCCGGTGATATTGTTGCCCGATTTGTTGATTGGGCTGATATTGTCGCTGGGAAGATACTCATAGGTGCGGGCCATATCGATCAGCATGGCTGCACGATAGGTCTTAGCCTGTGCGAGCTGGCTCTGCTTGGCGGGATCCTCGGTGTTTGCGTCGATGGCGGCGATCAATGATTCGCATGTACGGACCTCGAAGTTGTAGAAGTACCAGTTGAGCTGCGAGCAGAAATACTCGTCGTCCATACTTTTGGTGACGCTCTGATAGTAGTAGAAGAACTGACGACCGTTATAGGGCTGAAAGCAGTCGCCTGCCATAAAGTTACGGGCGATCATAGTCGAGGGGTATGCGAAGTCGTAAGGCTGCACTTCTCTATTAATCGGCCACACACCATATGTCTTCATATAGGCGGGCATTGCTTTGAGCATGGCTTCGAGACCCTTGTCGGAGCCGTTGAGCTGCTCCTGGGTGACCTGATTTGTAGGCTCTGTCTCGTCGATGCAGGATGAGAGCATCATCGACGCAGCAACAGCGCAGAGAAGAGCCGGTCGGAATATATATTTCATATTGATAACTTGCTCTGAGGTTGATTAGAAAGTGAGTGTTAAGCCGCCGGTGAATGTGCGGATAGGCGAATAGTAGGCGTTGGTGGTAGCACCGGTGATGCTCTGACGGGGATCGAGACCCTGACGTTTTGACCAAAGCCATACATTCTCGGCTGCGAAGTAAACGCGGAGCTTCTGAACGAAGAACTTCTGGGTGAGTTTAACGGGGAGAGTGTAGCCGAAGTTGATGTTCTGGAGGCTCAGATAGGAAGCGCTGGTGAGGAAGCGGTTGGAGGTGGAGATATCATTATCGCCGAAACGCCAGCGGGGTATGTCGCTGTTGGGGTTTTCGGGAGTCCATGCCTTGAGAACGTCGGCGTGGAATGCGCTACCGATATTATTTGCATTGGGAGTCATCATATAGCCCTTGTAGGCCGAATCCATTACCTTACCGCCGAGACCATAAGCGAAGTCCATCGAGAAGTCGAAATCGCGGAAAGTGAGAGTGGTGCCGAAACCGCCATAAACATCGTTAAGGGCGGTGCCGTTAAGGTACTGGGTGGGGTCATCCTTATAGGTAACTTTCTCACGACCGGTAATATTGCCGTCGGCATCCTTGATATCTTTCCAATACATACCTTCACCGGTTTCGGGGTTGACGCCAGCCCAGTCGTAGCAATACCATGTGTACATGGGAAGACCTTCGCCCTGGAAGTAACCGCCGGAAGCGGAGCCTTCATGACCTTCGACAGTCATGTTTCTATTTGTTTCGGGGAGCTTGACGATGCGGTTGCGCAGATAGGTAAGGTTGAAATTGAGGGTCCAGGTCCAGTCGTTGGTGGAGATAACGGTGCCGTTCAACTGAAGTTCAAGACCGGAGTTAGACATATCACCGAAATTCTGCCATATGTTGGAGTAACCGGTCGAAGCTGCCAGAGGCTTCTGGTAGAGCATACCGTGAGTCTTGCGATAGAAGTAGTCCACCTCACCGGTGAGGCGGTAGTTGAAGAGTGAGAATTCCACACCGGTGTTGAAGTTGGAGTTCTTCTCCCAGGTGATGTCGGGGTTACCCTTTACGGTGGAGGGTGAGAGACCGGGCTGGTCGCCTACGTTAACAATAGAATAGCGGTTGGTGTAGAGATACGAGGGGATACCGTCGTTACCCTGTTCACCGTAAGAAATCTTATATTTGAGTTCGTTCACCCAATCGGCGTTAAAGAAAGATTCCTTGGAGATGATCCAGGCGCCGCCGATCGACCAGAAGTTACCCCAGCGGTGGTCGGGGTGGAACTTCGAGGAGGCGTCGCGACGATAGGAAACGTTGCCGAAATATTTCGAAGCATAGTCATACTGACCCTGGAAGAGCCAGCCTTCGTTGTTATATGCGCCGGAATAAGAGCTCATGGTGCCGTCGACAACAGCGTTATCGAGTTCGGCGATGCCGGGGAGGAAAAGTTGGTTACGGTCTGCATCCAAAGTAGCGGAGCGCTCGTAGGTATTCTCATGACCGGCAAGAGCTGCAACATTGTGGTCGCCAAATTTGTGGCTCCAGTTGAGCAGCTGCTGATAGGTGGCGACAGTTTGACGTCCGTGGCTTACAGATACAGAACCTCCCGTAGAAGAATAAGAAGGTAAATAGGGGTTACCGAGGAATTGGCCGCGGTATTCATCGACATAAACGCTGTTTTTCGAAGTAAAACGGAAATCCTTAAGGAAACGAACCTCTACAGTACCGGTTGCACGGAAAGTGTTGCCGGTGGTAAGATTGGTGTTATAGAGTGTACCTGACATACCGTTAGAACCAGCTGCAGCACCGGCAGGACGCTTGTAGCCGGCGTTCTGGCCATCACCGTAGTCATAAAGGAGCATGCCGGCAGAGTTGAGCATACGATTGCCATCGGCATAACGGAGGAACATAGGATAGATAGGAGCAATGGAGATGGCCGTACCCAGAGGGTTGGAGGAGAGAGTTGTGGAACCGTCGCCCGACATAGCTTTGTTGTCATAGTGGGCATAGGAGAGGTCGCCGCCTACTTTCAGCCAGCTCTTGATCTGCGAGTTGGCAGCCAAGCGACCGGTAAAGCGCTCGTAGCTGGTATTCTTGATGATACCTTCATTCTTCAGGTAACCGAACGATGCGAAGAAATCGCCCTTGTCACCGGAATTGCTTGCCGAGATATTGTATTCCTGACGGAGGCTCGAGGAATAGGTATTGTCGAGCCAGTTGTCGGGATAGAGGAGGTAGTCGACACCTTTGTAGTTGGCGACGCGACCAAGGGTAGCATTGGGGTTAAGACGACCGTTCTGACCGATAAAGAGTTCACCTTCAGGAACGTTGAAGACCTGATAGCCGAGACCGGTACCATCGCCGTAGATCATCTCGGCGTTGGTGCGACGGCAGGCAGCTTCTGCGCTGAGGCCGAGCGAACGGTAATAGTCGTTGAGGGCGCTATAGTAAGTCTCGTAGTAGAGGGCGGGATCCTTGATAGTGTTGTAGTCCTGCTGGGCGCGGGTGTTGGCACCCCACTTGGCATCAAGGGTAACGGTGGCGTTCTGACCGGCCTTGCCGCGCTTGGTGGTGATGAAGATCACACCATTGGCACCGCGGGCACCGTAGAGGGCGTTGGAAGCGGCGTCGGTGGAGACGGTCAGCGACTCGATGTCGTTGGGGTTGATAGCGGAGATATCGCCCGAGAAGGGTATACCGTCGAGCACATAGAGAGGCGCATTGTTCACGTTGGAGTTAACGGAGGAGATACCGCGGATACGGATGGTGGAGGGGCCGCTGCCGGGCTGGCCGGATGCGTTGAACATCTGCAGACCGGGGGCCTTGCCGTTGAGCGACGAGAGCACGTTGGTGACGGTGCTCTTCTCGATCTGCTCGGCCGAGACGACAGCTGCGGTACCGGTGAATGCCTGACGGGTTGACTGACCGTAGGCGGTGACAATCACGTCAGAAAGAACGTTGGCGGCGGGGTCGAGCTTGATGACCATATTGCCCGATGTGATGTCGACGATCTTGGATGCCATGCCGACATACGAAATCGTGAGCTTATGAACGTTCTGAGGCACTGAAATAGAGAAGTTGCCGTCGATGTCGGCGGCAACGCCGGTACCACCTCCGACGGGCTGCACGGTAGCACCGGACAGCGGCTCATCGTCGGCAGCCGACACGACAGTACCTGTCACCGTGCGGTTCTGGGCGAAAGCCACAGTCACAGCAAGGGCAACTGTCATGAGAAGTGAAAACAGTTTTTTCATACACTAAAGATTATTAAACACAATTTTTATGAATTTCAGAAATAACAATATCGGCTTATCGCCTAAATATTAAGCGAAAGCTGATAAACAGGTTATGAATTTCAAAATCAAAGCACATGTCTGCTACAATTATCAATCAAACAATTGACACACTCATGTCTGTTTTGCACTGTTATGGCGCAAAATTACCACAAAAATTCAACGTAGACAATGTTTTTCAAACATTTTTTGCTGATTTTAACAAAAAAGTTCTCATCGTGCCAGTTTTCCCATGTGGAGCGGCGGCGGTTAAAAAAATAGCCGGCGGCAGGAAACTTGAAGTCGGCGGCAGGAAAGCCGCCGCTCCATACATTGCTACACACGCTAACACAGACGTATGGGGGCGGTATGGGGCGGCGGCTTTCCTGCCGCCGATTATTATTAGATTTTTTGGGGTCATGGTTTAGGCGGCTGGAAAGCCGCCTCCCCACAACGCCGCCTCCCCATACTCCGCCTCTACATAAGCTTCCGTGACAAAATGTGTGAAAAGTCGGAGAGATTTTGTAACTTTGCTCCGCGAAAGCGCATCATAAGCGCAGCGAAAAGGAAACTATAGCGCCTCATAAAAATTACGAACATTATCAGACGCCACACATATATAATAATAGTGCTTCTGCTCGGCATGTTCGCCGCGGCGCCGGAGCAGGCCGACGCCAAGCCGTTTCTGAATCTCGACTCGATTGCGGCCTGGGGTAAGTTTCCGCGTTTCTGCATCAACACCTACCGCTGGGGCGACCGCTTTTTCAACGGCTACGACTCGACATATGTGCAGGGGTCGGGTCACCGCATGAACGTGAAGGTGAAACTCGACTCATGGGAGGATCTGTATCAGTTCCGGTTCACCGACGGCTACCGCATCAACATGAGTATGCACCCGTCGACTTCGGCGGGCGTGTGGCTGACATATATGGCGGTGTCGATCGGGTACGACATGAACCTCTCGAAATATTTCCACGCCACCGACGGCGCCCGAAAGCGTCTGGATTTCCAATTCAACTGCGCGCTATTCGGCGCCGAAATCTACACCATCACCAACGACATGGAGATGCATATCTCGCGCGTGGGGTATCCGGGGAAGATGCGGAAACTGGAGACCAAGTTCAACGGGTTCCACTCCGAATCATTCGGCCTCAATCTATATTATTTCTTCAATCACAAGCATTACTCGCAGGCGGCGGCTTTCGCCTATTCGAAGATACAGCTGAAGAGCGCCGGCTCGCCGTTCGCGGGATTCGCCTACTGGCAGGACAAATATGACCTGGATTTCACCGGCGTGTTTGAGGATCTGGCCTACAATCTGCCCGAAACGTGGGACAACCACTACCGCGTGCGTGCCAAGAACTATGCACTGAAGTTCGGCTACGGCTACAACTGGGTGTTTCACCGCGGATGGGTGGCGGGGATCTCGATAGCGCCCTGTGTGGGGGTGCGCGTGGGCTATATGCACAACGAGACGGAACGCGCCACGTCGTTCGCGCTGTCCAACCGGCTGCGTATGTCGCTGATATATAATGTGAACAAGCGCTGGTTTTTCGGTGCCATCGGCAATGCGGACACGAATCTGATATATGACGATGTGCACACGTTCCTGACCAATAATCTTTCGATAGAGTTTTCAGCGGGATTCAGATTTGACCTCTGGTAGATTTTCGGCGGCTGGAAAGCCGCCATCCCACAATACATCCCACAATACGGCGGCTGGAAAGCCGCCGCTCCACAATAGCCGCCGCTCCATAATAGCCGGCGGCATTTATGCTTTTCTGTCAGGGATGAAAAAAGCGGAGGGGATGTGCGGGAAATTCAGACGAAATTATTAAATTTGCAAAAATTTTATGTTATGAGATTCAAGAAAATCATCGGAGCGCTGCTCTTTGCCATCGCAATCGCAGCCGCCACCCCCGCCGCTCAGGCCGCAGGCATCTTCCGCTTCGGCGTAAAGGCCGGTCTGACAGTCGACAAGCTCAAATTCAACACCGATCTTCTCGATTCCGACAACAAGACAGGATATACTTTCGGCGTGATGACGAAGTTCACCGTGCCTGTGGTAAACCTCGGTTTCGACGCCTCGCTGATGTACACCCACCGCGAATTTGACAGCGACGTGACGGTGATGGACGCCTACGGCAACCCCGTGTCGGGCACCACCACTTTCAAGAACAACTATATAGAGATTCCGGTGAATTTCCGCTATGACCTCGGTCTGCCCGGCATCGGCAAGGTCATCACTCCGTTCCTCACCACCGGTCCCGATTTCTCGTTCTTAGTGTCGAAACGTCACTACGACTTCTGGAACCAGAAGAAGTGCGACGTGGCATGGAACTTCGGTTTCGGCCTGGTGTTCGTCGACCATCTGCAGCTGCACGCCAGCTACGGTCTGGGGCTCACCAACTCAGGCTCGGGCATCAACGACTCGCTCCACGGCAAAAGCCGCTTCTGGAACGTGACCGCCGCCTGGCTCTTCTGACATCACACAACCTTAATAATATAAAATAACCGACCGGCAAAACAGCGGCCGGTTATTTCGATATATTCACCATGACTAAAAAACAGATTTTCAACGCCGAAGTTGTCAGCAACATCGCCCTGTCGGCGCGCTACTCCTATCTGTTGCTGCAGCTTCCCCACGAAACAGAGGGGATGGAGGTGCACCCGGGCCAGTTTGTGGAGGTGAAAGTTGACAACAGCCCCACGACCTATCTGCGCCGCCCCATCTCGATATGCGACTACGACGGGCGCAACAACACCATGACGCTGCTGATCCGCCGCGCCGGCGAAGGCACGGAGCATCTGTGCAACCTGCTGCCAGGCAGCCACATAAACCTTGTGGGACCGTTAGGCAAAGGGTTCACCATCCCCGCTCCGGGATCCGACGCGCTGCTCTGCGGCGGCGGCATAGGCGTGGCACCGCTGCTGCTGCTGGGCCGCAGGATGCGCGAGCACGGGGTGAACGTGAGCTTCCTGCTGGCGGCCCGCACCGCGGCTGAAATCCTTCTGGAGGATGAATTCCGCGCCATCGGCGCCGTGAACATCGCCACCGACGACGGTTCGGAGGGGGAAAAGGGTTTCGCCCACGAGCACTCGGCGCTGCAGCGCAGCTATCACCTTGTGTGTGTGTGCGGTCCCAAGCCGATGATGCAGGGTATAGCCCGTCAGGCGCGCCGCACGGGGAGCGCCTGCGAGGTGTCGCTTGAAAATCTGATGGCCTGCGGCGTTGGCGCATGTCTCTGCTGCGTGGAGCCCACGCTGAAGGGGAATCTGCGCGCCTGTGTCAGCGGCCCGGTGTTCAACACCGCCATGCTATTGTGGAATCTCGACTGAACCGACCTATGGATAACTCTCAGAACACCAATACACCGGTAAAGATGGCCGTCAGCATCGGCGACCTGAGGATGAAGAACCCCATGCTGACCGCGTCGGGCACTTTCGGCTTCGGCGAGGAGTTTGCCGATTTCATCGACCTGGAGCGTCTCGGCGGCTTCATTGTGAAAGGCACCACACTGGAACCGCGCCAGGGCAACCCCTATCCCCGCATGGCCGAGACGCCTGCGGGCATGCTCAATGCCGTGGGGCTGCAGAACAAGGGCGTGGACCATTTCATTGCCGACACCTATCCGCACCTCAAGGATCTGAAAACCAACGTGCTGGTAAATGTCTCGGGCGCCAAGATCGAGGATTACGTGGCTGTGGCCGAAAAGCTTGCGCCGCTTGCATCGATTCCCGCCATCGAGGTGAACATATCGTGCCCCAACGTGAAGCAGGGCGGAATGGCTTTCGGCACTACCTGCGAGGGGGCTGCCCAGGTGACGGCCGCCATACGCAAGGCCTGGCCCCGCACGCTGATAGTGAAACTTTCGCCCAACGTGACCTCGATAGCCGACATCGCCCGCGCAGTGGAGGCCGAGGGGGCCGACTCGGTGTCGCTGATCAACACCATTATGGGTATGGCCATCGACGTGGAACGCCGCCGCCCCTGTCTGTCGACCGTGACGGGAGGACTGTCGGGCGCCGCGGTGCGTCCTGTGGCCGTGAGGATGGTGTGGCAGACGGCCAAGGCGGTGAAGATACCGGTGATTGGTCTCGGCGGCATTTCGTCGGGACGCGACGCCATCGAGTTTATGCTCGCGGGCGCCCGCGCGGTGCAGATCGGCACCGCCAACTTCATCGACCCGCAGGTGACGGTGAAAGCCATCGACTGGATGGAGGATTGGTGCCGGCGCCAGGGCGTCAGGGACATCAACGACATCGTCGGCGAAATCTAAAGATTGCTGATTATGAAATTTTTCAATAACTTTTTCTCCAAAGAAAAGAAGGAAACCCTCGACAAGGGACTCGACCGCACCAAGCAGGGACTTTTCTCGAAAATCACCCGCGCCGTGGCCGGCAAATCGAAAGTCGACGATGATGTGCTCGACAATCTCGAGGAGGTGTTTGTAACCTCCGACGTGGGGGTCGACACCACGCTGAAAATCATCGAACGCATAGAGCAGCGCGTGGCCCGCGACAAATATGTGGGTTCGGCAGAGCTTAACCGCCTGCTGCGCGAAGAGATATGCGGGCTTCTGGCCGAGAACAACAACGAATCGGCCGACGAAGATTTCACTGTCCCCAAGGGGCATCACCCACACGTGATAATGGTGGTGGGCGTCAACGGCGTGGGCAAGACAACCACTATCGGCAAGTTGGCGGCGCAGTTCAAGGCCGCCGGCAACAAGGTGATGCTCGGCGCCGCCGACACTTTCCGCGCAGCCGCCACCGAGCAGCTCGACATCTGGGGCGAACGCGCCGGTGTGCCCGTGGTGAAGCAGAAACTGGGCGCCGACCCCGCCTCGGTGGCGTTTGACACGTTGCAATCGGCGGTGGCCAACGATGTGGATGTGGTGCTGATCGACACCGCCGGACGTCTGCACAACAAGAAGGGTCTGATGGACGAACTGACCAAGATCCGCAAGGTGATGCAGAAGGTGGTGCCCGACGCGCCCCACGAGGTGCTGTTGGTGCTCGACGGTTCGACCGGACAGAATGCTTTCGAGCAGGCGCGCCAGTTTGTGGCCGCCACGGAGGTTAACGAACTTGCTATCACCAAACTCGACGGCACGGCCAAGGGGGGTGTGGTGATCGGCATTTCCGACCAGTTCAAGATTCCCGTGAAATATATCGGTCTCGGCGAGGGCATCAACGACCTGCAGGTGTTCCACAAGAAGGAATTCGTGGAATCGCTCTTCGGCGACGACACTCTGAAATCATAACCGGAGGTGGCAATGGCGAACAAACAGAATGGCGCGATTGCACGCAAAACAGTCAACCTGGTAACACTGGGCTGCTCGAAGAATCTCGTGGACTCGGAGCGCGTGCTGCGCATGCTCGACAAGGCGGGATTCGAGGCGTATCACGAAACCGACCACCCCACTGACATTGTGATTGTCAACACCTGCGGCTTCATCGGCGACGCAAAGGAGGAATCGGTGAACACGATTCTGGAATTCTGCGGGGCCAAGCAGCGCGGCGAGGTGGAGGAGCTATACGTAATGGGCTGTCTGTCGCAGCGTTACCGCGACGAGCTGCGCGCCGAGATTCCGGAAGTGGACCGCTGGTATGGCAAATTCGACTGGCTGACGCTTGCCGACGATCTTGCAAAACGGCATCCGGCGCCGCACGCCTACGAGCGCCGAATCACCACGCCCGGGCACCACGCCTATCTGAAGATTTCGGAGGGGTGCAACCGTTTCTGTGCATTCTGCGCCATTCCGCTCATCACGGGGCGCCATCATTCGCGCCCGATGGAGGAGATAGAGGCCGAGGTGCGCAGCCTCGTCGGCGAGGGGGTAAAGGAGTTCAATGTCATAGCGCAGGATCTGTCGTCCTACGGTCTGGATCTCTACGGAGAGCACCGTCTGGCGCAGCTCACCGAGCGCATCAGCGACATCGAGGGGGTGGAGATGATACGCCTGCACTATGCCTATCCGGCTGATTTCCCGATGGATATACTGCCGGTGATGCGCGAGCGCCGCAATGTGGCGAAATATCTCGACATCGCCCTGCAGCACATTTCCGACAATATGCTCCGTGCCATGCGCCGGCACATCACCGCCGACGAGACACGCCGGCTGCTCGATGAAATCCGCCGTCAGGTGCCCGGAATCCATATCCGCACCACCCTGATGGTGGGCTTTCCCGGCGAGACGGAGGAGGATTTCGAGCAGTTGCTCGATTTTGTGCGGGAGCAGCGTTTCGAACGCATGGGCGCATTCGCCTATTGCGAGGAGGAGGGCACCTACGCGGCCCTAAATCTCCCCGACAATGTTCCCGCCGAGGTGAAACAGCAGCGGCTCGACCGACTGATGGCTCTCCAGGAGGAGATTTCGCTGGAGATACAGCAGCAGAAGGTGGGGCAGACATTAGATGTGATTATCGACTCGCGCGACGACGAGTATTACACCGGCCGCACTCAGTTTGATTCGCCCGAGGTGGATCCCGAAGTGCTGATTCCCGTGGATTCAGCAGAAGCGGAAATCGGCGGGATTTATCCTGTAACCATCACAGAGGCAATGCCTTTTGAGCTAATAGGGCGCATATCCGGGCTGTCGTAAAGATGATTTCCAAAGGGATGGCAATCGATCGGGAAAGCAGAGCCGCCGCGGTGCGGGCACTCCATGCCGGGGTGCCGTTCGCCCTGTATTGCCTGCCCGAGGAGGAGCATGCACGGTTCATCGCCGCCCGAGAGTGCCGGCACGTCACTGACTGCTGCCATGACCGCGAATGTGGCCGCGACAAAGACCGTGACTGTTTCGACATCTCGCCATGGCTGGGACGTTTCGGCAGCCGCATCTCGATTCCGGCTGAGCTGACCGCGGCCGATGTGCTGAAACTTCCGCAGCAACACACTGAGCAACAACCTCATACATTTTACCCCGGAATCTCCGAGGATGAATATTGCCGGAGGGTGGCACGAATAGCAGAACGATGCCGCCGGCGCGACGGCAAGACGGTCTATTCCCGCGTTTTGGCAGGCGTCAACCCGGATCTCGACATTGCCGCTGCCGCCGGGGAACTGTTTGACCGCTTCCCCGGCACATTCAGGTTTCTATACTACACGCCTGAGACCGGCTGCTGGCTGGGAGCCTCGCCCGAAACGTTGCTCGATGCCGACACCGACCGCGGCACTTTCGCCACAGTGGCATTCGCCGGCACACGCCCCGCCGATTCCGCAAATCATCCCTGGGATGAGAAAAATCTGCGCGAGAACCGATTCGTGGCGGACTTTTTCGAAGAGAAATTCGCATCGCTCGGTCTCCCCTACTCCATATCCCGACCTGTTACTGTAGATTACGGACCGGTGCAGCACCTCTGCCGCGACATCAGCGGCACTCTCGGCGCTCCGGTATCACGCATCATCGACGCCATAAATCCCACGCCGGCGCTCTGCGGCACCCCGTCGGAGGAGGCTATCGCCGACATCGGCGAGTTTGAGCCGCAGCCGCGGCTATGCTACGGCGGATTCGTAGCGGTAGCCTCGGGATCGCGTTACCGCGCTTTCGTCAACCTCCGTTGCGCCCGCATAGCCCCCGACGGACATTTCAATCTATATGCGGGAGGGGGCATCACCGCTCTCTCCGACCCGCGTGCCGAATTCCGCGAGACCGCCGCAAAAGCCTCGGTGCTCCTCTCTATTCTCAAAAACGTGCATGGATTCCCGACGGGATTCCCGAAAACCCCGAAAACCCCGAAAACAGGAGGCGTTTAACAATTTTACACCCTTCGGGTGCCGCATATTCCCCTCAAAAATCGTAACTTTGCAGTTATGACAGAAAACATCCTCGACAAAGCCACTGCGGAACAGCTTCGCGTACTTATAAACCGCACCCGCAGAGCCATCATCACATGCCACATTTCGCCCGACGGCGATGCCATGGGCTCCTCACTGGCGCTATGCCGCGTGCTCCGCAATGCAGGCAAGGAGGTGAAGGTGATAACGCCCGACACCCCTCCGCGCTATCTGATGTTTCTGCCCGGAGCCGACGACATCGTGGTGTATTCGCGCTTTGAAAGCTTCGCGAAGAAGATTCTCGCCGACACCGAACTGATTTTCTGTCTCGATTACAACGATGCAAAGCGTGTCGACCATGTGGCGCCCGCGCTGCTGGAGTCTCCGGCAAAAAAAGTGATGATCGACCATCACCTTAACCCCGACTCATTCCCCGACATCACCATCTCGCACCCCGAAATTTCGTCGACCTGCGCTCTGGTCTACAGAGTTGTTACCGGCTGCGGTTTCGGCCGGTTCATCGACAGGGAGACAGCCGAATGCATCTACACCGGCATGATGACCGACACGGGCAACTTCTCGTACAACTCAAACGATCCGGAGCTATACCGCATCGTGGCACGTCTGCTCGAGAAAGGTATCGACAAGGATGCCATCTACAAGAAGGTATATTTCAACAATTCGGTGAACCGGCTGAAACTCAACGGGTTTGCAATGAATGAGAAATTTGAGTATTTCCCCTCGCACCGCGCCGCACTGATCAAGCTCACCCGAAGCGAGCTTAACGAATATCACTATCAGAAGGGCGACACAGAGGATCTGGTAAACCGTCCGCTCACCTGTCCCGACATTCTCTACTCCGTGTTTCTGCGCGAGGAGACCGACTACATCAAGGTCTCGACCCGCAGCAAGGGCGATTTCCCGGTCAACAAGCTCTGCACCGAATATTTCAACGGCGGCGGCCACCTGAATGCCGCCGGCGGCGAATTCTACGGCACGCTCGAGGAGGCAGAGCAGCAGCTGATGAAGGCCATGCCGCTCTACGACCGCTATCTTCCCGGCCCCTGCGGCGACTTACCGCCCGAAACATGCCCAGCAGAAAATTAAATCTCCACACCATCATAATGATTACAATGATGCTCACCAACAAGATAATGAAGCTCACTAACAGAATCTTTTTCCCGGCCATTGCGCTCATGGCCATCCTCATCTCGAGCTGCAGCGACAAGAAAAGCTATGCCGACCTCCTTAAAGATGAATCCCAGGCCGTGAACATTTTCCTTTCCGACAACCGCGTGATTCTCGACATCCCGGCCGACTTGATTTTCGAAGTCGGCGAAAACGCACCATTCTACCGTCTGGAACCTGACGGGAATGTGTATATGCAGGTGCTCGACAACGGCAACGGCGAGAAAGTTAAGGACAACGCGCAGGTTTTCTTCCGCTTTACACGTTACAATCTCTATGATTACCAGAACACCGGCCAGTTAGGCAATGGCGCCGGCAACTCTATCGACACTTCGGCGGGCACGGCATCGTTCCGCTTCAACAACACCACACTCTCCTCCTCCACCCAATGGGGACAGGGGGTGCAGATGCCTCTGAAATTTCTATCCTACGACTGCCACGTGCGGATTCTTATCAAGTCGCAGTATGGCGTCTACAGCGAGATTTCCAACGTTATCCCCTATCTCTACGACGTCCGCTATTTCAAGTCGATCAGCGAGTAACAACTTTTAGAACAATCTATTACGGCACATAATCATGGCTCTGATCAAATCTATTTCAGGCATACGCGGCACCATCGGCGGCAAAGCCGGCGATGGTCTCAGCCCCGTCGACGTGGTGAAATTCACCGCAGCCTACGCAACTCTCATCCGTAAAACCACAACCCGCACATCGAACCTCATCGTTGTCGGCCGCGACGCCCGTCTGTCGGGCAAGATGGTCGACTCGCTCGTCACCGGCACGCTCTGCGCCATGGGCTTCGATGTGGTGAATATCGGGCTGGCATCCACCCCCACCACCGAAATCGCCGTTGTCGGCGAGGGCGCCTGCGGCGGTATTATCCTCACCGCATCGCACAACCCCATGCAGTGGAACGCGCTGAAACTTCTCAACGAAAACGGCGAGTTCCTCACCGACGCCGAGGGGAAGGAGGTGCTCCGAATCGCCGAATCACAGGAATTCACATTTGCGGAAGTTGACAGGCTGGGACACGAACTCCACGACGACACATGGAATATTCGCCACATCCGCAAGGTTCTTGATCTGAAACTAGTAGACACCGAGGCTATCCGCAAAGCCGGTTTCACCGTGGCAGTCGACGCCGTGAATTCGGTGGGCGGCATCGTGATTCCACAGCTGCTCAGAGCTTTAGGTGTGGAAAATATCATCGAACTAAATTGCGAAGCCACCGGACGTTTCGCCCATACTCCCGAACCTATCCCCGAAAATCTCACCCAGATCGCCGACCTGATGAAGCAGGGACGCGCCGATGTGGGCTTCGTGGTCGACCCCGACGTTGACCGTCTGGCCATCGTGATGGAGAACGGCGAGATGTTTGTCGAGGAGTATACCCTCGTGGCTGTCGCCGACTATATTCTCGGGCATACACCCGGCGCCACTGTGAGCAACCTCAGCTCGTCGCGCGCTCTTCGCGATGTCACCGTGAAACATGGCTGCAACTACACTCCCGCCGCTGTCGGAGAAGTGAATGTAGTAACCAAGATGAAAGAGACAGGCGCCGTAATCGGCGGCGAGGGAAACGGCGGTGTGATCTATCCCGAAGCCCACTATGGCCGCGACGCGCTTGTGGGCGTGGCACTTTTCCTGACCCTCCTTGCCAAGAGTGGCAAGAAAGTATCGGAACTTAAAGCCACCTATCCGCAATATGCGATTGCCAAGAACAAGGTGCAGCTCACTCCCGAAATCGACGTCGATGCCATTCTCGAAGCGATGAAACAGCGTTACAGCAACGAAAAAATCACCGACATCGACGGCGTGAAAATCGACTTCCCCGAATCGTGGGTTCATCTGCGCAAATCCAACACCGAACCTATCATCCGCATCTACGCCGAAGCCCACACCATGGAGGAAGCCGAAAAACTGGCCGACGACATCAAAGGTGTGATTGCCGAAATCTCCAGATAATACCCGAAATCTCCAGATATCAAGGAGATTTATAAACAGCTGAATATGACCATATTCCGACGTCTCTCATTATTAGCCTTGATTGCCGTTGCTGCCACAGTGGCAGCAACGGCAGCCGACTGGGCGCAGCCGCGCGTATCGGTAGCAATTCTGCGCGCCACCACCTCACATGCCGCCGAGCAGGTATCGCAGGTGGTGATGGGTACCCCGCTGCAGATCACCGAGCGCAAAGGTGAGTGGTGGCGTGTGGAAACGCCTGAAGGCTATTCGGGCTACGTGCGCTCCAACACCCTGGTCGCCGCCGACGATGACCGCATGACCCGTTGGCGCAAGAGCCGCAGAGCCATCGTGCATTCCGACCGCACGGAATATATTACCGCAACACCCGAAATATCAGGCGAGCGCGTCAGTGACGTGGTGCCGGGGTGTATTTTTGAGGTCGAAGGGGACGCTGTGGGTGAAATGATTCCTGTTCGTATTCCCGACGGGAGAAGCGGCTTTATATCTCCCGAAGTGCTGATGCCGCTCGAGGAGTGGGCCGCGCAGAGATTTGTGCCGGCAGAGATGCCCCTGTATGCAGCCCGAATGATGGGAGTACCCTACGTGTGGGGCGGCACATCGGTCAACGGCATGGATTGCTCGGGACTGACACAGATAGCGGCCTACCGGCAGGGCGTGATGATAAAACGCGACGCAGACGAGCAGGTTGCCGACGGCACAAAAATCAATAAATCAGACTATTCGCTCTTTCTTCCCGGTGACCTCCTGTTTTTCGGCAACACCCGCACCGGTCGGATCACACATGTGGCGATTTCCACCGGCGGACCCTCATACATCCATCAGTCGGCCCGTGTGCGCCGTTCATCGCTCGACCCTGATGCCGCTGACTATGAGAACCCCGGTCTGATAGCCGTCCGTCGAATCGATCCTGAAACCGCAGAGCGTCTTGCGCTCCGCAACCATCCCTGGTATTTCTGACAAGTAAGTCCCGTAGAATTCTATATTGAATATCGCCACGCGCAATCACGGTTCCCTCGAAAAACGCAGTGTTGCCGATTCTGCCGGGAAATGCAGTTCCATGATTGCGCCGGTGATTGACGCCCAGGCTCCCTCAAAACCGGCATCACCGTTGGCATCGGCCCAACGGAGTGTGTAATTATTCTGAAAGATAGTGGGTTCCACATGCCCTTTGCGCATGCCCTCCCGCCAGTCGCCGACATTTACCTCGGCACCGCCAAGGTAAATCAGATCGTAGCCTGTGCCGGCCTTCACCACCGCGATACGATAATCCCCTCCACGACGGGCACGCCGGGTGTCAAGATCGCAATCCATGTAAGTGTACACCCCTTCCACCATATCGTAAGGTGCTTCGGCAAGATAGCGCTCCACATCGTCGGCGCATTGCCAGCGGGTGTCGCGCGCCTCGGGCAACGGTCGACTGTCAAGATTAACCGAAATAACTTCGGCGGGAAGCAACGCCTTGACTCTCACGGCTGCTACATTCGCTAAACCGGCAATCGTCCCAGCAGGGGTATATGAGTCATAGCCAAACCACGTTTCCCAATCGCTATTTCCCTCACTGGTGAGTTGTAAAGTGCAAGTGCCGGCCGACGCCTCAACTTCGGTTTCAACCGGGGAACGATCACAACCGGGGAAAGTCAGAACAAAACGTCGTGAGTCATCATCATCGGCATTCCTTATTCTCCCCAACATAATCTCTACAGCCTGCAGTTCAACACTGTCGGCCGACAGCAACGATACTCTGCACAATGGTTGATCTGTTGCCGAACGACGCCATGCGTTGCCTACCGACATCACCAACTCCAGAGATTTCACAATGCCGTCGTCGCAGCCAACTTCAATGCACTCACCCCGACTAAGTTTCTTATTGCCGGCAACGAGCACCCCTGAAAGAGCCGAAGCCTCCAAGGCAAAGGAAAACAGCAACAGGAATGTAAGAGTTTGTTTCATGCGGCACTTTCGGAAACAGAAAATTAAACATGCTCCCGGTGTTGGCAACGGTAGATTTCCAACGCCTGGCGGGCAAACTCTTCACGCGGCAAGGCTCCCGAGAGCCAATGAATCCTGAAACCGCGTCGTTCCGAGCCGCGGAACCATGTCATCTGCCGCTTGGCAAACTGATGGATCGCGATTTCAAGCTGTCGACGCATTTCGTCATATGAGGTTTTCCCAATCAGATACTCAGTGACAAATTTATATTCGAGTCCGTAATATATTAGGTTTTCCGGAGGTATGCCCTCGTCGAGCAGCCGGCGCACCTCGTCAACCATCCCCTCGCGGAGGCGCGCGTCAAGTCGCGCCGAAATGCGTTGCCGGCGCACTTCACGGCTCACGTCAACACCTATTATGGTGGCTCGCCGAGGCACCCCGTCGCGGGCGGCACGGGCCTCGTCGGGATGGTCAATATAGTACTGTTCGATTTCAATGGCACGAATAGCCCGCTGGCAGGTGTCGACATCGGTGGTATTGTGCAACGTCTTCATCGCAGCGAGCATTTCGGTAAGCTGATCAAGCGACAACGGAGCCAGCCTGCTGCGTAGCGGGCGGTTTTCGGGCACCTCGGGCAGGCGGAGCCCCTTAAGAAGCGACTCAACATACAGGCCACTGCCCCCACAGAGCACCGGCACACGCCCCCGGACATTGATCTCGTCAATGCACCGGCCCGCATCTCTGAGATACTGGAAAAGATTATACTTCTCCCCTGCTGCCGCCACATCAATCATGTGGAACGGCACATCGCCATATTCACAAAGATCTTTTCCGGTGCCTATGTCCATGCCGCGGTAGACCTGACGGGAGTCACCGCTGACAATCTCACCTCCGCAGAGTCGTGCAACTTCCACGGCAAAACCGGTCTTTCCGGAAGCCGTAGGACCCACGATGGCCAGTATCGGATTGTCAGTATTCATGGATGAATGGCGAAATCAATTGTAAGGCAGACGTATAGACTGAATCAACGGAATCAATATGTGAATAAATTCACCCGGCATCCCTGGCCGGAAATCATATCCTGCAACTTGTGGAAGAAGCGGCGGATGCGGAAGAAACGCTGATCTTCATTGTTATGCCCCACCCGTAGCCACAGAGGGTCGTTGTAGTCGACACTCCAGCTGCGGATGTCGCGCAGACGGAATGTGGGCTTATAATGTTTAAACCGATAGAGACGACGGCCCGACCGGTCGTAAGTCTTCCATGCCATGGCCACGCGGTATATTCGCTTCAACTCCGAATTCAGATCGGCTGAAGTCAGATGCTGCGTCATCAGCTCCTGAATCATGGGCAAGGTCATCCACTCGCCCTGCAGCCGGCTGTCGACCATTTCATCAGGCGAATCGAGAAATGCGAAGAAATGGCAGATATTGCGGTAAGTGACCTTGTCGGGGCTATCATATACAGGTCGGATCTCGGCATCGGAGATTCCTGAAATCTGCTGAAAAAGCTGCTGAGCCTGCATCTGTCCCACTTTGTCCTGATAAGGGAGCACAATCCGGGCAGGAGTGTCGAACCGCTTCACCACCTGGCCGTTATCGAAATTTCGGTCAGTGGCAGTGATGTCCATCAGCATCTTGTCGCCGCTGAGCACAAGGAATCTCACAGTGGTCGACGAGGGATTCTCGATCAGATGAGTTGAATCCTGGTGACAATAGAAGACCCACAAGGAATAGTAGCGCCAGCCGAGGTACACAAGCGAGAGCACAAACAGCGACACCGGCATCCAGATGAAAAAGAAGAAGTCGGCGTTGTTGAGGTTGACATTTACGTAATAAGTGAGGTAATATGCCCACGTCACAACAGCAATCACGCCGGAAAGAATCATCAGCAGGCGCGACTGATAGCGCCATTCCCTGCGGTATAACCTACCGATGAAACCGTTTTCCACCACATTTCCATAGCGGAGATGACACATCTGGCACACAAGAGGTTCATTGCGCTGCAGGAGGAAAAAAGCGGTGACGATGGCGGTCACGGGCGCACTGATTAATATGGCAATGATCGGATGCTGCATGTTCACGGGCTGACCGGTCAACTCGAAATCGTCAACATCACCGCCCCAGAAATACCGTAGCGAACTCACACAAGCCACTGCAAGGAGAATCACCGACATTTCGGAATAAAGCCGGCTGCATCCGGGCACCCGCTGCGCTCTCTGGCGATTGCGTGCAATCTGGAGCAGAATATAAGCGGTCAGACACACGGGGGGCATCCATTTTGCGCTGACATAAGGAGACAAAAGAACCAACATAGCCAGCAACCCCACGGCCACGGCCCAGTTCTGCCACAAACCGAAGATTGCAGCACTCATCCCATCGCGGCGGTCATTGGAATGGATCATAAGTAAACTTCTTATCGGAGATTCTTGTCAAAATAGTCAATCATGCGGCCATAGACCAAAGCCCGGGAATTGCAGCCGTTGATTGAATGATTCATATTAGGGAACAGCAGCATATCGCAAGTGAGATTGGCCTCCTCGAGGCGGCTCACAAACTCTATGGTGTTAGACAAGTGCACATTGTCATCGGCGGTGCCGTGCATAATCAGCAGGGGGCAGACGAGATTGCCGGCACGGTTGACAGGCGCCGACACCTTGTAGCCATCCTCATTTTCCTGAGGCGTGAGCATAAAGCGCTCGGTGTATATCGTGTCGTAATAGCGCCAGGAGGTTACCGGAGCCACAGCCACTGCAGCATTGAAGATCGAAGCGGGGTCAGTTGCCGCCATGAGGGTTTCGTAGCCCCCATAGCTCCACCCCGCAATGCCGATGCGGTCGGCATCGACAAAGGGCAGCTGTGCGGCATAGCGCGCCACATTCAGCTGATCAATAGTTTCGTAATGTCCGAGATTTTTGTAAACCACATCGCGGAATGCCGTGCCGCGGAAACCGGTGCCACGCGGATCGACACAGATTACCACGAACCCGCGTCGGGCGGCAGCGTAATAGTCCCAGTCCATGCGCCAGCGATTCACCACTTCCTGCGAACCGGGACCGCTGTATTGCCACACAATCACAGGGTATTTCTTCGAGGAGTCGAACCCTGTGGGTTTTATCATGTAGCCGTTGAGCATTGTGCCGTCGGAATTCATCTGGAAGAACTCTTTGACAGGAGCCGATGCATAGCGCGAAGCATACGTTGCATTATCCTCAAGCACACGCAGTTCCTTTGCCTTGCCGTTGTAGAGAGTGTGGCGCGGCGGAGTGGCTGCGTTGCTGTAGTTCAACACAAAATAATTCATGGCAGGCGCAAACTCGGCCGCTCCCCATCCTTCGGGAGCAGAGAGATTCTCAGTCTTTTTACCCTGACGGTCGCGTCGCTGAACCACCCGGTTCACCGCACCCTTGTCGCCCTGTCCGAGAGCCTGACCTGTCACCTGGAAATAAGTGTAGCCCTGGGCATCCGTGCCATAGTAAGCGGTGGCATCGAATTCACCGGAGGTAATCTGCCGCAGCATCTGGCCGGTATAGCTATACTCGTAGAAATGATTCCAGCCCGAGCGTTCAGACTGAACCACAAACGACTCCGCCCCCCAGTGAATATCCTCGTAGGCCGCCGAGTTGAGCCATGCCTTGGCCTCCTCCACCAGCACGGATTTAATCACCGTGGACTTCGGATTGACATTGTAGATTTCCATACGGTTCTGGGCGCGATTGAGAGTGACCGCCATCAGACGATCGCCCTGGTTGCCGCCGTAGGCGATGCGCGGAATATATTCTATTTTCGGGTCGGGAAGTGTTATATCCTTGATTTTGCGGGTGTCGACATCGTAGCTGTGGAGTGTAACCATGGAGTTGGGTTCACCGGCCACGGGGTATTTGTAAGAGAAGGTGCCGGGATAGAGCGCATATTTGTCGGATGCATTGCAATAGCCCTGATACAGTGGGAACGAGAATTTGGGCACGCGTTGCTCGTCGTAGCGCAGATAGCAGAGTGTAGTGTTGTCGGGCGACCACGTCATTGAGCAGTCAGTGGCGAACTCCTCCTCATACGACCAGTCGGGGATACCGTTAATCACCTTGTCCACGGCACCGTCGCGCGTCACCTGCACCTCGGAATCATAGTCGATTTTTTTGATATAAATGTTATTCTCCGCAACAAAGGCCACCATGCGGCCGTCGGGAGAGAATAGCGGCGCCTGCTGTCGGGAGAATTGCTTCGACAACGGACGCAGTATGTTGCGTTTGATTTCAAACACATACCAGTCGGCCAGAAAAGAGTGACGGTAGACAGGCTGCTTTTCTGTGTAGAGAGCGAGTTTGGTACCGTCGGGGCTGAGACGGAAATCGGCCACCTGCGATATGGAATTCTCGCGGGTGTGAGTCACGTCGAGCACCGTCTCGAGGAGCTTGCCTGTGGCCGTTTCATACCGGCCAATCTGACGGCCGTCGTCGCTCAGCAGCAGATAGCTCTCGCCGTCGGGCATATAAGTGAAACTTTTAGGAGACTTCGCGATATTCTCAGGATAGACATACGGGGCAATGCCCTTCACGTCGACATTGGCACCGGAAGCAACTGCGGGAGCCATGGCGCAAAGCAGCGAGACTGCAATGGATATATTTTTAAACAAACTCATTTTCAAATAGTTGGAAACGATAATAACTGTGTCGGCAAATGGTTGTGATGATGTTATCAGGGGATGATGTGATCAGAACAGCGACATCTGAGCCGGATTGTCGGGATGTTCGGCTCGTGCGGGTTCCCGGTAACCGAAGTTGTCGTCGGTATTTTCCGACGACTGGCTCTTTTTGGAACGCTTCTGACGGCGTTTAGGTTCGTCAGCATCCGACGATATAAGCCAGTCGGTGGTGTCAAGAAGCATGAAATCATCATCGTCATCGGTCGCTGCCGCGGCACTTTTGCGCACCTCCTCGACTGTTGGAAACAGCGAATCATCGGTCTGCGACTCGGCTTCGAGAGCAGCAGCCTCTTCGGGAGTCTCGGGAATCGGACGGTCGGATTTACGGGGCCGTCCGCGTCGCGAGCGGGGTTTCTCAGGCTCAGCCTGTGAAGCCGCGGGTTCTGGAATTGATTCTTCGAACAAAAGCTCAACTTTCGGCTCGTCGGTCTGCGCGAAACTGTCGTTAGTTTCCTCCGCAACAGGCATTTCCTCTAACCTGTCTTCGGTCACGACCGGTTCCTCGCGCACGGAGGTCGGTTGCGTTACGGCAGAGGTTGCGGCCGCAACGGCGGCTGCCGGAGCGAAACGGCTCAGCGACTTGAGCCGTTCGATTTCCTGACGCATGGCGCTTTCCTGTTCGGCCTTCTCATATTGGAGGGTCTCAATGGTCTGGCGCAGACGGTCGCTCTGGTCCTCAAGCCGACGGATGGTGTCATCCTTGATGCGGAGCGTGGTATTTTTTGAGAGAATGTCGGCTTCGCGGGCTTCGAGCATCTCCTTTTTTCCATCAGTTCGTCGCGGGTTTTGCGCAACTGTCCGTCAGACACCCGCTGCTGCTCTTCGAGCTTGACAATCTGCTCCTGAACGCTTTTCACCACCTTCAGGTCATCGAGAGCTTTGGCGAGCCGCGTCGCTGACGCCTGCGCACGAGCCTCGGTCTCGATCAATGCGTTATCTTTCTCTGCCAGGGCCTTTTGCGATTCGGCGAGAGCCTGTTTCGACTCGGCAAGTTCGCGCTGCGATGCCTCCAGAGCATCGGCGGCAGCGGTCGCTGCAGCCGTAGCGGCTGTTGCGGCCGCTTCCTTCTCCTCGACATCCTTGCGGGCGCGGGCAGCGCGGGCGTTGAGATCATTGACCATGGCCATCGAGATTTCATCCTTGGCCTTGCTCTGCTCCATGGCTTCGGACATGCGACGGTTTTCATCGTCGAGAGCTGCAATGCGGCTCTGCGCTTCCTCAAGTTGCAGCGCAAGCTGTTCCTTCTCTTTTACAGCCTCGCCGATAATGCTCTCGGCCTCAGCCTGCTTCTTTTCGGCATCGGCTATGAGGGCAGCCACCTCTTCCTGTTTCTGCCGGAGTTCCTCGGTCTTTGCAAGGGTGTCTTTCCTCAATTCCTCCGCATCGGCGTCGGTCATGCCGAGCAGGCGGATTTTGTTGGCCATAGTTTTGTTTTCGAGGATGTACTGCTCATTTTCGGCCTCGATTTCCGATATGCGCTTCTCGAGATCATGCACCCGCTCGGAGAGTGCGCGTTTCTGCCTTTCGGCGCTGAGCTGTCGGGTCTTGGCATCGGAATTCACCTCCTCCTCTTTCTGCGCTTTGAGCCTGAGGGCGTCGATCTGTTCCTGCAACCTCAAACGGTCGGCCTGGAAGCGGGCTTCGTGCCGCCGCTCCACCATGCGCTCGAGTTCTTCGAAATAGTTGCGGATCGAGGTATCAAGTGAGGAATATAACAGTTGGCGCTGCTTTTCAGGATCGACACTCTTCTGCAGGAATCCGGGCAGAGCTTCATTGAAAATCTCCACCACACGCGAAAATATCACTTCGGGCTGGGGGCGGGGCATGGCTTCGGCACGTGCCGCCGCTTCCTCGGCAGCAGTC
>ERZ1027039.108-NODE-108-length-35622-cov-8.850901_pt1 | contig 35622 bp, 30 predicted proteins | sample MGYA00519438_ERZ1027039 | MGnify/ENA primary metagenome ERZ1027039 (study PRJEB26926, sample SAMN06164810) | human gut metagenome | biome: ENVO:00009003; feature: ENVO:2100002; material: ENVO:00002003 | host: Homo sapiens | place: USA | collected 2012 ...
CAGGCAGATAGACGGTCTGATAACGGCCATCTCACCCTGATTCCCATTTTGGGGATTTGGGTGGATGCTGGCAAGTGCCGCTTTCCGGCACTTAACGCTATGGGGTTGGTTGGTGGTCGTTTTGACCACCAACCAAAGCCCCTTATATGACGCGTTTTCGGTCAATCGCTGCGTACGTGCGTACAGAGAAAGCCGACTGCTGCGTACGCACGTACGCAGCAAAACATCCAAATTCTCCTTTATAGGGGGTCATACTCGCCAACTGTTGGGAGTAAGGTCGGGTTGCACAAGGGCTTCGATGCCCACAAAGCCCCGGACACGCCGCCCGGACGAGTTGACGATGTTGTTGGTGGATTCCAGATTATACCTGCGCTGGTTGGCGATCAGCGCATCGCTGAACCCTCGTGCCTTGATCGCATTCAGGCTGTTTTCCTCACACCACATCCGGTAGACCTCATACAGCTCTTTCGAGCTGGTACAGGCATCCGCCTTCAGGCGGATGTAGCCCTCGGATTCGAGGAAATCAAACACATTGTTGTTGTCCCGCTTCACCAGTTCCCGGTTGCGCTTGGCACGGTCACTCTCGGTGAACTGGAAGCCATTCTTTACCAGCCGCTGCAAGCCCTCAAATGCCCAAAGCAGGATGCCCTCGACCTCTGCCGCCATCTTCTCGGCAATGTCCGGGTCATCCACACGAGACAGGGGCTTATCCTTGGTGGTCAAGATGAGCTGACGACGATAGAAACCGTCCGAGCGGTCATACAGAGCCTGCAGGTCGCCGTTGCTGAACGCCAGCAGACGGGCGTACATCCAGCCCTGATAGCTCTGCTTGCCCTTGCGCTCCAAGTCCATCTGTCCCTGTGCGGTCACGATGGACTTGACATAGTTGGTCTGGCGCAGGGCTTCCATCCGCATATCATCGTCCACGCAGAGCAGGGTGTGTTCCAGATCGGCACGGGCAAAACGGTTCTCCGAGATTTTGCCGATGCTGCCATCCTTCATGTTGTAGCCGAACAGCCGGGACAGCACCACACCGATTTGCGACTTGCCCTCGCCGCCGCTGCCCTTAATGACCATCATGCGCTGTCCCTTGTTGCTGGGGATCAGGCAGTAGCCGATATATTCCTGCAAAGTGGGAATGTCCTCCGGGTAAAGAAGCCCATCCAGAAAAGCCAGCCAGCGGGTCGGCGTGGGCGCATCGGGATTATAGGCCACCGGCAGGCGGCAACGCACGATGTCCGGTTTTCCCTCCGTAAAGGAGCCATCCAGAAACAACGTGCCGTTTGCCAGATGAATGCGGTCAGCCTCCGGCGGGAAATCCTCTACCAGCGCCGCCAGCTTCATCAGCTCCACGATATTGCTGATTTTGCGGGGGATATTGCTGACCGCACAGCATTTCAGTTCCTCAAAAATTTCTCCACGCAGTGGCAGCTCATCGGTCACGCGGCCATCAGGCGTGAAAAAAGCTCCGTTTGTGTAGATGATTTTGTGTCTGCCGAGAAAATCATCACAAAACAGGGCTTCATTGATACTCTTGCCGTCAAACCAGATGGGCTGGTTGGCCTCACGCGATTGCTCGTTCTTCGCCACGGTGCTGCACCTCCTTTTCCAGACGTCTGAGCCGCTGCTCCAGCGCGGTGATAGTGCCGTCCTTCAGCAGCATATCCACCGCTTTCACACGCTGCTTCAGTTCCGCAAACATGAGAACGTCCAACAAATCATTTACATACTCGATCATATGACAGGCTTCCACAAAGCGGTCATCCAGTTCATCCTCCGGCGATTGCGGGGCATATTCGACCTTCCAGCGTTCCAGCAGATGCAGATAATCGCAGAGCACCCGCTGGCAGTGTATCTCATCGTTGCGGAAAGCCTGCGCCAGCGGATAGGGCTTTTTCAAAGCCATCGCTGCCGGGGGCTTGTCCGGGTCGATGCCAAAGTCATAGGCCAGCTTCTTTGCGGCCTCGTAGCTGCTCAGGCCGAACAGCCGCGCCACAAAATCGATCACATCCCCGGTAGCCCCGCAGCCAAAGCAATAGAAATAATCCCTGTTCAGCTTCATGCTGGGATGCCGGTCATCGTGGAAGGGGCAGCAGATCATATCGCCCCGGTTGACCTTACAGCCGTAGTATTCGGCGGCCTGCTTCACGGTGACAGCGGATTTTACAGTTTCAAATAAATTCATAGGCTTTGTCCTCCATTATTTATTGACGGTATCTGCCCGTCTGCCTGAATATACGGGGAAAAAGCCTATAAACCGAAAAATCCGCTAAAAGTGCAAGAAATGAAAAAACGCCGCCCTGAAATCTTGCAAAAATGCAAGACCTCAGAGCGGCGAAGCCAGCGGAAAGCATTTGCCCGCGCTGGTTTTATCAGGTATAATGGATAAAGAGAGTTTTCAGAAGAGAGGTGCGTCACATGGAGGGAGCCTATCTGCCCGGCAATATCCGGCAGCGGATGCAGGAGCTTATGAAGGAACATAAAATTACCCAGGCACAGCTGGCGACCCGCATCGGCAGCACCGAGAGCGCCATCAGCCGGTTTGTCAGCGGTAAGACTGATAAGATCAGCACAGAACATTTGCTCCGCATTGCGAAAGTGTTTGAAGTCTCCACAGATTTCCTGCTGGGGGAAGTCAACACGCCCGACCGGACAAATTTTGATATTGAAGAACTGGGCCTGTCGGTGCAGGCGGCGCGGAATCTGTACACCGGAAAAGCCAATGCAGAGATCGTCAACCGCCTTTTGGAAAGCCCTCGCTTTGCAGAAGTCACCTATATGATTGAGCAATATTTTGACGATACGCTGGCCGCCGGTTTCGCCGGACAGAACCAGATGCTTACTACTCTCAGCGCCATGCTGCGCCGAAACAATAAAACAGACGCTGCGGTGCAGGCGGCCAGAACTGTCAACCGGCAGAAAGTTCCCGTATATCAGGCAGACCTGACGATGATACAGAACACATTTATGGCGGCGCTGCGGGAAGTGAAGAAAGAGATCGGCAACGATTTCACAGCAGCGCAGTCCTTGACCAAGGGCATCACTCAGCAGATGTTTACCGAACTCACCAAAGGGGCGGATGTTCATACTCCGACCATCACGCCCGAAATGATTTCCGCCGCCGTCACCCAGAGCGCAGCGGGGATGGACGGTGTGCAAAAGGAAGCATTAGACAAGTTCGGTCAGGCGCTGACGGAATTTCTCCAATCCACCTTAGACCACGCGCAGGAGAAGCAAAATGCCGACCCGGAGCAATGAGCAGCTGTGCAGACTGGCACAGAAAGGGGATACGGCTGCCCGTGACATTCTGCTGGAAAAGAATCTGGGATTCATCCGAAAAATTGCGCTGGAGCAATACCGAAACATGGGGCTGGATGAAAATGATATTGGAATTGATTTGGATGATTTGATGCAGGAGGGAAGTATCGGCCTGCTGAACGCGATCCCTTTGTTTGATGCCGGACGGGGCATGAAATTTCTGACCTATGCAGCACCGGCGCTCCGCAACGCCATGACGGACTGCATCCGCGCCGCCCTCGGTTTATTTGAGCAACGGATGGTGGATAAGAAAGACGCCCCCGGCTTCCAGAGAGTATATCTGGATGACGTTCTCTCAGAGGATGAACGGATGCTGCGGATCGAAGCCATAGCCGACCCTCACACCCAAACGCCGGAGCAAATCTATATCCAAAAAGAGCAGCTGATAGAATTGTATGCGGCGCTGGACAAGCTGACAGCCAGAGAGCAGACCTATCTGCTGTACCGCTATGGCTTTACCGATGGAATCGAGCACCCGCTGATCGGCGCGGCGCTCCATTTCCATCTCAGCGAGAGCCGGACAAAGAAGGTGGAGGGCGAGGCGATGGACAGCCTGCGCGGAAAGCTGCCGTGGTGGTTCTGATACGATGGGAAGCAGCGGCTGACGGGGGCTTTGATATACCTTTGTTCCGCAAATGACACGGCTGACAGACAGTGCTTGCCCGCACCGCCTGCCAGCCTTTTTCTGTCGCTTATGCTGCCCCGCAAGGGGCAACCTTTCCCGCCAGAACGCCGCAACTGTGGCCACACTTTTCAGGGTGTGCTACAATTCCGGCTGCCATCTGCTCCACAAAGGTATAACACACTAGACTTTCCTACGGAAAATCGTGTGCCACGAAACCGCCGGTTTCTTTGGATTCTTCCGGTCAAAGGGGAACACTATCCCCTCTGAACACCCCAGACAAAGGAGAACGCTGTTCCCTTTTGGAATCCCCTTGCCAATAGGGATGCTACCGCCCTATTGAATGATTTAGATAAAAAACAAAATAAAGCATAGTTCGCCAGCACACCGCTATTCTGTCATTACCTTACACAGACATCTTGTAACTTTTTCGTTAAGCCTATTGACTCTGATACTTCGGAAGAGATATAATATAGTTGCTACTTAGCGAGCCTAAATAGCAAAGCTAAAGAGAGGCGACGATATGAATAACAAATATGTCCAGCAATTCAAAAAAGGCTCTCTGGAAATGATACTTTTGTGCCTAATCGGACGCAAGGAAACTTATGGATATGAAATTATAACCGAATTGAACAATAGTGCGTCTGTTTTGGGATATGCGAAAGAGGGAACCATTTACCCCATTTTGTATCGTTTGCAGGAAGCAGAACTAATCAAATGCCGATTGGCTCCGGCTGCGGCAAATGGCGGCTCAAAAAAGTATTATTCTTTAACGGATAAAGGCAGGAATGTACTTGATGAACTAATCTTATTTTGGTCAAGCTATGAAAACTGCGTAAACGGCTTTATAGAAAGTTATCAACAAGCGAGGGTGTCCAAATGAAAGAACAATATATCAAACAGGTTGAAAAGGAACTATCTTTACCACGCAAAATGAAAAAAGAGGTTGTGCGTGACTTGAATGAAGTTTTTGCGTCTGCTATGGAGCATGGAGAAACAGAGCAGCAGATTATCCAGCGTTTGGGGACGCCAAAAGAATTTGCAGACAGCACCGCAGAACAGTTTGGCATTGATAACACCAAATCGAAAAAAAGGAACGGTATCATTTCTACTCTTGCTGCGCTTGTTATCGCGGCTGCTGCCTTTTCGGTATATGCTGTTACACAATCAGGAAAAGTACCAGAAGGAGCAATCGGACAAGCCGACGCGACAACAAATATACAGATTGAGGGCGCGTTTGCCTTTGATATTTCGCAAATCCTTTTGGCTATTGGGTTTGCAGCAACAGCTATTGCTGTTTTGTTAATTATCCGAACCATACACAAAAACAGGAGGTAACTAATGAAAAAGTATATTTCTGTATTCACAATCATGGTTATGATTTTTTTGGCTGCGTGTTCTAATCAAAATACATCATCTACACCGACAAGCAATGAGAACAATACGCAATCTAATAGTGTTACAAAATTGGACGAGGGTGTTTGGCCTGAGAATGAGTACACAGAGGGGCTTCCTGTTGCGCCTGGTACGGTTGCATGGGCTACACTTGATACAGAACATGAGAATTGCAATATCAACCTTACCGGCATTAGCGAAAACGACTATAACGAGTATATGGAGCTTTTGAACCAAGAAGGCTTTTCCGTAATTGAAAATGTGTCAGAGGAAATCGAGGGAGAAAACTATGTTTCTATCGGGACACTTTTATCAAACGACGAAAAGTGGTTAAGTATCAGCTACATACCCGATAGTCTAACTATCTACATTTCCTTTGACAATAACTGAAAGAGATAACGGAATAGCAAAGCCAGCCGAGCCAGTCAACGGTCAAGATGAACGGCGCATACGCGCCGCCGTTGACAGCCCCGCCCGCCTTTGCTGGTAGGCAATCAAGGGGCGACAGCAAGAAGTGCCACCGCCCCGCACTATTATTCAGAAAGGGGAATTTCCATGACCGACCAGATAGCCTATCAAGAATATATCCAGCGCAGGTACAACGCCTTTTGCAAGACTGTTATCCGCTGTGCCGCCTTGGACAAGATTTTGAAGCTTAAACGGCAATGGGAACGGCAAGTTTCCCTTGACTATCTGATGAACGAGAAGTTTGTCCAGTTTGCCGCGTCGGAGCCGGACGAGGAATACCCATTTACCGTCTGCGGTCAGACCGTCCTGCTCTGCAACGCCGCCCTTGCCGACGCGATCTCTGTTTTGCCGGAGCAGACGCGGGAAGAAATCCTGCGCTATTACTTTCTGCGCCAGCCGCAGCGCGTGATCGGCGCGTGTATTGGCCGGTCACGCAGCACAGCGGGGCGGCATATCCAGCTTGCCTTGCAGCGGCTACGCGAAGAAATGGGGGTGAGCCGGTATGAGTAGACTTCTCCCCTATGAAACAATCCTCAAAGCCCGTGAGGGCGACCCAGAAGCCGTGAACGCTGTCCTGCTCCACTACGCCGGATATATCCGCTATTTCTCAAAAGTGAACGGGCAGGTCAACGCCGAGGTGGAGGACTATGTAAAGCAGCGGTTAATTGACTGTCAATTCAAGTTCCGGCTTGACGAACCACCGGACAAGTCATAAAAACTGAATACCAGCCGCCACCGACGCGGCCAGCGAAAGCAGTAAGTCTTGAAAAAGATTTACTGCTTTTTTTGTTGTCCGGCTCCGCTCCCGGCCATTTTGCCCCCTGCCGGTTGTAGTAGTAAGCGAGGAGGGAATTTTTCTGCCCTGGTGTTTGGCATTTGGAGCATTTACCCGTAGTAGAGGGCAAAGAGAAAGGATTTCTCCAACACCGGGTAGAAACCACTGCGTCCGGTGTCATTTTAGCGAAAGCGGGCAGGAATGCCCTTTACAGGATTAGTAGTAGCAGAAAAAGAGAAACAAACTTTTGTGGTTGCAGTTTTCCAAAAAAGTGGCGGACGGAAGTGAGAGAAAGTTTGCAGTCACGGAGAGCAAGTTTCTACCACGGTGCCAAAATCCGCAATTCTGCAGTTTTGCCCCTCGCGGGAAACTTGTTGGGGAGTGCCTTCCCCAAACCCTGCTCATGCGCCCTTACGGGCGAGAAAGGAGGTCACACCATGCGAAAGAAATACAACACGCCCCACCGCAGCCGCGTTGTGAAAACCCGGCTGTCCGAAGATGAGTATGCCGACTTCACAGCGCGGCTTGCGCCCTATGGTATCAGCCAGTCCGAATTTCTCCGGCAGGCGATACGGCGGGCGACCATACGCCCGGTTGTCCATGTGTCGTCGGTCAATGACGAGTTGCTTTCCGCTGTCGGGAAGCTGACAGCCGAGTACGGCAGGATCGGCGGCAACCTCAATCAGATTGCCCGGTATCTGAACGAATACGGCGTACCCTACAACACCCTTTCCGGCGAGGTACGCGCCGCCATATCCGACCTTGCCGTCCTCAAGTATGAAGTCCTCAAGAAAGTAGGTGACGCGGTTGGCAACACTCAAGCATATCAACTCTAAAAACGCCGACTACGGAGCCGCCGAGCAATATCTTCTCTTTGAGCATGACGAGTTTACCATGAAGCCCGTCCTTGATGAAACCGGCAGGCTTATCCCCCGCGAGGACTACCGGCTGTCCACGCTGAACTGCGACGGGGAGGATTTTGCCGTTGCGTGTATGCGGGCCAATCTCCGCTATCAGAAAAACCAGCGGCGGGAAGATGTGAAAAGCCACCACTACATCATCAGCTTTGACCCGCGGGACGGGCCGGACAACGGCCTGACCGTAGACCGGGCGCAGGCGTTGGGGGAACAATTCTGTAAAGAGCATTTTCCCGGCCACCAGGCCCTTGTCTGCACCCACCCGGACGGGCATAACCACAGCGGCAACATTCATGTGCATATCGTCATAAACAGCCTGCGGATTGAGGAAGTGCCGTTCCTGCCCTACATGGACAGGCCGGCCGATACGAAAGTCGGCTGCAAGCACCGATGTACCGACGCTGCCCTGCGCTACTTCAAATCCGAAGTCATGGAGATGTGCCACCGGGAGGGGCTTTATCAAATCGACCTCTTGAACGGCAGCAAGAACCGCGTCACCGACCGGGAGTATTGGGCGCAGAAAAAGGGACAGGCCGCGCTGGACAAGCAGAACGCCCCCATGATTGCCGATAGTATCACGCCCCGGCAGACCAAGTTTGAAACGAACAAGGAGAAGCTGCGGCAGACCCTACGGAAAGCCCTTGCCACCGCCGCCAGCTTTGACGAGTTTTCCTCTCTGTTGCTGCAGGAGGGTGTGACCGTCAAGGAGAGCCGGGGGCGGCTTTCCTACCTCACGCCGGACAGGACAAAGCCAATTACCGCCCGGAAGCTGGGCGACGATTTTGACCGCGCCGCTGTCTTTGCCGTTTTAGAGCAAAACGCCGCCAGAGCAGCCGAAGCGCCAGCCAGATCCCCCGATCCCCCACGCACCATAAAAGACCGCTTGCAGGTTGCCAGAGCCGAGATAGCCGCCCCGAAACAGGACGGAGTGCAGCGGCTTGTGGACATTGAGCAGAAAATGGCCGAGGGCAAAGGCCGGGGCTATGAACGCTGGGCGAAGATACACAATCTGAAGCAGGCCGCCAAAACGCTGTCCGTCTACCAGCAATACGGCTTTACTTCCCCGGAGCAGTTAGAAGCCGCCGTTGACACCGCCTATCAGAAAATGCGCCAGACCAGCGGCGAACTGAAAGCACTGGAAACGAAGCTGCAAGGGAAAAGGGAGTTGCGGCAACAGGTACTTGCCTATGCCAAGACCAAGCCCATCCGCGAGGGGCTGAAAGCGCAGAAATCCGAGAAAGCCCGCGCCGCATACCGCCAGGCAAACGAGAGCGATTTTATCATAGCCGAAGCCGCCGCCCGGTATTTCAAGGCACAGGGGCTTACCAAGCTGCCCGGCCGAAAAGCGTTGCAGGCCGAGATCGAGCAGCTTATCTCCGAGAAAGACGGCCTGTACAACACCTATCACGAACAGAAGCAGCGGTTCAGGGAGTTGCAGACCGTCAAGCGGAACATCGACCAGATTTTGCGCCGGGAAGAGCCGCACCGCAGAAAGGAGCAGAGCCATGAACGATAAGCCGTCCCGCATGGACTACCGCCAGCACCAGGCAGCCCGCCGCCTTGTGCATGAGTGCTGTAACTACGACGAGGGGAACTGCCTGCTGTTAGACGACGGGGAGCCTTGCGTGTGCGTCCAGAGCATTTCCCTTTCCCTCATGTGCCGCTGGTTCCGTGTGGCTGTCCTGCCCCTTGACGGGGAACTGGCCGCAGCCCTCTTGTACCGGGGGAGCCGGAAACGCTGCGCCGTCTGCGGCGCGGCATTTGTCCCCAAATCCAACCGGGGGAAATACTGCACCGGCTGCGCCGCCAGAGTGCGCCGCCGCAAAGAAGCCGAACGACAGCGCAAACGCTACCACCTTTCTACGCATTTAGGGGCTGTCAAACCCTTGTAAATCAAGGCTTTTTTCGTGGGTGTCAAAGGGTATGCGATACATTTATCCTTTTCCCCCGGAAACGGCGTTCTAAATGCGTACAAACGCCCCAAATCCACCCAAAGGAGGAACCATGTCAGACAACCGAAAATACTACTACCTCAAGCTGAAAGAGAATTACTTTGACGAGGACGCTATCGTGTTGCTGGAAAGTATGCAGGACGGTATCCTCTATTCCAACATTCTCTTGAAACTGTACCTGAAATCGCTGAAAAACGGCGGGAAGTTGCAGCTTGATGAAAATATACCCTACACCGCGCAGATGATTGCCACCATTACCCGCCAGCAAGTCGGCACCGTAGAACGAGCCTTGCAGATTTTTATGAAGCTGGGGCTTGTGGAGCCGTTACAGAACGGTGCGCTGTATATGAGCAACATTGAACTGCTTATCGGCCAATCCTCTACCGAGGGGGAGCGGAAACGGCGGGCAAGGCTGGCTTTGCAGGAGCAGAAAGCCTTGCCAAAGGCCGGGGCGGACAAATGTCCACCATATCAAGCGGACATTTGTCCACCAGAGATAGAGAAAGAGATAGAGATAGAAAAAGAGAGAGAGCGAGAGTTAGATACGGGACAGCCCGCCCGCGCCGCCTATGGCCGGTATGAAAATGTTTTTCTGACCCAATCAGAACTGGACGGGCTGAAAGCAGACCTGCCCGACAAATGGAACTACTACATTGACCGGCTATCCTGCCATATCGCGTCCAGCGGCAAGCGATACAAGAGCCATGCCGCCACAATCTACAAATGGGCGCAGGAGGACGCAGCCAAGAAAGCCCCGAAAAAGGGCATACCAGACTACTCATGCAAGGAGGGCGAGAGTTTATGAAGAACGAAATCAACGCTGTTTTGGAGAATATGACGGCCACCACCCCGGAGCCGGAGGACTACACCGGCGAGGACGGTTTACTGTACTGCGGCAAGTGCCGCAAGCCGAAAGAAGCCTATTTTACGCCGGATAAGGCCGCTATTTTTGGCCGCGACCGCCACCCGGCAGAGTGCGACTGTCAGAGAGCCGCCCGCGAGGAACGGGAGGCCGCCGAGAAACGGCGCAGGCACCTTGACACCGTGGAAGAACTGAAACGCCGGGGCTTTACCGACCCCACTATGCGGGACTGGACTTTTGAGAACGACAACGGCAGGAACCCGCAGGCCGGGATTGCCCGCCGGTATGTGGAACACTGGGAGGATATGCGAGCCGACAATATCGGCTGCCTGTTCTGGGGCGGCGTGGGAACCGGGAAAAGCTACCTTGCGGGCTGTATCGCGAACGCCCTCATGGAGAAAGAAATCCCCGTCCACATGACGAATTTTGCCCTTATCCTGGGTGACCTTGCCGCCAGCTTTGAGGGGCGCAACGAGTACATTTCCCGCCTTTGCCGCTATCCGCTGCTTATCCTTGACGACTTCGGCATGGAGCGCGGAACCGAGTACGGGCTGGAACAGGTTTTCAATGTGATTGACAGCCGTTACCGCAGCGGCAAGCCGCTGATCGTCACGACCAACCTTACGCTGGACGACCTGCACAACCCGGAGGACACCGCCCATTCCCGGATTTATGACCGCCTGCTTTCCATGTGCGTCCCGGTACGCTTTACCGGCGACAACTTCCGGCAGGAAACCGCCAAGCGGAAAATGGAGAGCATGAAGAAACTGATTACCGACTGAAAGGAGTATTGCCTATGGCAGATAACAAGCAGCACGACACCCGCACCACCCGCCGCCCTGACTGTGTGACGGAAATCCGCATGGGCAATTCCGTCCTTGTCGTGTCCGGCTATTTCAAGAAAGACACCACAACCACAGCCGCCGACAAAATGGCGCGGGTACTGGAAGCGGAAGCCGCTGCTACACAGGAGCCGACTTATCCGGCGTGAACCGGGGCATGGAAAAGCGGCCATGCCAGGGAGCATGACCGCTGGAACGAAAATCGGAAGTGCTTTAGCAATTCTTAATCTCATTCTCTATAAAATAATTTGCAATTTCAAAGGCTTTTATTCTTCTCTTTGCCAATGTGATTTGTGATTTATAACGCTCGGAATTATCCTTTGATTCAAATGTTTTTACTGTTTCTCTTAGCTTGTGCAGAGTTGAATCAATTTGCCTTTTGGCCGCGGTTAATTCATCTATTGTATACTTCATGTTTTCTCCTTTAACTTCTGATTTTTTTGTTAAATCAGAGTATACCACGGAGTTATGAACTTTTCTACTGCAAATATGGGACGACAACCCATACCATAAAAATCGGAAAATTGAAAAGCTGTAAAGAAGCAAATTTAACGCTTTTGCCGCTGTACAGCCCCCGCCGTTCCGTGGTACAATGAAACCACGGAATAGTGGGGCTGGCTGTCGGAAACGGAGGATTTTATGTTAAGACAAGCCACCCAAAACCTCATTACCGCCCTTTATCCGAGATTGTCCCACGAGGATGAATTGCAAGGCGAGAGTAATTCCATATCGAACCAAAAAAGGATACTCGAAACCTACGCAAAACAGAACGGCTTTACCAATCTGCGCTGGTACACCGACGACGGTTTTTCCGGCGCGAACTTCCAGCGGCCCGGATTTCAAGCCATGCTTGCGGACATTGAAGCCGGGAAAGTGGGTACGGTCATCGTCAAGGACATGAGCCGGTTAGGGCGAAACTACTTGCAGGTAGGGTTTTACACGGAAATGCTGTTCCCTCAAAAGGGTGTGCGTTTTATCGCTGTCAACGATAATGTGGACAGTGCCAGCGAGGGCATGGACAACGATTTTACCCCGCTGCGAAATCTGTTCAATGAATGGCTGGTGAGAGATACGAGCAAGAAAATCAAGGCAGTGAAAAAGTCAAAAGGCATGAGCGGCAAGCCTGTTACCAGCAAGCCGGTTTACGGCTATGTGATGGACGAGGACGAGAATTTTATTATAGACGAGGAAGCCGCCCCGGTGGTGCAGCAGATTTACCAGCTTTGCCTTGCCGGGAACGGCCCGACCAAGATTGCCCGTATGCTGACGGAGCAGCAAATCCCCACGCCGGGGACGCTGGAATATCAGCGGACAGGCAGCACCCGCCGTTATCACCCAGGCTATGAGTGCAAATGGGCGACCAACACCGTCGTTCATATCCTCGAAAACCGAGAGTACACCGGATGTCTGGTGAACTTCAAAACGGAAAAGCCTTCTTATAAGGTCAAGCACAGCATAGAGAACCCCGTCGAGAAGCAGGCCATTTTCGAGAACCACCATGAGCCGATCATCGACAAGGAAACATGGGAACGGGTGCAGGAGTTACGCAAACAGCGCAAACGCCCGAACCGCTACGATGAAGTGGGGCTGTTCTCCGGGATTTTGTTCTGCGCCGACTGCGGCCATGTGCTGTATCAGCAGCGGTATCAGAACAAAGACCGCAAACAGGACTGCTACATCTGCGGCAGCTACAAGAAGCGCACCCGCAACTGTACGGCGCACTTTATCCGCACCGATCTGTTGACCGCTGGTGTCCTGGCAAATCTCCGGCAAGTGACCGAATACGCAGCCAAGCATGAGAGCCGGTTTGTGAAACTACTTGTCCAGCAGAACGAGATCGGCGGCAAGCGAAAGACCGCCGCAGCCATCAAGCAGCTTGAACAGGCGCAGGAACGCATTTCTGAAATCAGCCGCATTATCAAGCGGCTGTATGAGGACAATGTAAACGGCAAAATCAGCGATGAGCGTTTCATGGAACTGTCGGCTGACTACGAAGCCGAGCAAGCGGAGCTGAAAAAGAGAGCCGCCGCCCTGCAAGCCGAACTGGACAAGTCACAGGCAGCTACCGTCAACGCCGAGAAATTTATGGGCATTGTCCGCAAGCACCTTGCCTTTGAAGAACTGACCCCCACTCTCTTGCGGGAAATGATCGAGAAAATTGTGGTGCATGAGTGCAGCTATGATGAGAACGGCACCCGCAGGCAGGACATTGAGATTTATTACAGCTTTGTCGGCAAGATTGACTTGCCCGAATAACCGCCCGACCTATCCGACACAATGGCCAAGTGTCGGATAGGAACGGCAAAATTTTTTGCACTTCTATTGCTTCTTTATCACACATAAGCAAAGTCCCAGGGTATGAAGCAGTTGATGGCGGGCGGTGGTGTCGCTCTGATTGGAACCACACTGGTTCCATTGCTTTCCGGATTGTTTGGTTAAACAGAAAAAGGAGGTAATCGCCTTTGGACAGCATACTCCAACAGATCACAGACTGGCTGAAAGAAATGCTTATTAGTGCCATTATGGGAAATCTGTCGGGGATGTTTGAGTCCGTCAACAATCAGGTTGGCGAGATAGCAACCTCCGTGGGCAGAACTCCGGAGAGTTTCTCTCCGGAGATTTTTGCTATGGTTCGCAACATCTCCGAATCAGTAATTATTCCCATAGCAGGCTTGATTTTAACATTCATAGCCTGTTATGAGCTGATTCAGCTGATAATTGACCACAACAACCTTGCTAATTTTGAAACCTGGATTTTCTTCAAATGGGTTTTCAAGACCTTTGTTGCGGTCATGCTCATCACCAACACATTCAATATTACAATGGCGGTTTTCGATGTAGCACAGCACGTTGTAAATGCCAGTGGCGGCATTATAGCCGGTAACACAGCCATAGACGCTTCTGGACTGGAAGCGCTGGAAGAAACGCTTCAGGGAATGGACTTAGGTCCTCTGATTGGCTTGTTGCTGCAATCTTTCGTTGTGCAGATTACAATGTCTGCCCTTGCCATTATCATTTTTGTCATTGTTTATGGCAGAATGATTGAAATCTATTTAATGGTGAGCCTTGCACCCATTCCATTCTCAACTTTTGCAAATCGTGAACAAAATCAGATCGGGCAGAACTATCTGCGCTCTTTATTTGCTCTCGGTTTTCAGGGCTTTTTAATCATCATCTGTGTTGGTATTTATGCGGTACTGGTACAGTCCCTTGCATTTACAGATGATATTATTGCGGATATCTGGGGAATCATGGGCTACACCGTATTGCTCTGCTTTACCCTGTTTAAGACAGGAACACTTGCAAAGAGCGTATTCAATGCACACTAACAGAGAGGAGGTGTTTGTTTGGCAGCATATATCCCTGTCCCTCGTGACCTGACGAGGGTAAAATCTAAGGTGTTCTTTAACCTGACAAAACGACAGCTTATTTGCTTTGGGGCAGCGGCGCTCATCGGAGTGCCGTTTTTCTTTTTTCTCAAATCTTTTGGCAATGTCAGTTTGGCAGCATTGGGCATGATTATCGTCATGCTTCCACTATTCTTTCTCGCAATGTACGAAAAGGATGGACAGCCGCTTGAAGTTATTGCACACCATTTCATTCAGGCGAAGTTTGTACGCCCCAAAATCAGACCGTATCAGACCGATAATTACTATGATGTACTGTTTCGTCAGTACCAGCTTGAAAAGGAGGTAGAACGCATTGTTTTTCCAGAAGAAAAAACAGACAAGAGAAATAAAAATGCCTGCCCATCTCAATCGAAAGCAGCAGAGAGAAATTAAAGCTGTTGTCGAACGTGCAAAAAAAGATAACGGGATTCCGCAGACTGCTCAACAGTCTATCCCGTTTCAAAGGATGTTCCCCGATGGAATTTGTCGTGTGACGGATAACTATTACACCAAAACTATCCAGTATCAGGACATCAATTATCAGCTTGCCCAGCAGGAAGATAAAACTGCTATTTTCGATGAATGGTGCAGCTTTCTGAATTTCTTTGATAGTTCTATTCATTTTGAACTATCTTTTATGAATATGGGAACCGATGCAGAGAGCTTTGAAAAGAGTGTCCGTATCCCATTTCAGAAAGATGAGTTCAATCCCGTTCGTGCGGAGTACAGTCAGATGTTGAAAAAACAGCTTTCTCAAGGAAACAACGGTTTGACTAAAACAAAATATCTGACTTTCGGTATCGAGGCAGAATCCATGCGTCAGGCAAAACCGAGACTGGCTCATATCGAAAACGACCTTCTCAACAATTTCCGCCGTTTGGGTGTTGTGGCAACTCCGATGGACGGCAAAGAGCGTCTGCGTCTGATGCACGCTATGTTCCACATGGGGGACGATGATAAGTTCTTTTTTGACTGGAAGTGGCTGGTAGAGTCCGGGCTTTCCGTAAAGGATTTCATTGCCCCTACCGCCTTTGCATTCAAAAACAACCGAACTTTTCAGATGGGCAGTTTGTACGGTTCTATGTCTTTTCTATCCATTTCGGCATCTGATCTCAGTGACCGGATGCTGGCAGATTTTCTGGATATGGAATCCAGTCAGATTGTTACTATACACATTCAGTCGGTAGATCAGACCGCTGCTATCAAAACCATTAAGCGCACCATCACCGAACTTGATCGTAGTAAAATTGAAGAGCAGAAGAAGGCGGTTCGTTCCGGATATGACATGGACATTATCCCAAGCGATCTCGCCACCTATGGCAGGGATGCCAAAGCTCTGCTGAAAGAGCTGCAAAGCCAGAATGAGCGTATGTTCATGGTCACGTTTCTTGTTATGAATACCGGACGCACAGAGCAGGAGCTGGAGAACAATGTGTTTCAAGCACAGAGCATTGCTCAGAAGCACAACTGTAATCTGCGTCGATTGGACTTCCAGCAGGAACAGGGGCTGATGAGCAGCCTGCCCCTGGCGCAGAACCTGATTGAAATTCGCCGTGGATTGACTACAAGTTCTACGGCTATTTTTGTACCGTTCACTACACAGGAACTGTTCCAGAACGGCGGAGAAACGCTTTATTATGGTCTGAACGCACTGTCCAACAACCTGATTATGGTGGACAGGAAGAAACTCAAAAACCCGAACGGACTGATTCTTGGTACTCCCGGTTCTGGTAAGTCCTTCAGTGCAAAACGTGAAATCACCAATGCTTTCCTGGTAACTGACGATGATGTTATCATCTGTGATCCCGAAGCAGAATATACTGCCCTGGTTCACAAGTTCCACGGACAGGTCGTGAAAATCAGTTCTTCCAGCACCAACTATATTAATCCGATGGATATTAATATCAACTATTCAGAGGACGACAATCCGGTGGCATTGAAAGCAGATTTTATCCTGTCCCTTTGTGAGTTGATTGTAGGTAGCAAGGACGGATTGCAGCCGGTCGAAAAGACGGTCATTGACCGTTGTGTGCATCAGATTTATCAGCGATATTTTGATGATCCCAAACCGGAGAATATGCCTATTCTGGAGGACTTGTATAATGCCCTTTTGAAGCAGGAAGAAAAGGAAGCGCATCATGTTGCAACTGCCCTTGAAATCTATGTTAAAGGTTCTCTGAAGGTGTTTAATCACCGAACCAATGTAGATATTCAGAATCGTCTGGTGTGTTACGACATTAAGGAACTGGGCAATCAGCTGAAAAAAATCGGGATGCTGGTTGTACAGGATCAGGTCTGGGGACGTGTCACCCAAAACCGTAATGCAGGAAAATCTACTCGATACTATATCGACGAGTTCCATTTGCTGCTCAAAGAGGAACAGACCGCAACTTATTCCATTGAAATTTGGAAGCGATTTCGTAAATGGGGCGGCATTCCGACCGGTATCACCCAGAATGTAAAAGACCTGCTTCGTAGTCCGGAGATTGCCAACATCCTAGAAAATTCGGACTTCATCTATATGCTCAATCAGGCAAGCGAGGACAGAACCATTCTGGCTCAGCGCCTGAATATCTCTCCCCATCAGCTCTCCTATGTCACAAACTCCGGTGAGGGCGAAGGACTTTTGTTTTATGGCAATGTGATTCTTCCGTTTGTTGACCGGTTCCCGAAGGACATTGAGCTGTACCGTATTATGACCACCAAATTGTCTGAGGTATCCAAAGAAAAGGAGGGGTAATAGATGGCGAAAAGACCTACCCGACTCCGTTTTACTGAGGATGATTTGTCCAGCGATGCGGTAAAAAAGGCTGCTGGAAAAGCGGAAAAAGCCGCAGCGAAGGCAGAAAAGGCAGTGGATAAAATCACTCCAAAGAAACACCGCAAGTTGCGGCAGGAAGCTGATGTTTCCGCTAGCAGAACTGCAAAACTTCGTTTTGGCAAGGCAAAGGCAGATGATATTCCCCCAAAGCCTTCCGGTATCAAACGAACGGTAACTCATGCACCGGTAGATACCCTGTCTGCGAATGTCCATAAATCTATCTCTCGATATGAAGATGATAATGTGGGCGTTCAGACAGCCCATCAGACAGAGCTTGGTGCGGAAACTGCTTACCATATTGCCGATCATGCGGTTTACAGTCATAAGCTGAAAGCCTATGACAAGGCAGAAAAGCTGGTGAGCAAATCAGATAAAGCAAATGTGAATGCACTGTTTGAAAAGTTTAAAAAGGACAATCCCAATGCTTCTTCCAATCCTCTTTCACGATGGCGGCAAAAGCATAACATCAAGAAAGAATATGCCGCAGCACGAGCCGGAAAAGGCGGAAAGGCTACGGCAAAGGGTGCAGGAAAGACTGCAAAAGGAGTAAAAAGTCTGACACAGAAGATTGCCGATTTTTGTGTATCACACAAGACCGCATTGCTCTGGGTTTTGGCAATAGGGCTGTTATTCATGGTCATATCTGGAATGTTCTCCGCCTGCTCTACCATGTTCCAGGGCGGTACTCAGGTAGTGTTGGGGACTTCTTTTACTGCGGAAGATGAGGATATTTTGGGGACAGATGAAGATTATACGGCTTTAGAAAATGATTTGCGAAGCCAGGTGGACAATATTGAGTCCACCCATCCGGGATATGACGAATACCGTTATGCTCTCGATGAAATCGGACACAACCCCTATGAGCTGGCAGCTTATCTGACGGTTGTTTTTGAGGACTATACACGTGAAGAAGTACAGGCAGAACTTGTTAGACTATTTGAAGAACAGTATGATCTTGAACTTGATGAGGAAGTTGAGATACGCTCTTATACTACTACCGATGAAGATGGCAACACATCAACTGTTTATTATGAATATCGTATTCTGAATGTTACCCTGACCAACTACGGACTTGGCAATGTAATTGCATCTTCTAGACTGACCGCAGAGCAATGGGAACGATATAAGGTGCTGTTGGAAACGCTAGGTAATCGTTCTTATTTGTTTGGTGAAGATGTTTCCTCTGCCCCTGGAGGTGGTGGTGAATACACTGACTACGATATTCCAGGTGAAGCACTGACGGACACTGCTTTTGCCAACATGGTTAGAGAAGCTGAAAAATATTTGGGGTATCCCTATGTTTGGGGTGGTTCTTCCCCTTCTACCAGTTTTGATTGTTCTGGATTCGTCAGCTGGGTCATCAATAACTGCGGCAATGGATGGAGTGTCGGCAGACAAACTGCGAACGGGCTTAAAAACCTCTGTGATATTATTCCGCCTTCTGAAGCAAAACCAGGAGATCTGATTTTCTTCCAGGGAACCTACAACACATCAGGAGCTTCTCATGTAGGTATTTATGTGGGCAACGGGATGATGATTCACTGTGGTGATCCGATTTCTTATGCTTCCATCGAAACAAATTATTGGCAGCAGCACTTTTACTGCTTTGGCAGAATCCCTTAAGCTGCCGGAAAGGAGAACTATGGGCGCAAAATTAGAAAGGCTTGGTGCTGAACTTGCAAAGGCACGAAAAAAGAAAGCGGAATGGGATTCCAGGGTAAAGGATTTGGAGCGCAGATACCGTGAGGAGGAAAACTCCGAGATTCACGAGATGGTACACGCCGCCAACCTGACCCCTGACCAGCTTTCCGAACTTCTTAAAATGTTTGCGGAAGATTCCGCACCAAAACCGGAAACGATTCAATCTGTAACAGAGGAGGAAACTACACATGAAAATTAAGTATTTGGGCGCTACCTGTATGGCGCTGCTTTTGAGCATCGGGATATTTTCCACAACGGCATTTGCCTATGCTTCTGAGGCTCCTGCTGAAACTACGCAGGAGCAGACAGAAGAAACCGTACCGGAAACCAGTGAGCCGATGAAGCCGCTTACACCGGATGGCAATATGACACTGGTGGATGATGAAGGAGAACACCCTTCTGAGGGAAAACAGTTTATCACCGTTGTAACAAAAACTGGGAATTATTTTTATCTCATTATTGATCGTGATGATGAGGGTAAAGAAACAGTTCACTTTTTGAATCAGGTCGATGAAGTTGATCTGATGAAGCTGATGGATGAGGAAGAACTGGAGCAGCTGAAACCTGTTGAGGAAACCAAGCCAACTCCTGAGCCGGAAACCAAGCCGGAGACTGATACTGAAGTTCAAGAACCAGAGCCGGAGCCGGAAAAGAAACCCAATGTTCTTCCTGCTATTTTGACAATTCTCCTGCTTGCTGGTGGCGGCGGATTCTATGCTTTCAAAAAACTCAAGGGTAAGAAAGAAGAAAAAGCCCAGGAAAAGCCCGATCCGGATGCTGATTATGTGGACGATGACGAGGATTATGGCTATGACGAGGAAGATGATGGCGACATCATTTCCGACAGTGAGGACAAAGAACTGGTGTAATTGAAGTCTGGCATTGAGCCTGGGGCAATCTTCGGATTGCCCTTTACATACACACTTTCAGAAAACAAATATTTTCACGTTTTTGAAAGCGGCATCTTGCATATACTATTTGAGGATTGTATAATGAGAGTAACAGTTTAATTTCAAAACTCAAAAAATTATCAACTTTTGAAAGCGGGTGGATATATGAAAACGATTGTGCGAAAAAAATACCTCGATAGAATCATCGAGTTAAATGGTACGCCGGACATCAAGATCATCACAGGTATTCGCCGTTCCGGTAAGTCCAAGCTGATGCAGGCATACATGGAACACCTGAAAACAAATTGCGAGAATATCAATATCATCTTCATTGACTTCATGGATTTGGAATTTGAAGAAATCAAGGAATATCACGCTCTCCACTCCTATGTGGAGCAGCATTATGCAGAAGGCAAAACCAATTACCTCTTTATTGACGAAGTTCAGATGTGTCCGAAGTTTGAGTTGGCTATTAACAGCCTTTATTCCAAAGGCAAATATGACATTTACATGACCGGTTCCAATGCCTTCCTGCTGAGTGCTGACCTGGCAACCCTTTTTACCGGACGATATATTGAAATCCATGTGTTCCCATTCAGTTTTCAGGAATACTGCAAATACTACGATAATGTCACCGACAAGGATAAGCTCTTTGATGAATACTCTTTCAAAGGTGGTTTGGCTGGCTCTTATGCCTATCCAAACGACAGAGATCGAATCACCTATATCAAGGAAGTATATGAAACCATTGTTACAAGAGATCTGGTGCAGAAATACGCTTTATCTGATACAACCGTTTTGCAAAGACTGAGCGAGTTCCTGATGGACAATATCAGCAATTTGACTTCTCCGAACAAGGTCAGTCAGCTTTTGAATGCGAATGATATAGCGACAAGTCACGTAACGGTGGGCAAATATATCAAATATCTGTGCAACGCTTTTGTTTTCTATGATATTAAGCGATATGATATTCGTGGCAAGAAGTATCTGGAAAGCTCCGAGAAATTCTATCTGTGTGATACGGGGATTCGTTATGCAATCCTGGGCAGCAGAAATATGGATTACGGCAGAGTTTATGAAAATATGGTCTGCATCGAACTTCTGCGCCGTGGTTACGATGTTTATGTTGGAAAGCTGTATCAGAAAGAAATTGATTTTGTAGCCCAGAAAGGCAGTGAGAAAATCTATATTCAGGTCAGCGACAATATCTCCGGGCAGGAAACCTTTGAAAGAGAATATTCTCCATTGTTGCAAATTCGAGATGCGTATCCGAAAATGATTATCGCACGAACCAGACATCCAAAGTACAGCTATGAAGGGATTGAGATTCACGATATTGCAGAGTGGCTGTTACAGGAATAAATAATTCCGTTATCTCCGTCATTTGAAAAAAGAATGACGGAGATATTTCATCAATGAGGGAGATAACCCCCTGTTACATAGCAGTCTTACATTTCGGTGTATGGCTGCTTTTTTATTTTCCAGAAAGGAGCAGATGCAAATGAAATTAGTATTGGCTGAAAAGCCATCAGTGGCACAAAGTATTGCAAAGGTATTGGGTGCGACAAAGCGTGAGGATGGATACCTGGAGGGAAACGGTTATGTAGTCAGTTGGTGTGTGGGGCATCTGGTAGAGCTGTCACAGCCTGAAGCCTATGACGAGAAATATAATAAATGGGCGTATGCAGACCTTCCTATTTTTCCGGATCAGTGGAAATATCAGGTGTCTGCTAGTACCAAAAAGCAGTTTGGAATTCTCAAAAAACTGATGGCAAGAAAAGATGTAGAGAGCCTTGTGTGTGCGACAGATGCCGGTCGAGAGGGAGAACTGATTTTCCGTCTGGTTTATCAGCAGGCTGGATGTCGAAAGCCCTTTGAAAGACTCTGGATTTCCTCTATGGAGGATTCCGCTATCAGAGAGGGATTTGAGCAGCTGAAACCGTCAACAGAATATGATGCTTTGTACGAAGCGGCATTATGCCGGGAGCGAGCCGACTGGTTGGTTGGAATTAACGCTACCCGGCTTTTTTCTACCCTTTATGGACAGACGTTGAATGTGGGTCGGGTTATGACGCCCACTCTGGCAATGGTCGTGATGCGTGAAGCTGCAATCTCAGCTTTTAGACCTGAGCCTTTTTATACAGTAGAACTGGCTTTTCAGGACTTCACTGCATCTGGCGAGCGGATGAAGCAAAAAGTTCTTGCGGATGATGTTGCCCGGAAGTGTGTTGGTTCGGTTCTGAATGTCACAAAGGCAGAAAACAAGGAAAAATCTGAAAAGCCGCCTGCCCTGTATGATTTAACTTCTTTGCAGAGGGATGCAAACCGGGTGTTGGGATTCACAGCACAGCAGACACTGGACTATACCCAGAGTCTATACGAGAAAAAACTGGTCACTTATCCCCGTACTGACAGCCGTTATCTGACAAGTGACATGAAGGATATGCTTCCGGAATTGATAAAGTCGCTTTTCAACATTTTCCCTGTGGAGGATGTGAAAAACGTTCCGGTTCATGCGGCGCAGGTTATCAATGACAAGAAAGTTTCTGACCACCACGCCATTATCCCCACCAAAGAAGCCATAAAATGCAGCCTGGATGATCTGCCAAAGGGTGAACAGGCAATTCTCAGGTTGATTGCCACCCGCCTGTTTTGTGCGGTCGGTGAGCCTTTCCGGTACAACGAAAGCGTGATTGAACTTTCGGATGGAAATTATATCTTTTCTGCAAAGGGCAAAACAACAGTACAGTCTGGATGGAAAATTTTCTCCGGAAAACCTGCTGATAAGGATAAAGAGGGTGAAAAGCAGCTCCCTTCTCTCACAGTTGGTGAGGGCTTGAGTGTTTATTCCACTGAGGTAAAAGAAGGAAAAACATCACCGCCCAAGCATTTTACAGAAGACACCCTTCTGCAAAGTATGGAAACTGCCGGTGCAGATGAAATGCCGGAAGATGCGGAGCGCAAGGGATTGGGGACACCGGCGACTCGTGCTGCTACGATTGAAAAGCTGGTACGAATCGGTTTTTTGGAACGTAAAGGTGATAAGAAAACCAAGCACCTGATTTCCACCCATAAAGGAACCGCTCTGGTAACCGTGATGCCGGAACAGATTCAATCTCCATCCATGACCGCTGACTGGGAAGAAAAGCTGCTCATGATTGAGCGTGGAGAATATGACAGCAATGCTTTTCTGAAAGAAATTCAGGATATGATTTCTGCACTGGTGCAGACCTATGAAAAGGTAAAAGGGTCTGATGTGCTTATGGCAAAGGAAGTGCAGACAGTGGGTGTTTGCCCTGTCTGTGGCAGTTCCGTCACAGAACGGCAGAAAGGATTTTTCTGTTCCAAAAGAGAATGCCATTTCGCTCTATGGAAAAACAGCCGTTACTTCGAGAGCATCGGAAAAAGCCTGACATCAGCGGTGGCACAAAAGCTCTTGTCCAATGGAGAGGTTAAGCTCAAAGGATGTAAATCTGCTAAGACCGGCAGAATGTACGATGCAACCGTTGTAATGACAGTAACGGAGGAAGGGAAACCGCAGTTTAATATGAATTTTGAGAACGGAGGAAAAAGTAAATGATGAATGAGTTTAATCCGGATGGCAAGGACATTCGGTTCATTGACAGCCATTATAGAGATTTGTTTCGCATCCCGGATGGCGGAACGATTCAGGTACACTACTCCGATGATTCAGTAGTCATTAAGCCCTGCAAGTTTATTGATGAGTACCATACACAGATTGGAAACAATGTGTTCCACATCTGCCAGTTTGCAGAACTCCTGGAGCGTAACGGAAGCTATTGTCAGGCGGAACCGGAAATCATGGGTGATGAAGCTGCATGGCAGGTTGGGCGAGATCAGTATCTTGCAATCCAGACCTGTGAAGATGGTTATGACTATACGCTCTTTGATAAAGAATTTCATGAGATTGATGGCGGTCAGTTGGACAATCCAGAGCTGTCTATGCTGGAAGCACGAGCTGAAATTCTGGCTGGATTTGGACTTCAGATGAGAGAACTGCGAGTACAAGTATATGAAGAAGTCATGGAAAAAGCAGAGGCTGTTGAAGCTGTAAATGCTTCTTTGCTTGACCTGGCAAAACAAATTGACCAGTTCTCTGATGAGTACGATCACTATGAATATGCTGACAGAGTTGATGATAAAAAGAGCAACATTGTTGAGATTTATCATGATCTCACAAATGGAAACGCTGCTCCGTACCGAGATTTTTTAGAACAGGTTATTGAAGATTCGGATGAAATTTCTGTGGTACAGGCAGCAACACAGTTAAAGAATGAGTTGGATAAGGCGGTTTCTCGACCTAAAGAATCCGTAATTGATCAGTTAAAACAGATTTCGGGACAGACAGTACCATCTAAAATGTCGCACAGTTTTAAGGAACCCGAAAGATAAGGAGGATAATCTATGTCACAGGAAAAGATTGAACGTTGGAATGAAGTCGATGGCAATCTCGATAATGGTGAAAAGCTGCAAGCATTTTTGGACAGTACCACGGATGCGTATGCGATTTTGCAGCTGCGCCGTACAGATGAAACCGTTTATGAACGCTTTGAATCCTATGAAGCCCTGAAACGTCAAGGAAAAGAGCCGAACATTGACCATTATGATGTGGTTTATGTGGCTCCGCTCTCCTCTTATACTGACCAGACTGCCATGCTGGAAGGGCTGTACACAAAGTTTAATGTGGAGCGTCCAGAGGATTTCCGGGGGCACAGCCTGTCCGTCAGCGACATCGTGGCACTGAAAACCGATGCTGTGGTATCTTTTCACTATGTGGATTCTATCGGCTTTCAGGAGCTTCAGGGCTTTATGAAGCCGGAGAACTACCTGAAAAATGCAGAGATGGCGATGGAGGACGATTATGGGATGCTGGATGGCGTTATCAATAATGGCAAAGCACCTGCAACGGAAGAACGTTCTTCTGTATTGGCACAGCTGAAAGAACAGCCTGTTCTGGATAGTCCCCATAAACCGCCCAAAGCCCGAACAGAGAGGGAGATGGAATGATGGATTTAACCATTGATGAAAAAATGCTGATACTTCTGTACAGCCCAGGAACCAGAATGGGGCTGTATGGAGCATTACAGCAGATGAAAGAGCAGCTTGAGGAGGATGAAACAGAATTGTTGGATTTGACCAACTCTGTTTTGCAGAAGTTATCAGATATGGATGATGAAGTCTTTGAAAAGCTGAGTCTTTCTCTGGATTTATAAAGATTGGAGGGAAATAATGAATCCGAAAGAGAGGTATTATTCCGGTGTGGCAAGAGAAACGATCCATAGAATTACTGCCAACCGAGAAAACTGGACTTCTTTTCTGGCAACGATGGCTCGAAATTATGATTTCACCTATCCAGAACAGGTGATGATTTATGCGCAGCGTCCCAATGCTACACTGTGCAAACCTTATGAGGAATGGAACACAGACCAGTATCGGCGCTATGTGAAAAGGGGTTCCACTGGTATTGCCCTTTTTGTGATGAACCAGGATAAACCGTATCTGCGTTATGTCTTTGATGTGGCGGACACAGGTGTGCGTCGTTCTTCTCCGTCAATTACGCCGTGGAGAGTGACCGATGAAAACCGCCGTTTTATAATGGATGAGATGGAACGTGTCTTTCAGGTTCCGTCAGAGGGAATTCTGGAATATCAGCTGGAAAATATCGCAATCAACCTTGCCAGAGAGTATTGGGACGATTTCAAAAAGCCGATCCTCGACATCGTTGCAGATAGCTTCCTTGAGGAGTATGATGAATATAACATCGAGGTAGCATTTAAGACCGCAGTGGCAAATAGTGTCTCCTATGCGATGTACAGCCGTATTACCGAGAATCCGGATAACTATTTTGAGCATGAAGATTTTCAAAATGTATTCGACTTTAATACCCGTCAGACGGTAAATGCTCTGGGTACGGCGGTCAATGCAGTCAGCTCTCGAATGTTTGGAGAAATCGAAAAAGCCATAGAAGCCTTTGAACAGACAAAAACCGTGGAAAGGAGCCATGATTATGAACGAAATGACTTACACACAGGTCGGGGATTACCGGATTCCGGACATCGAACTGAAGAACACCGAAACGAAACCGTTGGGCAAGTACGGCAGAATGCGGAGGGCGTTTCTGCAAGAGAACAATCCGATGTTGCTGAACGATCTGATTCTCAGCGAGCAGCTGTTCCCGCATCTCCAGGAGATCGACGAGACAGCGCACCGCAGAGTGGAGCAGCTGATGACAGAACTGCTGGAGAAGAATCCGGCACCGGACAAAGCAACACAGCAGATGGCATGGGTGAAGCACATGAACAGCCTGAAAGCACAGGCAGAGGAAATCGTGACAGCGGAGCTTATCAACAGCTGAGTTTGAACCTTTTCCTTTCAGAATCAGAACAAATCAGCTTTATTGACGAAGCAGAGAGCAAAACGCTCTCTGCTTTTTCTTTATCTGAAAATCAGATCGACCAGGTGCTTACTGTTGGCGGAAATGAAGCTAATCTCCGAATGATGGTGGCACTGGAATATATGAAAGGAAAATCCACAGAGGAGATTGCAAAGCGTCTGCCTGCACTCTATCGTGGCAGCAATGGCTTTAAATTGGATAGTCATGAGGTCAGCGCATGGTTTGATGAGCAGTGTATTCATCTTGCCAGAGGAAAGACTGCCCGTTTTGCACCGTCCAGACAGATCGTATCCTGGCAGGAAGCCGCCGAGCGTATCGGTAAGTTACTGGAGAATGGCGAGTATGCCACCAATGTAGAGTTGGTGGAGGCTCCGGGTTATGAGAGAACAAAGGTCGCAGAATCTCTTTGGTATTTGTATCATGATCTTTCTGATAATGCCAGAGAACAAGGCTTCTTCCCTTCTTTACAGGAAGTCCGCAGTGTGGGATTTCCGGCAGAAACAGCAGAGCTGGCTGAAAAGCTGAATGATAGTCAATTCAGAGCCGGACTGAAAGCTGAATATCAGAACTTTTTACAGGCACACAATGAGGATTCTTCTTTGCTGCGATTCCATTATCACAAATTGGAACGCTTGGCACAGCGACTGGATGAGCTTGATCTGCCACTCAGAGAATATCAGAGCAGTATGACCATGCCACCTCTTGTCCGTCAGTTTATTACGGATGATGAAATCAATGAATCCCTGTCCGGGGGCAGTGGTTTCTCTGGTGGAAAAGCCCGTATTTATGAGTATTGGCAGAAAGGACATTCTGCAAAAGAAAAAGCGGACTTTTTGAAAAATGAGTATGGGACAGGCGGTCGTTCTCATGCGCTTTCCGGTGCTTCTGGCAGTGGTGAAGATCACGATGCCAAAGGAATCCGATACACCAAAAGCGGCTGTGATAAGGTGCAGCTGTCCTGGACACAGGTTGCCAATCGCATTGATTCGTTGATTAAGCAGGAGCGTTATATTTCTCCTGAAGTTTTGAAAGATGTTCAACAAGAACGAGCATCGGATATAGAAAACGAGCCGAATCCTGTGGGACGCATTGAATATCTTGGAACAAATGGCAGACCGGGTGAAGTGATTGAATATACTGATCCGGAACAGTTTATCAAGAATATTGAAGATGAAACATTCTATGGTGTTCCATTCACTGTTGTTCTGTATCGGGACGAACAGGGAAACACCATCCCACAAGATTTTCTCAGCGAACTTGACCCACCGCCGAAAGGCTTCCGTGTGGAAGATGCTCCGGTAATCGACTTGGAGGAAGAAGCACCCTCTGTGGATGAAGCAGAAGAAAGCCCGTTTGTTGCACAGGTCATGCGTGATGTAGAAGCTATTGCTGCCGAAGAAGAATCCTATGAGCGATTCAGTGTGATTGAAACAGAAAACGGTTATGCTGTCTGGGATGATATTCGGGATGAAATCTATGTAGATGATGAGGGTGTCAGTGAGGAATTCACCAGTGAGTGGCAGGCAAACGATTATTTGCAGGAAGTCAAAAAAGCGGTTTCTGCCAAAGAATCTGCGGAGTGGCTGTACAATGAACGCTCTAAATTTGAAGCAACACAGGAACCGGTTTATCAGGTGGGTGACACTGTTTTTCTGGAGGGAGAAGCATACAATATCACTGCCATTGGAACTACTGATGTACAGTTGCTGCCTCCAGGAATGGTGTACCCAATTTATCGGGCGGAAAGCAAAGAGAATTTTGAACGCCTTTTAAGACAGGATGAACGCAATGCCCGATTTATTTCAGGTGAAGAACCGGAAAAAACTGTTGCCACAGCTGAGCCGGAACATTTTATCGACCATTACTATGTGGTAGAAGATTTGCAGGTTCGAGGGGCGCTTCAGCTCAAGGAGTACAGCACATTCGAGGACGCAATGAGAGCATACAAGTCCCTTCCATCTGAAAGAATGAAAGCTCTGGGAGTGCAAAACACACGGACTCCATTCCCCGGTAGCCTGGATCTGATTCAGTGTAAAGATGGCGAAGATAAACTTGTCCAGGACTACACAAAAGTTGCTGGTTGGGAAAACCCTGAGATTCTGGACTTGGTTCATAAAATTGAAACTGCAATTCAAACAAAGGAAAGTCCCGATATTCCAGCAATCAATTTTCACATCACAAATGACCATCTTGGCGAGGGCGGAGCGAAAGCAAAATTCAGAGCCAATATGGATGCAATCCGTGTCCTAAAAGAATTGGAGTTTGATGAGCGAAATGCTACTCCGGAAGAACAGGAAATCCTTTCCCAATATGTCGGTTGGGGTGGGCTTGCAGCTGCTTTTGATGAAAACAAGGCAAGCTGGGCTGAGGAGTTCAGAGAACTTTATACAGCCCTGTCTCCGGAAGAATATGCCGCAGCACGAGCTAGTACCCTGAATGCCCACTATACCAGTCCTACCGTCATTCGTGCCATCTATGATGCGGTCGGACAGATGGGATTTGAAACAGGAAATATTCTGGAACCTGCAATGGGTATCGGTAACTTTTTCGGTATGCTCCCTGACGCCATGCGAAACAGCAATCTCTATGGAGTGGAGTTGGACTCCATCAGTGGGCGTATCGCTCAGAAACTCTATCCTAACGCTGAAATCAAGGTGGCGGGCTTTGAAACTACGGATCGCCGGGATTTTTATGATTTGGCAGTCGGCAACGTTCCGTTCGGCAACTATAAGGTTTCGGATAAGCCCTATGATAAGTTGGGGTTCTCTATTCATAACTATTTTTTCGCAAAAACGCTCGATCAGGTTCGTCCGGGCGGTGTGGTTGCATTTGTGACCAGCCGTTTTACGATGGACTCAAAAAATTCTGATGCCAGAAAATATATGGCACAGAGAGCGGAACTCCTGGGAGCCATTAGACTGCCCAATACGGCATTTAAGGCAAACGCCGGTACAGAGGTTGTATCTGACATCATTTTCCTGCAAAAGCGTGACCACCCCATCGACATCATGCCGGACTGGGTGCAGCTGAATACTACACCGGATGGTTACACCATGAACAGCTACTTTGTAGAGCATCCGGAAATGGTTTTGGGAGAACTTTCTATGGAAAGTACCCAATATGGTAAGGATGATCTCACAGTCCGTCCCCGTGAAGATATGGAACTGGCTGACCTTCTTCGTGAAGCTGTTACCCGTATCGGTGGCACTTATGCTCCTGCGGAGCTAACTGAAGAAGCAAACAGCCAGGAAAAAGAACAGATTACCATTCCTGCCCGCCCAGATGTGAAAAACTTCTCCTACACGGTTGTAGACGATGAGGTATATTTCCGGGAAAACTCTGTCATGCGTCTGGTAGAGCTGAACGACAAAGCCAAAGAACGTGTCAGCGGCATGGTGGAACTTCGCCGCATTGTAAATGAACTGATTGAATATCAGCTGGAGGACTATCCGGATGATATGATTCAGGCAAAACAGGTAGAGCTGAATGCTGCCTATGATGCGTTTACCGCAAAAAACGGGTTAATCAACAACAGAGCCAACAGTCAGGCTTTTGCTGATGATTCCAGCTATTATCTTCTGTGTTCACTGGAAAACTTGGATGAGGATGGTCATCTCAAGAGCAAAGCGGATATGTTCACTAAGCGTACCATTAAACCGGAACGTAAAGTGAACAGCGTGGATACACCGTCTGAAGCACTTGCGATTTCTATTGGTGAGCATGGCAAGGTGGATTTGCCTTATATGGCAGAACTGCTGGGGACTCCCGGCGAATATGATTCCATTAAAACCGAGCTGCAAGGTGTGATTTTTAAAGACCCAATGGCTCCGGATGACCCTGTTTCGGGCTGGCAGACAGCCGATGAGTATCTTTCCGGCGATGTGAGAAGTAAGCTGAGGATTGCACAGATGGCTGCACAGAAAGACAGTTCTTTTGAAATCAATGTGCAGGCACTGGAAAAGGCGCAGCCGAAGGATTTGGATGCTTCTGAAATTGATGTCCGTCTGGGCGCAACATGGATTGATTCTGCCTATATCCAGCAGTTCATGCAGGAAACTTTTGAAACTCCGTATTATCTCCGCCGCACGATTGAGGTCAAATTTTCGGAACTGACAGCAGAATGGAGAATCAACGGAAAGAGTTCTCCGAGCCAGAATGATGTGGCAGCATACACGACCTATGGTACGGAACGTGCCAACGCCTACCGTATTTTAGAGGAAACTCTGAATCTGAAAGATATTCGTATCTACGACACCATTGAGGATGCGGATGGCAAGCAGAAGCGTGTGCTGAACAAAAAGGAAACTACTCTGGCACAGCAGAAACAACAGGCAATCAAGGATGCGTTCCGAGACTGGATTTGGAAAGACTCGCACCGCCGTGAAGCACTTGTGACCAAGTATAATGAACTGTTTAACTCCACCAGACCTCGTGAATACGATGGTAGCCATATCCGATTTGGTGGCATGAATCCCGATATAACCCTTCGGGAACACCAGCGAAATGCCATTGCCCATGTGCTGTATGGTGGGAATACCCTGTTGGCACATGAGGTTGGTGCGGGCAAAACCTTTGAAATGGCGGCTTCCGCTATGGAAAGTAAACGCCTGGGACTGAGCCAGAAGGCATTGTTTGTTGTTCCCAACCATCTGACCTTGCAGTGGGCAAATGAATTTCTTCATCTGTATCCCAGTGCCAAACTTCTGGTGGCAACCAAAAAGGATTTTGAAACGGCAAACCGCAAGAAATTCTGTGCGAGAATTGCCACCGGTGACTATGATGCAGTCATTATCGGTCACAGTCAGTTTGAAAAAATCCCTCTTTCTCCGGAACGTCAGGAGCGCCAGCTGCGTGAACAGATTGATGAGATTGAGGGAGCGATTGCAGAACTCAAATATCAGAACGGCGAGAATTTCACCATCAAACAGATGGAGAAAACGAGAAAATCCCTGCAAACCAGACTGGATAAACTTCTCTCTACTGACAGAAAGGATGATGTTGTTACCTTTGAACAGCTGGGCGTTGATCGGCTGTTTGTAGACGAGAGCCACGCTTTCAAAAACCTCTTTTTGTACACAAAAATGAGGAATGTCGCTGGTCTTTCCACTTCGGAAGCACAGAAATCTTCGGATATGTTTATGAAGTGCCGCTATATGGATGAATTGACCGGCGGGCGAGGCGTTATCTTTGCAACAGGTACTCCCGTATCGAACTCCATGACGGAGCTTTATACTGTTATGCGATACCTTCAGTACGGCACACTTCAAAAGAAAAATCTGACCCATTTTGACTGCTGGGCATCTACCTTTGGTGAAACAACCACCGCTATTGAGTTGGCTCCGGAAGGAACCGGCTATCGTGCCAGAACCAGATTTGCAAAGTTTTTTAATCTTCCGGAACTCATGAATATGTTTAAGGAAGTTGCGGATATTAAAACCTCCGACCAGCTTCACCTCCCAGTGCCGGATGCGAAATTTGAAACGGTTGTTGTGCAGCCTTCTGATTATCAGCAAGACATGGTAGCAGACCTTTCGGAACGTGCAGCGGCGGTTCATTCCGGTATGGTTGACCCATCCGAGGACAATATGCTCAAGATTACCGGCGATGGAAGAAAGTTGGGGTTAGATCAGCGTTTAATCAATCCTCTGTTGCCAGATGACCCGGAAAGCAAGCTCAATGCCTGTGTGCAAAATGTGCTGCGGATTTGGGAAGAAGGAAAAGCTGACAGGCTGACCCAGCTTCTGTTCTGTGACCTCTCCACCCCGAAAAACGATGGCACGTTTAATGTTTATGATGACATCAAGGCGAAGCTGATAGCAGCCGGTGTGCCAGAGAAAGAAATTGCATTTATTCACGATGCAGATTCTGAAGCAAAGAAAAAAGAATTGTTTGCAAAGGTGCGTACTGGTCAGGTTCGTGTGCTGATGGGCAGTACACAGAAAATGGGAGCCGGAACAAACTGCCAGGATCGCTTGGTGGCGCTTCATCACTTGGATGTGGGCTGGCGTCCATCTGATATGACCCAGCGAAATGGTCGAATTATCCGTCAGGGCAATCAAAACAAGGAGGTTCAGATCTATCAGTATGTAACCGAGGGAACTTTTGATGCGTATCTTTATCAGACACTGGAAAACAAGCAAAAATTCATTTCTCAGATTATGACCTCGAAATCGCCTGTCCGTTCCTGTGATGATGTAGACGAGCAAGCTCTGTCCTATGCCGAAATTAAGGCTCTGTGTGCCGGGAATCCGTTGATTAAAGAAAAAATGGACTTGGACATTGATGTGGCAAGGCTTAAGGTTCTAAAAGCTGACCATCAGAGCCAGCAGTATCGCATGGAAGATAAACTCCTGAAATACTTCCCTGCGGAGATTGAAAGGCAGACAGGCTATATTCGTGGATTTGAAGCAGACATCCAAACGGTTACAACTCATCCGCAGATTGTGGAAGGATTCTGCGGTATGGAAATTTTGGGCAAGCACTATATGGAAAAAGAGGATGCCGGTGAAATGATTCTTGCCGCCTGCAAGGAGATGAAAGCGACCGAGCCAATCCCTCTTGGCAGTTATCGTGGTTTTCAGATGGAACTTTCCTTTGATAGTTTCCGGCATGACTTTGATATTACCCTGAAAGGCGCTGTAAGCCATCGTGTATCGCTTGGAACTGATGCCAGGGGAAATATCATCCGACTGGATAATGCCCTCTCCAGCATCCCTGAGAAGCTGGAGAAAGCCCATGAACAGCTCACCAATCTTCAAAATCAGCAGGAAGCGACCAGAGCGGAACTAGGAAAACCCTTCCCACAGGAAGCGGAGCTTGCTGAAAAAAGTGCTCGTCTGGCAGAACTGGATGCGGCTCTTAATATGGAGGACTCCATGCCGGAGCGTGAGGAAGCAGAACAGGCAGATAAACCTTCTGTGCTGGCAGATCTGAAAGCCAAGTCAGAGCATATTCCTCCATATCGAGCATCTGGTGGGCGTGAGGAGGTGCTGTAATGGGCAGACGGGACCAGGATGTTCACTTCCTGGCATCGAAAGAGGAAGTACAGCGAATCCATGAAAAAATGGATGAGCTAGGTATCCGGAGCATGGGGGCATATCTTAGGAAGATGGCTCTGGATGGATACTGCATCAACCTGGATTTACAGGATGTGAAAGAGCTGGTTTCCCTTCTGAGAAGATGCAGCAACAACCTGAATCAGTATGCTAAAAGAGCCAATGAAACCGGCAATATTTATGAGTCGGACATCAGGGATTTGCAGGAACGATTGGAGGAAATCTGGACAGACATGAAGGAGGTGCTGGTGTGCCTGTCCAGTATTCAGTAATCATAAAAATGGGCTGTGGCAAGAAAATTGCCGCAGCCGTACATATTGACATCATTGTGTTTTATTTTTCAAAACAGTATAATGAAGATAAGAAAGGGGTGTGTTTCTATGAGGTTTCTGAAATTTGTAGGGAAAATGGTCTTAAAGCTGGTTGCGTTGCCTGTGCTGTTCGTATTAGGTCTGATTTGCCTTCTGGCAAAACTTGTCGTGAATGTTTCTTCCTTTGCCATAGGAGCACTGATCTTATATATTCTTGGTTGCTGCATTTACTGCGTTTTTCAATCTCTGTGGTTGCAGCTTGGTCTATTGGTTGGAATTGGGCTGGCGGTTTATGCGGTGTTGTTCCTGTTTGTCCTGTTCCAAGAAATCGGAGAACATATCAAAGAAAACCTACGTGATTTTATCTTTTCATAAAATTACCAATAAGGCTGCCTGCGGGCAGTCTTATTTTTTGAGAGGATGGTGAGAAAATGGCAGCAACAAGACTGATTGCCCTTCATATTAACAAGGGAAAAACGGTAGCACAGTGTCTGGCAGATCGTACAGATTATTCCCAAAATGCTGCGAAAACAGAAGATGGAAAATATATCAGCTCTTATGAATGTGACCCCAAAACAGCCGATGAAGAATTTCTCCTGACCAAAAGACAATATCAGCATATCACAGGCAGACAGCAGAAAAATGACATCATTGCCTATCAGATACGCCAGTCATTTAAGCCGGGAGAGATTACTCCAGAAGAAGCCAACCAAGTCGGATATGAAACAGCAATGCGTTGGACAAAAGGAAAACACGCCTTTATCGTGGCGACACATATTGATCGTTCTCATATCCATAACCATATCATTTATAACTCCACTTCTCTGGACTGTACCCGTAAATTCAAGAACTTTTTTCTTTCCGGGCTTGCGGTTCAGCGATTAAGCGATATGGTTTGTATTGAGCATGGCTTATCAATTATAGAGCCAAAGCCATACCGGGAACGAGTCAAGAGAACGATCTATCCGAAAAAGCGTACCAAGCGTGATGAGCTGTGTGCGGCAATCGACCAGATATTAAAAAAGAAACCAAAAGATTTTTCGGATTTTGTTTTTCAGCTTTCAGAGCTGGGGTATGAATTTAAGGATGGAAAGCAACCGGCTTTCCGGCATAGTGGGGAGAAGCGATTTATTCGTCTGCGCTCTCTTGGAGAGGGATACAGTCAGGAGGATATAATTGCAATTCTGTCCGGTAAGTCTGTTCAGAAAGCATCCAGAGCAAGCAGGCAGGTTCATACTCAAAGAGAGTTTAATCTGCTGATAGATATTCAGGAAAAGATGGCAGAAGGTAAATCAGCGGGCTATGAGCGGTGGGCAAAGAAATATAACCGCAAAGAAGCTGCCCGAACGGTTTGCCTTTTGAAAGAAAAAGGCATCAGCAATTATGAAGAATTGACTGCCTTGACAGAACAGCTCAGTAGCCGCTTTGCAGAGCTATCTGATACTATTAAAGCCAATGAAAAAAGAATGGTTGAGATTGGAGCATTACAGACTCACATCAACAACTATTCAAGAACCAGATCGGTGTATGAAGCCTATCGCAAATCTGGATACAGCATAAAATTCTTTGAAGAACATCGAGAAGAAATCCAAATTCATAAAGCGGCAAAGAAGGCGTTCGATCAGCTTCCTGGTAAAAAGGTTCCTACTAGACAATCTTTGAATGAAGAGTATCATCGCCTTTTATCAGGAAAAAAGGAAGCTTATGCCGAGTACCGACAAGTGAAAAAGGATATGCAGGAATACTTGATTGCAAAACAAACTGTAGAACATATTCTTGGTATTGATCGGAAAAATAGGATTATAACGCAACAGCAAAATTTGGATTAGTATATTTTAAATTGTAGGACTGTCTCTTATACACATCTGACGCTGCCGATGATAAGGCTC
>ERZ1027039.110-NODE-110-length-34841-cov-19.050308_pt1 | contig 34841 bp, 26 predicted proteins | sample MGYA00519438_ERZ1027039 | MGnify/ENA primary metagenome ERZ1027039 (study PRJEB26926, sample SAMN06164810) | human gut metagenome | biome: ENVO:00009003; feature: ENVO:2100002; material: ENVO:00002003 | host: Homo sapiens | place: USA | collected 2012 ...
CGGATGGGAGGGTGCTGTCAGAATGGTTCAGATGGTAGGAGCTTGGAGGTGAGGCCGATGGGAGCAATCTGGAGATTGTGACCGAGGCCGAACCCTTCAAGCGACAACCCAGATGAGCCATTATGACACACCCTCCTGAATATGAAAAACGCAAAGACGGCACCGGAGAGGGCGCCGTCCTTGCGTTTATAGGGTAATAGATGTTTTGAGCGTAAGGGGGATTATTCGATCACTTCCTCGGCGGGAGTGAAGTCTTCGTCGGAAGCGAGGATGTCGTTGATGTCATCCTTGGAACCGACCACCAGACGTTCGTACTCGCGAAGACCGGTACCGGCGGGAATGAGGTGACCGCAGATTACGTTCTCCTTCATGCCCTCGAGGTTGTCGGTCTTACCGTTGATAGCAGCCTCGTTGAGCACCTTGGTGGTCTCCTGGAAAGAGGCTGCCGACATGAACGAGGAGGTCTGCAGAGCGGCGCGGGTGATACCCTGGAGGATCTGCTCTGAGGTGGCGGGCACGGCGTCGCGCACGGTGACGGTGCGCAGGTCGCGGCGCTTAAGAGCAGAATTCTCGTCGCGGAGTTTGCGTGCGGTGATAATCTGGCCGCGGCTGAGGTTCTCGGAGTCGCCGGCGTCGACAACCACCTTCTTGCCCCATATGCGGTCGTTTTCATCCATGAAGTCGCGCTTGTCCACAACCTGCTGCTCGAGGAAGCATGTGTCGCCCGGATCGATGATGTTGACTTTGCGCATCATCTGGCGCACGATCACCTCGAAATGCTTGTCGTTGATCTTCACACCCTGCATGCGGTAAACGTCCTGCACCTCGTTGACGATATACTCCTGCACGGCTGTGGGACCCATGATGTTGAGGATATCGGTGGGGGTGATGGCGCCGTCGGACAGAGGTGTGCCGGCGCGCACATAATCGCCTTCCTGCACGAGGATCTGCTTCGACAGGGGGATGAGATATTTCTTCTCCTCGCCGAGCTTGGAGGTGACGGAAATCTCGCGGTTACCACGCTTGATTTTTCCGAAGGCAACAACACCGTCGATTTCGGAAACGATGGCGGGATTGCTCGGGTTGCGGGCTTCGAAAAGCTCGGTAACTCGGGGCAGACCGCCGGTGATGTCGCCGGCGCCGCTTGTCGAGCGGGTGATCTTGACAAACACTTCACCTGCCTTGATTTCGGCACCATCCTCGAGCATGAGGTGAGCGTTGACGGGGAGTGCGTAGGTCTTGAGGATATTGCCGTCGGCATCCACGATGCGGGCTTCGGGCACGCGTGTGCGGTCCTTCGACTCGATGATGATTTTCTCGCGGATGTTCGACTGCTCGTCAGCCTCCACGCGATAGGTGATATTCTCGATAAGGTTGTCGTATTCGATTCTGCCGCCGACTTCGGAGACGATAACGGCGTTGAAGGGGTCCCATTCGCAAATCACGTCGCCCTTCTTCACCTTGGCGCCGTTGTCAAAATAGAGTTTGGAACCATAGGGAATCTGAGCGGAGGTGAGCATCATGCCGGTTTCGGCATTGACGATGCGCATTTCGGCCAGACGGCCGATAACCACTTCCACGTTGCGTCCGTTCATGTCAACCTCGTCGGTCTTGACGGTGCGGAGCTCGTCGATTTCGAGGATGCCGTCGTAGCGCGAGGTGATGGTCGACACGGCAGCGATGTTCGAGGCCACACCACCGACGTGGAACGTACGGAGGGTAAGCTGTGTACCGGGCTCGCCGATCGACTGTGCCGCGATGACACCGACAGCCTCGCCCTTCTGGACGGGACGGTTTGTGGCAAGGTTGCGGCCATAGCACTTGGCGCAGACGCCATGCTTCGATTCGCAGGTGAGCACCGAGCGGATTTCAACCGATTCGATGGGCGACGCGGCGATGCGGTCGGCAGCGGCGTCATTGATTTCCTCGCCAGCCTTCACGATCACTTCGCCGGTGGTGGGATCCACGATGTCGTGAACCGACACGCGGCCGAGGATGCGCTCTGCCAGCGATGCCACCACCTCGTCGTTGTTCTTGATCTCGCGACATACGAGGCCGCGGAGAGTGCCGCAGTCCTCCTCACGGATAATCACGTCGTGAGCCACGTCGACCAGACGGCGGGTAAGATAACCGGCGTCGGCGGTCTTGAGGGCGGTATCGGCGAGACCCTTGCGGGCACCGTGGGTGGAGATGAAGTATTCGAGCACGCTCAGACCCTCCTTGAAGTTGGCGAGAATAGGGTTCTCGATGATCTGACCGCCTTCGGCACCGGCTTTCTGAGGCTTGGCCATAAGACCACGCATACCGGCCAGCTGACGGATCTGGTCTTTCGAACCACGGGCGCCGGAGTCAAGCATCATGAACACTGAGTTGAAGCCCTGGTCGGCCTCGGTCATCTGCTTCATGAGCACCTGGGTGAGCTGCGAGTTGACATGTGTCCAGATATCGATGATCTGGTTGTAGCGTTCGTTGTTGGTGATGAAGCCCATGGCGTAGTTCTGGAGCACCTCCTCAACCTGCTGGTAACCTTCCTTTACGATTGCCTCCTTTTCAGGGGGAATGATTACGTCGCCGAGGTTGAACGACAGGCCGCCCTTGAACGCCATGTAGTAACCCATGTTCTTGATGTCGTCGAGGAACTTCGCCGAACGGGGAATACCGCACTTCTTGATCACCTTGCCGATGATATTGCGGAGCGATTTCTTGGAAATCAGCTCGTTGACATAGCCGAGTTCCTCGGGCACGTGCTCGTTGAAGAGCACGCGGCCCACAGAGGTATTCTCCACGATATGGCGGATCTTGTTGCCATCTTCATCCACATCGTCGACCATCACGGAGATGGGAGCGTGGAGGTCGAGACGGCCTTCGTTATAGGCGATCTGAGCTTCCTCGGGACCGTAGAATTTGGTACCTTCGCCCATGGTGCCCTTGCGGAGCTTGGTGATATAGTAGAGACCAAGCACCATATCCTGAGAGGGGACGGTGATAGGAGCGCCGTTGGCGGGGTTGAGGATGTTGTGCGAACCGAGCATCAGCATCTGTGCCTCGAGCACAGCCTCGTTGCCGAGGGGAAGATGCACGGCCATCTGGTCGCCGTCGAAGTCGGCGTTGAACGCGGTACATGCCAGAGGATGCAGCTGAATGGCCTTGCCCTCGATCATGCGGGGCTGGAAAGCCTGGATACCCAGACGGTGAAGTGTCGGGGCACGGTTGAGGAGCACGGGGTGACCTTTCATCACGTTTTCAAGGATGTCCCATACCACAGCTTCCTTGCGGTCGACAATCTTTTTGGCCGATTTGACGGTCTTGACGATGCCGCGCTCGATGAGCTTGCGGATGATGAAGGGCTTGTAAAGCTCGGCTGCCATGTATTTGGGCAGACCGCACTCGTGCATCTTCAGCTCGGGGCCGACCACGATAACCGAACGGGCAGAATAGTCGACGCGCTTACCGAGCAGATTCTGACGGAAGCGGCCCTGCTTGCCTTTGAGCGAGTCGGAAAGCGACTTGAGCGGACGGTTGGCATCGGTCTTCACTGCCGACGATTTGCGTGAGTTGTCGAGAAGCGAATCGACAGCTTCCTGAAGCATGCGCTTCTCGTTGCGGAGAATCACTTCGGGAGCCTTGATTTCGATGAGTTGTTTCAGACGGTTGTTGCGGATGATTACGCGACGATAGAGGTCGTTGAGGTCGGAGGTGGCGAATCGGCCGCCGTCGAGGGGCACCAGAGGGCGCAGCTCGGGGGGAATCACAGGCACAGCCTGCAGAATCATCCATTCGGGTTTGTTGCGGCCGGCCGAAGCGCGGAACGACTCGACAACCTGGAGGCGCTTGAGCGCTTCGGTTTTGCGCTGCTGTGAACCGTCGGTGTTGGCCTGATCGCGCAGGGCATACGACAGTGCGTCGAGATCAAGATCCTTGAGGAGATCGCAGATGGCCTCGGCTCCCATTTTGGCCACGAATTTGTCGGGGTCGTCATCGGGGAGCTGGCGGTTGCCCTCGGGGAGCTTGTCGATGATGTCGAAATATTCATCCTCGGTGAGGAGATCATATTTGGCCAGAGGATTCTCGAGACCTTCGAGACGCGACTGGCCGGGCTGATCGGGATTCTCACCGGTGATACCGGGCTTGACCACGATGTAGCGCTCGTAATAGATTACGGCGTCGAGTTTCTTCGAGGGAAGGCCCAGCAGATAGCCGATTTTGTTGGGGAGAGAGCGGAAATACCATATGTGAGCCACGGGGACCACAAGCTTGATGTGGCCCATGCGTTCGCGGCGCACTTTCTTTTCGGTCACCTCCACACCGCAGCGGTCGCAGACGATGCCTTTGTAACGGATGCGTTTGTACTTGCCGCAGTGGCACTCATAGTCCTTTACAGGACCGAAGATGCGCTCGCAGAAGAGACCGTCGCGCTCGGGTTTGTAAGTGCGATAGTTGATGGTTTCGGGTTTGAGCACCTCACCCGACGATTTCTCAAGAATCTCCTCGGGTGAAGCGAGTCCGATGGTGATTTTTGAGAAGCCGTTTTTAGCCTTTGTTTCTTTTCTAAAAGCCATATATATGATAGGTGTTTTTAGCTGTGAAAAAAATTGCCGTCAAGTAACCGGTCGAAAATTATTCTGAACAGTTACTTATTGCTCGAGATTGATGCTCAGACCCAGACCCTGAAGCTCGTGCAGAAGCACGTTGAGCGACTCGGGGATGCCGGGGGTGGGCATAGGCTCACCCTTGACAATAGCCTCGTAGGCCTTGGATCGGCCGGTCACGTCGTCCGACTTGATGGTGAGAATCTCCTGAAGAACGTGCGATGCGCCGAATGCCTCGAGCGCCCACACCTCCATCTCACCGAATCGCTGGCCACCGAACTGGGCTTTACCGCCGAGAGGCTGCTGGGTGATCAGAGAGTACGGGCCGATGGAGCGTGCGTGCATCTTGTCCTCTACCATGTGGCCGAGCTTAAGCATGTAGATGACACCCACGGTGGCGGGCTGGTCGAAACGTTCGCCGGTGCCGCCGTCGTAAAGGTATGTCTTGCCGTAGCGGGGCAGGCCTGCCTTGTCGGTCCAGTTGTTGAGGTCGTCGAGAGATGCGCCGTCGAAGATGGGGGTGGCGAATTTTTCGCCCAGCTCGCGGCCGGCCCATCCGAGCACGGTCTCGAAAATCTGTCCCAGGTTCATACGCGAAGGCACGCCCAGAGGGTTCAGGCAGATATCGACAGGAGTACCGTCGGCCAGGAAGGGCATATCCTCCTGACGTACCACGCGGGACACGATACCCTTGTTACCGTGGCGGCCTGCCATCTTGTCGCCTACGCCGATCTTACGCTTCTTGGCGATGTAGACCTTGGCGATCTGGAGAATACCCGATGGGAGTTCGTCGCCGATGGAGATGTCGAACTTCTTGCGACGCAGCTCGGCGTCGATTTCCTTCGACTTGCGCAGGTAGTTGACGATGGTCTGGCGGATCAGGTCGTTCTTATGACTGTCGGCGGTCCACTTCGACAGGTTGATGGTGTCGTAGTCGATATCCTTGAGCACTGCGGGGCGGAAATTCTCGCCCTTGGCGATGAGATCGGTGCCGAGGAAATCCTTTACGCCGGCCGAGGGGGTGCCCTCGGTGAGGGTCATCAGCTTCTCTACAAGTTTGTCCTTGAGGGCGTTGAGCTTCTCCTCGTATTCCTCGTCGAGTTTGGGCAGCAGAGCCTGGGTGGCTTTGTTGCGGCGGCCGGTCTTGGTGGCACGCGAGAAGAGATTTGTGCCGATAACCACACCTTTGAGCGAGGGGGAGGCTTTAAGCGAAGCATCCTTCACATCGCCGGCCTTGTCGCCGAAGATGGCGCGGAGCAGCTTCTCCTCGGGGGTGGGATCACTTTCGCCCTTAGGTGTGATCTTACCGATCATGATGTCGCCGGGAACCACATGGGCGCCGATGCGGATAATGCCGCGCTCGTCGAGATCCTTGGTGGCGTCTTCCGACACGTTGGGAATATCGGAGGTGAGTTCCTCCATGCCTCGCTTTGTCTCGCGCACTTCAAGCGAATATTCGTCGACGTGAACCGAGGTGAGGATATCCTCCTTGACCATGCGCTCGTTGAGCACGATGGCGTCCTCATAGTTGTAACCCTTCCAGGGCATGAATGCCACTTTGAGGTTGCGGCCGAGAGCGAGTTCGCCGTTTTCTGTGGCATAACCCTCGGTGAGGATGTCGCCCTTCTTGACGCGCTGGCCGCGCGAGCAGATGGGGCGCAGGTCGATGGTGGTCGACTGGTTGGTCTTGCGCCATTTGGGAATATGATATTCCTTGACTGCATCCTCGAAGGAGACGAATTCCTGCTCCTCGGTGCGGTCATAGCGGATGCGGATAGTGGTGGCGTCGACAAACTCGATGGTGCCTTCGCCCTCGGCCATGATCTGTGTGCGCGAGTCACGAACCAGCTGTCCCTCGATGCCGGTGCCCACGATGGGAGCCTCGCTGCGCATCAGAGGCACCGCCTGGCGCATCATGTTAGATCCCATGAGCGCGCGGTTGGCGTCGTCATGCTCCAGGAAGGGGATGAGCGAAGCGGCTATCGATGCAATCTGCTGGGGCGACACGTCCATCAGCTGAATATCCTTGCCGGGAACAATGGGGAAGTCGGCATCCTGACGGGCCTTCACCTTGGGGTTGATGAATTCGCCGCTCTCCTTGACGGGAGCATTGCCCTGCGCGATCATCTTGCCCTCCTCCATTTCGGCGGTGAGGTAGACCACATCGTTGTTGTCGAGGTCGACCACACCGTTGTCAACCTTGCGGTAAGGTGTCTCGATGAAGCCGAGGTCGTTGATCTTTGCGTAGACGCAGAGCGACGAAATCAGACCGATGTTGGGGCCTTCAGGAGTCTCGATGGGGCAAAGACGGCCATAGTGGGTATAGTGCACGTCGCGCACCTCGAAACCGGCACGCTCACGCGACAGACCGCCGGGGCCGAGGGCCGACAGACGGCGCTTGTGGGTGATCTCGGCCAGAGGGTTGGTCTGGTCCATGAACTGCGACAGCGCGTTGGTGCCGAAATATGTGTTGATGACCGACGATATGGTCTTTGCGTTGATCAGCTCGATGGGAGTGAACACCTCGTTGTCGCGGACATTCATGCGCTCGCGAATGGTGCGCGACATGCGGGCCAGACCCACGCCGAACAGGTTGTAAAGCTGCTCGCCTACGGTGCGGACACGACGGTTGCTCAGGTGGTCGATATCATCCACATCGGTCTTGGAGTTGATAAGCTCGATGAGATATTTGATAATCTCGATGATATCCTCCTTGGTAAGCACCTTCACATCCATGGGGGTGTCGAGCGACAGCTTTTTATTGATGCGGTAGCGGCCCACCTCGCCCAGGTCATAGCGCTTCTCGGAGAAGAAGAGGTTGGTGATCACCTCGCGGGCGGAAGCGTCGTCTGGCGGCTCGGCATTGCGCAGCTGCCGGTAGATATATTGTACGGCCTCCTTTTCGGAATTCGTGGTATCTTTCTGAAGAGTGTTGAAGATGATGGCGTAGTCCGATGAGTTGGCATCCTCCTTGTGGAGCAGGATGTTTTCCACACCTGATTCGAGAATCTTGTCAATGGCGTCCTCGGTAAGCTCGGTCTCACGGTCGATGATTACCTCGTTACGCTCGATCGACACCATTTCGCCGGTATCTTCGTCGGTGAAGTCCTCTACCCAGGTGCGGAGCACGCGGGCGGCGAGCTTGCGGCCGATAGCCTTCTTGAGGTTGGTCTTGTTGACTTTCACCTCTTCGGCCAGGCCGAAAATGTCGATGATGTCCTTATCGGTCTCCAGACCGATAGCACGCAGAAGAGTGGTCACAGGGAGCTTCTTCTTGCGGTCGATGTAGGCATACATCACATTGTTGATGTCAGTTGCAAACTCGATCCAGGAGCCGCGGAACGGGATGATGCGCGCACTGTAGAGCTTTGTGCCGTTTGAATGGGTGCTCTGACCGAAGAACACACCGGGCGAACGGTGGAGCTGCGAAACCACAACGCGCTCCGCACCGTTAATCACAAAGGTGCCCTTCTCGGTCATGTAAGGGATCGGCCCCAGATAAACGTCCTGAATCACAGTGTCGAAATCCTCGTGGTCAGGGTCGGTGCAGTAGAGCTTGAGTTTGGCTTTCAGGGGCACCGAATAGGTCAGACCGCGGTTGAGACACTCGTCGATGGTGTAGCGGGGCGGATCGATATAATAATCGAGGAACTCGAGTACGAAGTTGTTACGGGTGTCGGCAATAGGGAAATTCTCCGAAAACACCTTGTAGAGTCCCTCGTTGTTCCTTTGTTCGGGAGGGGTGTCGAGCTGAAGGAAATCCTGGAACGACTTAAGCTGGACCTCGAGGAAATCAGGGTAAGGAAGCGGATTCTTTACCGTTGCGAAATTTACGCGGGGTTTTGCAATGTTTGCTTTAGATGACATCTATGATTTTGTTAAAGGGAACTCGAATTTGAAATCGAAAATATTAAATATGGCGCCGCGGATGCTGTTTTAGGAGAAAAATCGTGTTTCCACAATCAGCAGGCATTCGCCGGTCGCTGAAAAACCCTAAAATTCTGATCTGAAAGCAGAAACTCCGATCTGAAAGCAGAGATGAGCCGAAAAAAGGGCCGAAAACGCATTAAACTTTGTTAAATTTTCGTAAATAACGCAAATCAAAGATAAATTACGTTAATCCGACACCATATTTAACGCAAAAAGGTTAAGCGTCAGCATAGGCTGACACTTAACCAAAACTTGCCTGAAGGGGTTCAGGCCGGTATTATTTGAGCTCTACTTCAGCACCGGCTTCCTCGAGAGACTTCTTGAGGTTCTCGGCGTCGGCCTTAGCAAGACCTTCTTTGACTACGCTGGGAGCGCCGTCAACGAGTTCCTTAGCCTCTTTGAGGCCAAGACCGGTGAGTTCCTTAACGAGCTTGACAACTGCGAGCTTCTGAGCGCCGGCAGCCTTGAGGACAACGTCGAACGAAGATTTCTCCTCAGCAGCGGCAGCGCCGGCTGCGGGACCTGCTGCTACAGCAACTGCGGCTGCGGCGGGTTCGATGCCGTACTCGTCCTTGAGGATGGTTGCAAGTTCGTTTACTTCCTTAACGGTAAGGTTTACTAATTCTTCTGCAAGAGCTTTGATATCTGCCATTGTAGTATTGTATTTGAAAGTTTTTCTTTTGTTGAATTGATTGATTGTTGCGAAGGCGCTTCATCGGTTTCAGCTTGCAGCCGGAAGCCTAACGAGGCTACCGCACTTGCCGTGCCGGTGACCGGAATCAGGCCTCCTTCTTGGAGAGGGTTTCGAGGATGCCGTGGATTGTGTTGCCACCGCTCTGGAGAGCGGAGATAACATTCTTGGCAGGCGACTGAAGGAGAGCCACAACGTCGGCGATAAGCTCGTTCTTGCTCTTGATGTTTGCAAGGGTTTCAAGCTGGTCTTCGCCTACATAGAGAGTCTCTTCAACATAAGCAGCCTTCAGGCGGGGGAGCACGTCGTCTTTCTTGCGGAAGCTCTTGATGAGCTTGGCGGGTGCATTACCGGTGTTGGCGCACATCAGGGAGCTGGAACCATGGAGGGCACCTTCAAGTTCGGGAAGGTAGTCGACACCCATGCTCTCGAGAGCCTTGATGAGGAGTTTGTTCTTAACAACGAGGAGCTTCACGTCGTTCTTGAAGCACTCGCGACGCAGCGCGGAGGTCTTCTCGGCGTCGAGGCCGCAGGTCTCGACTACATAGTAGCAGCCATATTCCTTGATGGTCTCGGCGATGTTCGATATAACGAGTCCTTTGTCTTCTTTTTTCATTGTCGTAGTCCTTTAAAGATTATTCGTCAATGGTTTTAGAATCGACTTTGATGCCGGGACCCATTGTGCTCGAAACGTAAATACTCTTGATGTAAGTACCCTTTGCGGTAGCGGGCTTGAGTTTGATAAGGGTGTTGATGAACTCACGTGCGTTGTCGCGCATCTGCTCTGGAGTGAAGCTCACCTTGCCGATGGATGTGTGCACGATACCGTTCTTATCGACCTTGAAGTCGATCTTACCTTTCTTCACCTCTTCAACAGCCTTGGCTACGTCGGGGGTCACGGTGCCGCTCTTGGGGTTAGGCATCAGGCCGCGGGGACCGAGGATACGGCCCAGAGCACCGATTTTACCCATGATAGCGGGCTGGGTAATGATCACGTCGATGTCGGTCCAGCCACCCTTGATCTTGTCGATGTATTCGTCAAGACCTACATAGTCGGCGCCTGCTGCTTTGGCAGCGGCCTCCTGGTCGGGGGTGCAGAGAACGAGCACGCGGATGGTCTTACCTGTGCCGTGAGGGAGTGTAACAACGCCGCGAACCATCTGGTTGGCCTTGCGGGGGTCAACACCGAGGCGGACGTCGATATCGAAAGATGCGTCGAATTTAGCGTAATTGGTTTCTTTTACCTTTTCGGCAGCCTCAGCAAGCGAGTATGCCTTCCCGACTTCAATCTTCGATAAAGCTAACTTCTGATTTTTAGTAAGTTTTCCCATTTCAGTTTGAAGTTTAAATGTTTTCGGGGAAAGCACCCTTTACGGTGATACCCATGCTTCTGGCAGTACCTGCAACCATTTTCATGGCCGATGCGACGGTAAAACAGTTCAAATCGGGCATTTTGTCTTCTGCGATAGTCTTCACCTGATCCCAGGTGACTTCTGCTACCTTGGTACGGTTGGGCTGAGCCGAACCTTTCTTGACCTTGGCAGCCTCGAGCAGCTGGATAGCCACGGGAGGAGTCTTTACGATAAAGTCGAAGCTCTTGTCGGTGTAGTAAGTGATGACTACAGGAAGAACTTTGCCGGCCTTATCCTGGGTGCGGGCGTTGAACTGCTTGCAGAATTCCATGATGTTGATACCCTTGGAACCCAGGGCAGGGCCTACTGGGGGCGAGGGGTTTGCAGCACCACCTTTAATCTGCAGTTTGATCTGTCCAGCAATTTCTTTTGCCATTGTGATTAAAGCTTTATTTAATTAACGAAATGCGCCTATCCGTTAGCGGGTCAGGAGGACGCGTAACCATTCCTCGTGATACCCTCCGGCAAAGCGCCTATACTTACCAGTTTCGAGAGACCCTTGCGCTCAGTAAACTGAGCGACGACCTACCGGTGTTCACCCACCGACAGGTCGTTATTCACGTTCTACCTGCGAGTTTTCAAGCTCGAGGGGTGTCTCGCGTCCGAAGATGCGAACCATCACCTTAAGCTTCTTCTTATCGGGGAAGACTTCGGTAATCTTGCCGTTGAAGCCACTGAACGCGCCGGCGTTGACCTTGACGGTTTCGCCGACCATGTAGTCGTTGACAATGTCTTCATCGAGTTTCTCATTGATCTCGTCGGCAGTGCCGAGCATACGCATCACCTCGCTCTCGCGCAACGGTTCGGGCTTGGCGTCCTTACCGCGGCCTTTGAGGAAGTCGATGACATTTGTGGTGTTTGTAAGCTCGTGAACTACTTCTCCGATAAGTTCAGCTTCCACAAAGACGTAACCCGAGTAGAGGTTGCGTTCCTTGATTGTTTTCTTGCCGTTTTTGACAGCAAGCACCTTTTCGGTGGGAATAAGCACCTGGAAAACATGATTTCCGAGGTCGGTGTTTTTGATCGCACCGTCAAGGAGTTCTTTCACCTTTGCTTCCTTACCGGAGATGGCGCGAAGAACGTACCATGCTCTTTTCGGAGCTTTAGGACGGGAGAAAGGATTGTTTTCAACGTTTTCAGACATTGCTCAATTACCACTGAATAGATTACGAATGGAGGCTGTAGATAAAATGCATCAGCGTCTCTACCACTTGATCCATGACTAAGATTATCAGAGCGATAATCACGGAAGCAATCATCACGATACAAGCGCTTTTGATCAGCTGGGTCCTGGTGGGCCATGAAGTCTTGTAACGAAGCTCGTCGTAAGACTCCTCTATGCTCGTAAGTAATTTCAATTTTTTCATTTAGAGTACTTTTGGCACGGGTTGAGAGACTCGAACTCCCGACACCTGGTTTTGGAGACCAGTGCTCTACCAACTGAGCTAAACCCGTATGATGGAAAGCGCCGGTTTGTCGGCGCGAGCCTTGAGGCCGACGCTTTCCTTGTATGGTCAGAACTTATCCCTGAATGGGATTAGTCGAGGATTTCGGTGATCTGGCCGGAACCTACGGTACGACCGCCTTCGCGGATGGCGAAACGCAGACCCTTGTCGCAAGCAACGGGGGTGATGAGCTTCACGTTGATTTCCACGTGGTCGCCAGGCATTACCATTTCTACGCCTTCGGGGAGGGTGATTTCACCGGTCACATCGAGGGTACGGATGTAGAACTGGGGACGATAGTGGTTGTGGAAAGGAGTGTGACGGCCGCCTTCCTCTTTCTTGAGGATGTAGACAGAAGCCTTGAATTCAGAGTGGGGCTTAACAAGTCCGGGGTGGCAGATAACCATACCGCGACGGATGTCTTTCTTGTCGATACCGCGGAGAAGCAGACCAACGTTGTCGCCGGCTTCGCCCTCGTCGAGGAGCTTGCGGAACATTTCGACACCGGTAACGGTCGACTTCATGTCGGCGCCAAGACCCATGATCTGAACTTCGTCACCAACCTTGACAACGCCGGTTTCGATACGACCGGTAGCAACGGTGCCACGACCGGTGATCGAGAAGACGTCCTCAACAGGCATCAGGAAGGGTTTGTCGATGTCGCGGGGAGGCAGGGGAATCCAGTTGTCGACAGCTTCCATCAGCTCCATAACCTTTTCTTCCCACTGGGGTTCGCCGTTGAGGGCGCCGAGTGCGGAACCGCGGATGATAGGAGTGTTGTCGCCATCGTAGTCGTAGGCTGAGAGGAGTTCGCGCATTTCCATCTCGACGAGTTCGAGCATTTCTTCGTCGTCGACCATGTCGCACTTGTTCAGGAACACAACCAGACGGGGAACGTTCACCTGACGGGCGAGAAGGATGTGCTCGCGGGTCTGGGGCATGGGACCGTCGGTAGCGGCTACCACGATGATAGCACCGTCCATCTGGGCAGCACCGGTAACCATGTTCTTAACGTAGTCGGCGTGTCCGGGGCAGTCAACGTGAGCGTAGTGACGGTTTGCGGTCTCGTATTCTACGTGTGCGGTGTTGATTGTGATACCACGTTCTTTTTCCTCGGGAGCGTTGTCGATCTGGTCGAACGACTTAACTTCGGAAAGGCCTTTCTTGGCGAGGACGGTTGTGATTGCAGCCGTCAGAGTGGTTTTACCATGGTCGACGTGGCCGATGGTACCGATGTTTACATGCGGTTTGGTTCTTTCGAATTTCTCTTTAGCCATAACTTGCTATAAATCTATTTTTGGTGATTAAAATCTTGAGAAGCGCTGTGAGTAGCCTTTTGCGGTTAGCACAGAAAGCCAACCGTCAGTTAGCTTTTTTCAGCCTCACCGGCCGCTCAGGCGGGTTTCCGGCGGGGTTGCCAGCGGTCTGCACCGTGGAAGAGACTGACAACGATTGGCAACGTTTCCGTTGTGGTTTCAGGCCCGGGGCACCGGCCCCTGCAACCCGATTGAGTTTCTTTCAGCCAAACAGCCCCGCAATGGCGTGCATAACGAGGCATCTTGGCGTTGTAGAGCCGATGACGGGATTTGAACCCGTGACCTCTTCCTTACCAAGGAAGTGCTCTACCACTGAGCTACATTGGCAAATATGTCGTCCGGCTGATACCGGGTTTGTCGGAGAGCGGAAGACGGGGTTCAAACCCGCGACCCTCAGCTTGGAAGGCTGATGCTCTATCGACTGAGCTACTTCCGCATTGTCTGTCTTGGCCGCAGGCCGAAGCTGTGCGGAAGCAGGTAATTGTGGGCGCGGATGGATTCGAACCACCGAAGGCAAAGCCAGCAGATTTACAGTCTGCCCCATTTGGCCACTCTGGAACACGCCCTATAGCGAAATTTCAATAAATTTCGAATGCGTTCAAACAACTGAGCCTCTTGTCGGATTCGAACCAACGACCCCGAGATTACAAATCACGTGCTCTGGCCAACTGAGCTAAAGAGGCATACTTTTCAAGGTTCTAAGGCCTGCGACGTAGTAGGCGCCAGGTTTTCCATGCCCGCTACAGAAAAGCGATTTTGAAGCAAAATCTGAAATTCTCTTTAGAATTCTAAACTTTTCCGAAAGACCGGGCGTTGAAACTTTAACCTTTGAGAGGAGGTTTCCGTCTCATTTGCGGTTGCAAAGTTACGCACACTTTTTGAAACCGCCAAATATTTCAGTAAAAAATTTCAATATTTTTCCAGAAAAAGCGCCGAAAAATCTCGGCGCTTCACGTGCAGCAGAGTCTCAGCGCCCCTACAGGCCTAAATTTCAACACATTTCCACGGCACCCTTCCTGTCAGAACCTGAGCGAGCGCATAACTTTAAAAAATCAGCTCTGCGATATACAACCGAGAGAATTTTTCAGTAAATTTGCAAAGCCAACCTTTTAAGTCGATTTCTCGGCATGCTCTTGGGGCATGTTTCACTACATATACCGAGTGATACCGAAGACAGGTTCTCCATGATACCGACAACAAGAAATACAATATAATAATGAAACAGCAGATAATCGACCGAATCGGAGCTTTCCGAGCCGAAATGAAAAAAGCGTCGGTGGCAGCAGCCATCATTCCACAGACCGACCCTCACTTAGGCGAATATATCGCCGCCCACTGGCAGGTACGCCGGTGGCTCAGCGGTTTCACCGGTTCGGCAGGCACTCTCGTCATAACCGAGAAGGAAGCGCTACTATGGACCGACTCGCGATACTTCCTTCAGGCTGCAGAACAGCTCGAAGGCACAGGCATCACACTGATGAAAGAGGGATTGCCCGACACTCCTTCAATCACAGCCTATCTCGTATCCCGGCTCATCAAGGGACAGACTGTGGGCATCGACGGCCTCCTGTTCTCCGCCTCTCAGGTGGCACAGCTGCGCGCCGCTCTTCAGCGCCACGGCCTGAAACTCGACACCAATTTCGCACCCGTCGACGCCATTTGGTCCGACCGCCCCTCGCTCCCCGCATGCCCGGCGTTCATCCACGAAGATAAATATGCCGGCCGTTCTGCTGTAGAGAAAATCGCCCGCATCCTCGACGAAGTGAAACTCCAGGGCGCCGGTTCACTACTGGTCAGCGACCTGGCAGAAGTGGCATGGACCCTCAACATCCGTTCGCGCGACGTAAACTGCAACCCGGTGGCCTACGCGTTTCTCTATCTCGCCCCCGAGGGGAACACATTATTTATAAAGGAGGAGAAGATCACCCCCGAGGTTGCCGACGCATTGGCAGCGGCCAATATATCCGTAGCCCCCTACGACTCCGTCATCCCCTTCCTATCTTCGCTTCCGGCATCGGCTACGGTGCTCTACGAGGGCGCCCGTGTGGCCGCCCGGCTGGTCGACGCCCTTGGTGACCGCGCGGTTGCGGGCGCTTCCCCCATCCCTCTGCTCAAAGCTGTCAAGAATTCCACCCAGATTGCCGGCATACGCAACGCCATGGAGAAAGATGGTGCCGCACTGGTAGGCGCATTCATGGAGATCGAACGAAGGCTCCGCGAGGGCGAAGGGCTGACCGAGCTTGCCGTGGCCGACATTCTCACCGAGTACCGCTCCAAACAGGACCTCTATTTCGACGAATCGTTCGAGACAATCGCCGGATACGGTCCCCACGGAGCAATCGTGCACTATTCCGCCACACCCGAAACATCATCCGACATCCATCCGCAGGGTCTGCTGCTGATCGACTCGGGCGCCCAGTATCTCGACGGCACCACCGACATCACCCGCACCATAGCCCTGGGAACACCCACCGACCGCGAACGCCACGACTTCACACTGGTGATGAAGGGACACATAGCTCTGGCAACCGCCATCTACCCCGAAGGCACCCGCGGCGATCAGCTCGACTGCCTCGCCCACCAGTTCCTCTGGAAAGAGGGACTAAACTACCTCCATGGCACCGGTCACGGCGTCGGCCACTTCCTGAATGTTCACGAAGGCCCGCAGAGCATCCGCCTGAACACCGTGCCGGTAACTCTGCGTCCGGGCATGCTCACCTCCAACGAGCCCGGCCTATACATCACCGGCATGCATGGCATACGTTGCGAAAACCTTGTGCTCACAGTCGACGCCTTCACCACCGAATTCGGACATTTCTACCGTTTCGAGCCTATGACACTCTTCCCCTGGGATCTCTCGCTCTTCGACACCAACCTGATGACGCAGGAAGAAATCAACTGGGTCAACGGCTACCACAAAATGGTCTACGACCGTCTGTCGCCGCGCCTCGACGCCGCACAGAAAGCCTGGCTCGCAGAAAAAACCAAAGAACTGAAAAAATAAGAGCTTATTTCATAACAAATGGCACTGATAATACCCCTGCGGGGCATCACACCTCGGATCGGCCGCGACTGTTTCCTGGCCGAAAACGCCACTGTGGTCGGCGACGTCGTCATGGGCGACGAGTGCAGCGTGTGGTTCAACACCGTGCTGCGCGGCGATGTAAACTCAATCCGCATCGGCAACCGTGTGAACATTCAGGACGGTTCCGTGCTCCACACGCTATATCAGAAATCCACCATCGAAATCGGCAATGACGTATCGATCGGCCATAACGTCACACTACACGGCTGCAAAATCCACGACCTGGCTCTCATCGGCATGGGTGCCACGGTGATGGACGATGCCGAAGTAGGCGAAGGCGCCCTCGTGGCCGCCGGCTCGGTGGTACTCTCCAAAACCAAAATCGGACCTCACGAAATGTGGGCCGGCGCTCCCGCCAAATTCGTCAAGATGATGGAACCCGAAAAATCGCGCGAACTCAACGAAAAAATCGCCCGCAACTACCTCTTCTACTCGAAGTGGTACACTGATCCCGACAACGCTCCCCTCTGACCGGCAGTTAAGGCTCCATTCCCCCAGAATCGTCAATGCAGGGGTCGCGGCCTCAGCTCCAGAAAGCGTGGAAATGATGCACCGGACCATGGCCGTGACCTATGGCGTAGGTCGCTCCGGCACTTATTGCCGCGGCGATATACTCCTTGGCCTTGGCCGCTGCCTCGTCCAGACGGCAGCCGCGGGCAAGAAATGAAGCAAACGCCGACGAGAGTGTGCATCCCGTGCCGTGGGTGTTGCGCGTGTCAATTCTCGGCGAGCACAACCGCGTCATTTCGCCGGTCTCCCGGTTGTAGAACACATCCTCCACCACACCTTCCGTGAGGTGTCCGGCTTTCAGAAGCACCGACGCACCAAGACGGCTCAGTTCGCGGGCTACGTCGGGCAGGTCGGCCTGCGAATGCACTTTGCAGCCCAACAGCAGTTCAGCCTCCGGTATATTAGGAGTGATCACCCGCGAGCGGGGGATCAGCACGTCGCGCACCGTGGCCACGGCATCGGATTCGAGCAGCGGGTCGCCCGATGTGGCCACCATCACCGGATCGAGCACAATGTCGGCAACACCCGGATAGCAATCGAGAGTGTCGCGGACAGCCCGCACCACTTCCGACGAATGCAGCATGCCAATTTTCACGGCATCGGTGCCTATATCGTCGAGAATGGAACGTATCTGCCCGGTGACGAAATTCACCGGCACCGGATGCACGCCGGTAACCCCTACCGTATTTTCGTCAACCACGGCCACGATGGCCGAAGTGGCATAGCATCCGCAGGCCGATATGGTCTTAATGTCGGCCTGCACGCCTGCGCCCCCGCTGGGGTCGCTCCCGGCTATTGTCATCACCCGCCGATATGCGAGTCTGTCATCTGGTTTCATAACCGATTTTTCTATTTAAAAGATTCTTTTTCACACAGGCCACTGCTCCATACGGTAGGCACTGTCCCAGAACATCCACTCCATGCGGGTCGACATCACGAAAGCCTCCGTCATCTGTGCCCGCACCTCGGGGGATGCGCCCTCTGCCAGTCCGTCGCAAATCTCTATGGCTCGACGGTTCGACTCGGCGAAACCCTCGTCGCCATATGTCTCTATCCAGCGGGTATAGGGGTTCCCCTCAGCGCACTCCTGCATGATTGACTCACCTACACGCTGATACACCCAGAAGCACGGGAGAATCGACGCGGCCTCAACCTCGACGGGCGCCATCGCTTTTGCTGTCTCATATGAATTATACAGCAGACATGTGGGCGACGGGCGCAGCGAGTCAGTGTCGTGTCCCGTGAGATAAAACTCATGGAGAGCTTTCTCAACGGCGATGCCGTCGGAAGCGAAGCGGAGAAAATCCTCCATCCATTCCTTACGCGGCATACGTGAGCCTACATGAGCCAGCACTCGGCTGTAATTGTCGATATACATCGAGTCCTGCCCGATATAAAACTGAAAGCGTTCGCGGCTGAGCGTGCCGGCGGCGAGTTCCCTCACAAAAGGCAATTCGAGAATGCGGTCGTAAATCTCAGCCGCGGCATTCCAAGCCTCCTCACTCCATTTCATATAAAAAATTTTTTGAGTTATTCAGAATTCCAATGTCTCAAACGTCAAGGCGAGTGCGTCGATCACCAACACTCGGCCGCTGAGAGGATTGCCTATGCCGCAGAGCACTTTCAGCGCTTCGGCAGCTTCGACAGCTCCGACAATGCCGGGAACAGCCCCGAGCACACCGCCCATAGCAGCAGGCCGGCACTCCAGTTCTTCCCTGTCGGGAAACAGTGCTCCGAGGCCCCTGTTGCCGGGAAGGAACGTGCTCACGTAGCCGTTAAACTCCCCTATCGACCCGAAAATCCATGGTCGGCCGTGACGGCGGCACACATCGTCGATCAGAAAACGCGTGGTGAAATTGTCGCTGCAATCGATCACAAGGTCGTATCGTTTCACCAGTGTGTCGGCGTTGCCGTCAGTGAATCGCTCCGCTATCGGCTCGCACACCACATCGGGATTCAACGCACGCAGACGGTCGCCCGCCGCTTTTGACTTCCGTAGGCCGATCATATCGCTGTCATAGAGTGTCTGGCGCTGCAGATTGCTCAGCGAAACAATATCGGCATCGCACAACCCGATACGGCCCACTCCCGCTCCGGCGAGGTATAGCGCCACAGGACAGCCGAGTCCGCCCAGTCCCACAATTAACACCGAAGCATTACGCAGACGCCGCTGGCCCTCCTCCCCTATCTGAGGAAGAATGATCTGCCGGGCATATCTTTCTTTTAGATTATCCATATACATCCCGGAGGTCAGTCAAAAACTTTGTCCCAGTCTTTCCACACCACCTCATACCCCCGGCTGCGGATGTCATCGGCCACCTCGCGGGGCGAGCGTTCATCGCTGACGGCAAACTGTTCCAACGATTGCGGATATGTGCGGTAGCCCCCGGGGTCGGTCTTCGATCCGGCGCTGAGCGATGTGGCGCCGAGTGTGAGCATATTGCTCCGGAATTCCGGGCGTTCGCGGGTCGAATAGGAGATATCGACATCATGGTCGAAAATGCGGAATGCAAACGTGAGTTGCGCCAGCTGCCGGTCGCTCACCACCGTATTCGGCTGGAAACCACCGGCGGCAGGACGCAGCCGCGGGAAATTGACACTGTAGCGGGTGCGCCAGTAATGTTTGCGCAGATAGCGCAGATGCAGTGCCATCATCGTCACGTCGGTGCGCCATTCCTCGAGTCCGAGCAGCACACCCATACCGATTTTATGTACGCCGGCCTGTCCCATGCGGTCGAAACCGTTCACACGCCATTCAAAGTTGGATTTCATCCCCGCCGGATGATATTTTCTGTAATTATCGCGATGGTAGGTCTCCTGAAAGCACACAACCCCGTTAAGTCCTGAATGAGTCAGACGGGCGTAATCTTCGGCACTAAGCGGCATCACCTCTACAGTCAGATTATTGAAATAGGGCCGGCATGTGCGCAGTGCCTGCTCGAGATATTCCACACCGGCCACACGGGGATTCTCGCCGGTGACCAGCAACAGATTTTCAAACGGACCGAGTTCGCGGATGGCTTTGCACTCCTCCTCAATCTGATCCATATTGAGCACCACGCGGTCAAACTTGTTGTGACGGTTGAAACCGCAATAGACACACGAGTTTGTGCATGAATTGGTTATGTACATGGGGATGTACATCGAAATCGTCTTGCCGAAACGCTCCAGAGTGTACATGCGGCTCAGCGCCGCCATCCGCTCCAGATAAGGTTCGGCCGCGGGAGAGACCAGAGCCATGAAATCATCGAGAGTTGGATGCCGTACGGCAAGCGCACGTTCAACATCGGCAGCCTCCTTGGCATTGATCCGGGCTGTGGTCTCATCCCAGTCGTAATTAAGCAATATATCGGAAAACATGGTGATTTTCAGTCAAGAAACAATGTGAGAGGCGAGCTGGCGACTGCTACCGACGATCGGCTGCCCAGCCCTGCCTCGTAAGCTTCGCGGCCTGCCTCCACAGCTTTTGCAAATGCCTGCGCCATGGCCACCGGATCACCGGCCACTGCAATGGCAGTGTTGACCAGCACTGCATCGGCACCCATCTCCATTGCCGCCGCCGCATGCGAGGGGGCGCCGATACCGGCATCGACCACAACCGGCACATTGCTCTCGGCGATTATGATTTCAAGCATATCGCGCACCACAAGGCCCTTGTTGGTGCCGATGGGAGCACCCAAAGGCATCACGGCTGCAGTGCCGGCCTCTTCAAGACGTTTGCACAACACAGGATCGGCCTGGATGTAAGGGAGCACGATGAAACCCATTTTGGCGAGTTCTTCTGTCGCTTTAAGCGTTTCCACCGGGTCGGGGAGGAGATATTTGGGATCGGGATGGATTTCGAGTTTGATAAAATCGGTCTCAAAAGCCTCGCGGGCCAGCTGGGCGGCGAGCACAGCCTCCTCCGCATTGCGCACTCCCGAGGTGTTGGGGAGCAACTGCACCCCGGGGCGCAGAATGTGACGGAGCATATCATCTTCGCGGTTGGCTGTGTCAATGCGTTTGAGCGCCACAGTCACCATCTCCGAGCCTGAGGCCGCTATGGCCCGGCTCATCAGTTCATTGCTGCTGAATTTGCCCGTTCCGGTGAACAGGCGGCTGGAGAATTCTCGTTCTCCTATTATGAGTTTTTCCATGATGAGAGTATTTGGAATGTTGTTTTTTCCGGATCCGGAGAATTCAGGACAGTACCTGAAACGGCCACGCCATCCACTCCGGTGTGTTTGAGTCGCGGCACATCGTCGACAGTGATGCCTCCGATGGCCACAACGGGGATAGAAAGCCCTTCGGCACGGCAACGGGAGATTATGTCTGCATAGCCGTCGATGCCAAGCAGCGGTGCCAGCCTCTTTTTAGTGGTGGTAAAACGGAAAGGGCCAAGGCCGACATAGTCGGCTCCGGCTACGGATGCCGCCATCAGATCGGAGGCCGTATTGGCTGTCGCGCCGATGATTTTTGAGGGGCCGAGCAGCGCACGCGCCTCAGCCACAGGCATGTCGTTTTTCCCCACATGCACACCGTCGGCACCGAGCGCCTCGACCAGATTCACGCGGTCGTCAAATATCACCGTGGCGCCGTAGGCGTGGCACATAGGCACTACACGACCGGCCACCTCGGTAAAAGCAGCGTCATCGACATCTTTGATGCGCAGTTGCACCCACCGGCATCCGCCGTGAAGAACCTTCTCGAGACCAAGGTCGGTGTGGGTGATAAACTGAAGTATGGTTGATTCTGTCATATTCTCCAACATAGATGCAAACATCGGTGCCTTAGGCGTCCAGGCCTGCGACAGCATGGCAGCCCAGCCGAACCCGGCTCTGACAAGCTGAGGCAGACGTGCCGCGGTGACGCCGCCGAGCGCGCAGAGATGCTCCAACGGCAATCCCTGCCGCGAAAGGCTGGAGGGTGAGAAACGCGATTTATATCCGGGCTTAGAGATGCTGTCGAAAACAGGGCTGAGCATTACATAGTCGAACGCGCTGCCACATTCAGCCTCCTCGACAGTGTGACACGAGCGGCTCACCACGCCGCTCCATCCGGCCGGCAACACGGGGTTGCGACGATTGAGATGTAGCCCGCCGACACCCATAGGTCCGGCAAGTTCGAAATGGTCGTGAAGCGAGAGTTGGCTACGGTAATATGCCGGTATCGCCTTTATAAGTTCTGCTACTTCGCTGGTCGTTGCGCCCGGTTTGCGGATGTGCACACGCGCCCATCCCGCGTCGAGCAGGCGGCACACAGCCTCCGGCTCATCGCGGAAAAACTCAGGCAGGGTGATGGCTATAAGCTTCATCAGCCCCCGCAGACAGCAGTGATCACTGTGATCTTGTCCCCGTCGGCCAGTAAGGCCGATTCCCATGCGGTTTTAGGCACCACGCGACCGTTGACAGCAACCGCTATACCCTTGCGGGGCATGTCGTTGAGTTCAAGCAGACGCGCCACCGTCAGCGCGGAGGCTTCGGTGGTAAATTCCTTGCGATTTAAATATACAGTCATAATTTTTCTCCTTTCGGCGGAATTACCCGCATCAAGTTCATAGGGTCTGATCTCAGCCTCTCCGACAAATCCGGGAGACACCCCTTTAAGCAAACAGTCGAATTTAAGCAAACAGTCGAAATTAATACAGAAGATGTCGACTTTTACTTAGAGCTTGTTTAATAATAAATGCTCTTACGGCGCAAAGTTAAGGAATTCTTTCCGTAACTGCAAAACTATTTTTCTGTCTCAACTTCGCCGACTGAATGCACCATATCGTCACTGAAATTGTTTTTTAAGAAAAAACGCACTAATTTTGCATTTAAATAACCGGTCGAAATTAACGGTCGATATCATTTATATGAAAATTCTAATTGCCGGAAGCGGCGACACAGGCACACATCTGGCCACTTCCCTAAGCTACGAAAACCAGGATGTGGTGCTGATGAGCGCCGACAAGGATTATCTTGCCAGCCTCGACTCCACACATAATATGATGGTATCGGTGGGCGATCCCACATCCCCCGCCGACCTGTTGCGCGCCGGAGCCGCCGATGCAGATCTCTTCGTGGCTGTCACCCCATGGCAGACCACCAACCTCGCGGCATGTCAAATAGCACATGTGCTCGGAGCAAAGCGGACTGTGGCGCGCGTGGACAATCCCGAATATTTCTCCCCATCGATTCTCGACAATTTCAAATCGGGCGGCGTGGATTCGCTCGTATTTCCGGAAATGCTCGTCGCATCGCAGATCATGCATTTCATCGAGCACAACTGGGTGATCTCATGGTCGGAATTCGGCGACGGAAAACTGCTGCTCCTCGGCGTGAAGATCACCGGCAACGCGCCTCTTGCCGACCGCCAGCTGAGCAGTTTCGCCCGCGAGCACCGTTTCTTCCACATCGCTGCGATACGCCGCGGCCGTCGCATTATAATCCCGTCGGGCAGCGACGCCACACAGCCGGGCGACGTGGCTTATTTCACCGTCATGCCGGCCGACCTCGACGCCCTGGCACAACTCACCGGCCACGAAGAAATCAGAATACACAACGCGATGATTTCAGGCGGGGGCAAAATCACCGACATCCTGTGCCGCGACATGCGCCGGCAGTTCAATCTCACTGTCATGGACGATGACCGCGAACGTTGCCGCAGACTGGCCGCAGCCGTCGACGGCATCACTGTAGTCAACGCAGCGCCCACCGACCTGCGCACCATGGAGGAGGAACAGCTCGGCTCCATGGACCTCTTCGTGGCTCTGAACGACAGCGCGGCCTCAAACATCGTGGCATGTATGGTGGCCAAGGAGCAGCACGTGAAACGCACCGTGGCTCAGATCGAGGATCTGCAATACATCCCCGAGGCAGAAAGCCTCACCATCGACAAAGTGGTGAATAAAAAACTTATCACTTCCTCGCATATCCTGCGCGACATTCTCGGCACCCGCATCCCCGTGGGCAACACTTTCGCACTGGGCGACGCCGAAGTGGCCGAAGTTGAGGTACACACCGGCAGTGAGCTGACCGGACGCCCGGTGCGTTCGCTGCGACTCCCTCACGACCTTACCCTCGGCGGTCTTATCCGCGGCGATGAAGCCATCCTTATCGACGGCAACACCGAAATTCTTCCCGGCGACCGGCTCATCATCTTCTTCCTCCCCGGAGCCTTGCTCAACCTGCAACGCCTGTTCAAATGAAAATAGCAATCAGCTACAAATCAGTATTCCGCATACTCGGATGGTTACTCATGATCGAAGCACTGCTCATGGTCATCCCGTTCATTGTAAACATAGTCGAACGGCAGCCATCCACCGGATTCATCCTCGGCATCGGCGGCGCATCCGTCGCAGGCGCCATCCTCTCATGGACATGCCGCTTCCATAGAATCACCATACGCCGTCGCGAAAGCTACCTGCTGGTGTCGATCTCATGGATTGTATTCTCCATCTTCGGCATGCTCCCATTCATCTTCTGCCGGACACCCCTCGGCATCACCGATGCCTTCTTTGAAACCATGTCGGGATTCACCACCACCGGCGCCACGACTCTCCCCGACGTTGAATCGCTAAGCAAAGGAATACTTCTGTGGCGTGCCATGACCCAATGGGTCGGAGGCCTCGGCATAATCCTTTTTATCCTCGCGCTGCTCCCCACTCTCAACGAAAAAGGGGGAATACCGATGTACAATGCCGAGACCAGCGGCATCACACACGAAAAACTGCATCCGCGCATCCGCCACACGGCCCTAAGCCTCTGGACCGTATATCTTGCCCTCACTCTCGCCATGACCCTCCTCCTCTGGATCGGCCCTATGAACTTCTTCGACGCCATCTGTCAAAGCATGGCGTGCATCTCCACCGGAGGATTCTCCACACGCAACAACAGCATCGCCTGGTGGAATTCAGACTACATTTCCTCCATCGTCACCATCTTCATGCTCATTGGAGGCGTTAACTTCAGCCTGCTATACACCGCATGCCGCGGCAACGCACGCGCCCTGTGGCGCAACGACGTATTCCGCGCATACCTCGCAATAATCTTTGTCGCCTATCTTGCCATCCTGGCGTCACTTCTCATCCAGGGTCGCGTCCACAGTTTCCACGACATACTCGTCGCCCCCCTCTTCCACGCCATTTCCGCAATCACATCCACAGGATTCACTCTCGACAACTTCACCCTCTGGGGGCCATTCGTCATCCTCGTCACCATGCTGCTGATGCTCTCCGGAGCATGCGCCGGTTCGACCACCGGCGCTATAAAAGTCGACCGGCTTTGCGCGCTCCGGAGCATCCTTTCCAACGAAATCAGGCATACGGTAAATCCCCGCCACATCTACGTAGTCCGTGTCAACGGCAACATCCTTCCGAGCGCCGAAATCACACGCATAACCGCCTTCGTCGCCATCTACATCGCCGTCGCAACCATCGGAGCACTCACAATCAGCGCATTCGGATACCCGATCACCGACAGTTTCTTCGCCACCCTCAGCTGCCTCGGCACCAACGGACTCGGCTACGGCGACACCGCCGGCTATCACCTCCTCCCCTGCGCCGCAAAATGGGTTCTGTCATTCTGCATGCTGATCGGCCGCCTCGAGCTGTTCACTTTCCTCGTCCTCCTTTCTCCCTGGTTCTGGAAAAAATAAGAGCCATCCCAATAATTTCGATCAGCTACAAATATTACCTCTTAAGCCAACGATTCAAATGGTTGTGGGGTGCAACTACTACGAATTTATAGAACGATGAAGTCGGGAGTTTTTGTAGATCTACTGTATAGGAAGTCGTTCCGGCCGGAAGGTGGGCAAGTTCGATGTATGTATCTTTGCCTCCGGTACTGAACTGATTGGTCGTTGCGGCATAAATGGTGACGGGCGGGGCCTTTTTTGTATAGGAACGCCAGGAAAGGACAACCTTATCGTCATAAGGCATGGTTTTTAAATCACAGATATCCGTTTTTCCTATAAACGGAATGCCGTCCTGTTCCCATAGTACAGCCGACGGAATCTCGAAATCGAGGTAGCGGCTAATGGAGGGCGCAATGTCGGTAATGGCCAGGTTGCTGTCGGCAAAGTGAGAGTTGACAGGTATGTTGGTCGAAATCCATGTTGTTCGTTCACGCTCGGACTGACCTCCGTGTCCGTGCCCGTTTTCTTCGCGTCCGTGATCAGTGGTGACTATTACCATCCACTCTTCATCGAAATGTTTTTCGCGATACTTAACGGCTTCCCATACACGGGCAACCTGTTCGTCGGCTTTGCGCACATACGAATCGAAATACTCTCCGTTCCCTTCTATATGACCGGCATCATCGGTATACCACAGATAGACCCAACTGAGGTCGGGTGCATCTTTCCGGATACTTTCCGCTGCATCTTTTGATACTTGTTCGTCGTAATCGAACACATGCAGGTGCTTCTCTTTATGCGGAAAACGGTTTTTGTCCAGGTCATAACCGTCGTAGATATAATCTATTTTCAGATTGCCTGTTTCTTCTTTACCTTCTCCGATAAGCACGGTACGGTTATCGGTCCAACTTGAATAAATTCCTGTTTTTACAGGATGCGGCTGCTCCTTTGCAATACGGAAAATACTCCAGTAGTTGTAGTTTGGTTTGAGATTGTCGTTTCCATCGACGTTATGCTTGTTTAACCATGTGGCAGTCAACAAGTTCGTATACCCGATAGCCGATATTGTCGGTGTCTGCGAATAGGCACCGGTTTCTCCGCCCGTATAGGCTCGGGCATAAGCTCCTTTCGAGGCGATATCGAAGATAGCCGGAGTATGTAAACGTTCTATCTGGTCGGCGGGGACTCCGTCTATAATAATGTAGACAGCTTTTTTTGTGCTGGCACATACGTTGATGAAACAAAGTGCCAGAATTAAAAAAATGACGTGATTTTTCATGGTAAAAAAAATATTTATCCGCATGTGGGTGCGGCATCCCCCGACATCAGCTGCCGGGGAACAATGATTTGAGCGACCCGATGGAAGAAAGCAAAGAGGATGCCTCGTAGGGCATGAACACTGTCTTGCTCTCCTTGCCCGCGGTCATTTCTTTAAGCGCTTCGATATATTTCATGGCAAGCATATAGGTGGCGGGGTTAGTGTTGTTGCTTGCCACGGCCTGAGCCACCCGCATAATAGCATCGGCTTCAGCCTGGGCGTTAAGGATAATGGCCTGAGCCTCTCCTTCGGCTTTAAGAATCTCGGCTTTCTTTATAGCCTCTGCCTCGTTGATGCGCGAGGCTTTGTCGCCTTCCGATTTCAGTATGCGTGATTGCTTTTCACCCTCGGCATTGAGAATTTCGGCACGGCGGTTACGTTCGGCCTGCATCTGCTTCTCCATGGCCACGCGCACACTTTCGGGAGGGGTGATGTCCTGAAGTTCCACGCGGTTGACCTTCACGCCCCACTTGTTGGAGGCGTCATCGAGAATCGTCTGGAGTTTTGAATTGATAGTGTCGCGCGAAGTAAGTGTCTCGTCAAGCTCAAGTTCGCCGATGACATTGCGCAGCGATGTCTGGGTGAGTTTCTCTATGGCATTGGGGAGGTTGTCGATTTCGTAGACCGCCTTTTTCGGATCGACTATCTGGAAGTAAAGAAGCGCATTGATTTCAGTGGTCACATTGTCACGGGTGATTACCTGCTGCGAAGGAAAGTCATATACCTGTTCGCGCAAGTCGATCTTATATGTCGAGATCATCTTCACATAGTTGCGACCATTGCTCATGCGTTCAATGGTGCGCTGATAAATCACTTTCGGACGGTCGATAAAGGGGATAATGAAGTTGATGCCCGGAGGGAGCACACTGTGAAAGCGTCCAAGACGTTCAATTACTCTCGTTTCGCTCTGCGGCACCACTTTCACACCGGCCGAGATGACGATGATGCACAGAAGCACAACCACAGCGATAAGAATCCAGATTTCAGGTGACATATAGATAGATTTTAGATATTATCGGTAAATAACCGGGCAATTAAGAGCTTGTTTGATAATCCGAAGTGGAGAAACTTATTCGTTCCCCTGAGACGGACGCACTTTAAGGATTATAGAATCATAACCTGTGACGACAACTTCGGTGCCACGCCGCACAGTGTCGGAAGGAGAATCCGCCACTACCTGCCAGTTGTCTCCGTCAATACGGACGCGTCCCGGACGACCGGGCGTGATTTCCTCGCTCACGATGGCCGTGCGTCCTAACAACGCATCCATGCCGGTGCGGGCCACACGCCCTTTTTTATCGACAGACAGGGCATGCCATTTCTGGAACAACGGCACAAGCAGGATATACGCCACCATCGACAGAAGTGCCGATATCAACACCTGCCAGGGCACACTGATGCCAAACAGCGAGCCGACCAGACCACCGAGACAGCCGACAGCGAGGCACAGCGCCCACATCATCTGTGAAAGAAGCTCGATGATGAGGAGCAAACCCATCACGATAAGCCAAATAGTCCAAGCATCCATACGCCGAATCTGCTTAAATGATTACTGCCTCAAAGATACGAAATTCTGCTGAATTATCAAGATTCTTTTGCAGGAATAAACATCAATCGAGAGATGCTTGTTGGTAATAATGACCGGGGCGGCATCACGGGATTGCAGATTCCCATATTGCCGCCCTGACGGTTTATGATTAAAACATTGCTGATTTATGAGTACTCAAATAAGAATCGAGCGGGTATACGATGATCCCGGAGGTACCTCCGGCGGGTTTCGTGTCTTTGTCGACCGACTATGGCCAAGAGGCGAATCAAAGGAAAAATTCCATTACGATCTGTGGGCAAAAGATGTGACACCTTCAACGGCGCTGCGCGAATGGTATCATGCCGACCGGGCCGGCCGCCGGGAGGCATTCCGTGAAAAATATCACCAAGAGCTGGAAGCCAACTCCCATATATCACAACTTGTGACCGAGCTTAAACCACATCACGACATTGTTCTGTTAACCGCAGCTAAAGATGTGGAGCACAGCCATGTGCCTGTTCTTGCGAATTATCTCGCTTCAAAGTTGTCATTCTGACCGATACTCGGGATGGTCGGCTGCATAGGCGGCGTCGGGGTGGCAGCCGGTGCCGTCGAAACAGTGAGTGCAGAGACGGCATTTGGGCATTCCGATGCTTTCCACCATGTCGCTCAGTTCGCTGAATTTCACTGACGACAGACCCAGACGGCGGCCCACTTCGGCAGCCATCTTCTCATATTCAGGGGTGCCGTGTGTGGCATAGCGGTCGAGATTGTCGGGCACGTCGCACCCTTCGAAATCGCGGATAATGCGGCGGGTGATATACTCCATGTCGCTTTTCGACGATGTAAAGCCGATGAAAGGACATCCGTAGATAAGCGGAGGGCATGAAATGCGGGCATGAACCTCGCGTGCGCCATATTCATAGAATGTGCGCACATTGTCGCGGAGCTGGGTGCCGCGCACAATCGAGTCGTCGCAGAAGACCACACGCTTCTTTTCAAGCAGGGCGCGGTTGGGGATAAGTTTCATTTTCGCCACCAGATCGCGACGCGACTGATTGCCCGGGGTAAACGAACGGGGCCATGTGGGAGTATATTTCAGCACCGCTCTCTGATATGGGATACCGCGGCCGTCGGAATAGCCAAGGGCATGCCCCACGCCTGAATCGGGAATGCCGCACACGCAGTCGGCCTCGGTGGCATCCTTCCGCCCCATGGCACAGCCGCTCTTTTCGCGCATGGCCTCAACATTGATGCCGAGGTAGTCGCTGGCAGGGAAACCGTAATAAACCCAAAGGAAGGAGCAGATCTGCTCGCGCTTGCCGGGGGCCTGCAATTGTTCCACGCCATCGGCGGTGATACGCACAATCTCGCCGGGTCCGAGGTCGCGCAACACCTGATAGTCGAGATTGGGGAAAGCGGTCGTTTCGGAAGAAGCAGCATAGCCGTCAGTGCCCTTGCCGATTATTATGGGTGTGCGGCCCAGATAGTCGCGTGCCGCTATGATACCGTTCTCCGTGAGAATCAGCATCGAGCATGAGCCTTTGATTTTGCGGTATACCAGATTGATACCGTCGACAAAATCCTTGCCCATGTTGATGAGCAGCGCCACCAGTTCCGTCTGGTTGATGGTGTTGGCCGACAGTTCGCTGAAATGCATTCTGTTGGCCATCAGCCGGTCGGCAATCTCCTTGAGGTTGTTGATTTTCGCAACCGTCACCACGGCGAAACGACCGAGATGAGAGTTGACAATGATAGGCTGCGGATCGGTGTCGCTGATCACACCTATGCCCTGACATCCTACAAAAGAATCGAGTTCGTCCTCGAATTTCGAGCGGAAATAGTGCCGCTCGAGTTTATGAATCTTGCGGTTAAACCCCAGCGTGGGGTCGAATGTAACCATGCCGGCACGCTTGGTGCCAAGGTGAGAATTGTAGTCTGTGCCGTAAAACAGGTCATTGACAACCTGCGAATGTTTCACGGCGCCGAAAAAGCCTCCCATAGAAACTGTGTTATCTGATTGATTTTACGCAGAGCCTGAGCACTGATCATATCCAGAGCCGAACCCTGAAAAGAAAGCGCAAAGTTACGCAAATTTCCTCGAAAAAGGCAACCTCTCCTCCGATTTTTTCAACGTTTTTTCAACTCTTCAAATCAATTTCGCCACGATGTCTCTATCAGTCAAACACATTGTCGATTGTTTCCTCCACGGCGCCGGAAGCGGTGGGGTCATAGTCACCTTCGTAATGAGAGAAAGCATTGTCGCAGACATTTGAGAAATCGACATTGAAACGCGCGCTTTGGCTGTAGGGCAGCGACCGGTCGGCGTATACCTTGCTGAGATAGCGGCCTACGATGGGGAGAGCGGCCGCCGCACCCTGGCCGGCTGCCATCGAGTTGAAGTGAATGTAGCGTTCGTCGCCGCCGACCCATGCGCCGTTGACCAGTTCGGGCGAAAATTCCATAAACCAGGCGTCGGAGTTGTTGTTGGTCGTACCGGTTTTCGCGCCCATCTCCGCCACAAGATTAAACGGAGGACGGCGCAGACGGTTGGCCGTACCGTTGTCGACCACGCTGTTGAGCATGTAGAGAATCTTGGCATACGCCTCCTCCGAGATCACCTCGGAATGACGCGAGCTGAACTCGGCAATAACGTTGCCGTTGGCATCCTCGATGCTGGTCACATACATCGGCTCGGCACGCATGCCATGATTGGCATAGGCCGTGTAGGCCCCCACCATTTCACGCACCGATACCTCGCACGGGCCGAGACAGAGAGAGATCACGGGATCGATGCTGTTGGTGATGCCGAAGTTATGCAGCGTACGCACCAGCGTGGCCGGCGACAACTGCTCCATCAGACGTGCCGAAATCCAGTTGTTGGAGTAGGTCAGCGCCCATTTCAGATCGACCATCTCCCCTATCCTGCCGTGACCGTCGTTTCGGGGCGACCATGGCCGTCCCGCCTCGTCATATATCACCGGCTGCGCGTTGAGCATCATGTCGCAGGGCGTGTAGCCCTCCTCCATGGCGTAGGTATAAAGGAACGGTTTGATTGTGGAACCTATCTGACGGCGACCGGTTGCAACCATATCATACTGGAAGAATGTGAAGTTGGGGCCTCCCACATACGCCTTGGTGTGGCCGTTGCGAGGATCCACCGACATGAACCCGCAACGGAGAAAATATTTCTGCCACAGCAGCGAGTCGCGGGGCGTGAGAACCGTGTCGATCGCCCCTTTGTAGGAAAACACATTCATTTCGCGGGGAGTATTGAACGCGCGGCGGATCTCCTCGTCTGAGGCTCCGTTCTGTTTCATCACCCTGTAGCGGTCGGTCTGCCTGATGGCGCGGTTAATGAGTGTCTGCACCGACACATTGCCCAGTTCGCTCTGGTTGTTGGTGTAGGGTCCGTTGCGCGAGCCGCGTTTTTCCCTGAAGAACACATCCTGCAGCCGCGACATATGCTCCTCCACCGCTTCCTCGGCATATTTCTGCATGCGCGAATCAATAGTGGTGTGGATTTTCAGACCGTCGGAATAAAGATCATATTTCGAGCCATCGGGCTTGGGATTCTTTTCAATCCATCCGAAAAGGGGATTCGTCTCCCATGCTATGGAATCGTCGATAAACTTCTGTTTCTCCCAGCCGCGGTAATTTGAGAGGACAGGTTTTTTGGCAGAAAGCACCCGACGCAGCTCCTCGCGGAAATAGGGAGCCATGCCATCCTTGTGATCCATCCGGGTGAATTTCAACACCAGCGGCAACTGCTTCAGCGAATCCATCTGAGCCTCGGTCAGTCGGCCATCCTTGTACATCTGCTCAAACACCACATTGCGGCGCTCGCGGGTGCGTTCGGGATGCCGCACAGGATTGTAGTAGGCGGGGTTCTTGACCATACCCACCAGTGTAGCCGCCTCCTGAATATTCAGATCCTTGGGTTCCTTGCCGAAATATACAAACGCGGCCGACTTTATGCCCACGGCGTTGTAAAGGAAGTCAAACTGGTTGAGATACATCTTTATAATCTCATCCTTGGAATAATAGCGTTCGAGCTTCACGGCAATCATCCATTCGATAGGCTTCTGGAGAGCGCGGTCGAGCAGACCCTTCGAGTCGGGTGAATAGAGCTGTTTTGCAAGCTGCTGCGTGAGGGTGGAACCGCCACCCGCATTTTTTTGATGCAGAATGAGCGTTTTCACCAGCACTCGCGCCATGGCACGCATATCGATGCCCGAATGGTCTTCAAACCGGGCATCCTCCGTCGCGATCAAGGCATCTATAATGTAGGGGGAGATTTCATCATAATCGGCATAGACGCGGTTACCCGAATTGCGGTAATAGCGACCCATCTCCTGACCGTCGTCGGTGTAGATTATGGTTGCGAACTTGTCGTTGGGATTCTTAAGTTCCTCTACCGGAGGCATATAGCCGATATAGCCATTGTAAATCAGAATAAAAAGGACAATTACGGCAACGACGCCGATGGCAAACAGGCGCCATATCCATGCAATCATCTTTCTGTTGCGGCGGTTGCGGCGCGCTTCCTTGTCGGCTGCGGGGTCGGAGAGGTAATTGTAACCGTCGGGGCGGTCGTTATATGTCGACATGTTTTTTCTTGAACTGATTCAGGTGCAAATTATCCTGCAAATTTACGAATTTCCCTCTAATAATCCGCAACATTTAACGTAGATTAGGAACAACATCCCCAAATAATCCGATCCAATCAAGTGTGGGAGATGGAAGAGTAGGAGACGTAACGGAGGCGAAGGATGGTGCGGGTTGCCGAGGTGACTGCGCAGAGCGATGAGTTGCGCAGACCGGGAACCCAGAGTACAGTGCTGCCGCTGCGGAGCACCGGATAGCGTGTTTTGTCTATGATACTGATTTTATTGTCGGAGAAGATGTCGCTGACGAGCTGAGAGCCATGCAGGCCGAATGGCGCCAGGCGGTCACCGTTGCGGGCAGTGGAAAATTCAACCGGCGCGGTAAGTGCACGCAATGCGTCGAGGTCGAACCAGGCAACCGATGCGTCGCGCCGAGGATGGAAATCCGCAGGAGATACCTCAACGATCTCAATATCGGCACCATATTGGGGCAGACGCAACAATCCGGGAAGTTCTGTCAGATTCAGAGCCACAGCCGCCGGACGCTGACAGTCGGAGACTGCATGGAGTTTTCCGCGGTCGAGCAGTCGCGTCACGCCGTCAGCTCCGGGGAATGTGCGGCCGCTCTCGCAACGTGAACGCGCCACCTGACCGATCTGTGATTTGTTCAGAGCACCGTCGAGCAAATGAAACAGCAAAGTCTCAGGTTCGCATTCATTTTCAAAGATTGCCGCTATGTCAATCGAGCCGTCGGGAGCGACATACACTGCACGCTTTTGATTCACCAGCGACATCAGCAACCGGTGGTCGGCACCGACAAACGCAATTGTCGACGCCAATCGCCGGCGGGCATCGGAAAATTCACACTCGACTACCGGGAGCACGCGATTACGGATTTTGTTTCTCGCGAAATCGCAATCTGCATTGGTTGAATCTTCCACATGTTCCAGCCCCGCGTCAGAGAGAATGCCCAGAATCTCCTCCTTCGACAGATCAAGCAGAGGCCGCATAAACCGACCACGCACGGCCGGCATCCCTTTAAGCCCTCCGGTGCCCGCCCCCCGAAGGGCATTGAGCATGAAGGTTTCAATATTATCCTCGCGATGATGTCCGAGAAGCACCGCATCGAACTGCAGCTGCACTGCCATGGACTCGAACCATTCATATCGGAGCGAACGACACGCCATCTCGATGGATTCACCGGTGCTGCGGCGTCGTTCGGCCACATCACACCTATTTATATATAATGGCACACCGAGCGTGTCGCACAGCCCGGCGACAAACCGCTGATCCCTCTCGCTCTCTTCGCCGCGCAAACCGAAATTGCAATGCAACGCCACCGGACGCCACCCCATATACCGGGCTACGGCAAGCAGAGCCACCGAGTCGGCGCCGCCACTCAGAGCGATGCCGACGGCAGCACCGGGCGAGAGTTTTCGGGCAGCCTCAGAGGCCGCGATTATGTTTTTTACCGACTCGTTCATAGTTTCGGTGTTCCAAACTTTGTCAAAATTGTTAAAAAAGTCAGGAATAGTGACAAAATGTCAACATTATGAAAATTTTTCGCGAAAATTAACGTTGTTAATTCAGACGGCATACCTACAAAAATTTAACAGGAAAGAGTTAGCGAATGTTAATTTCTAAAATCACCTGTTTAAAATGTATCCGCGCAGCAAAGTTACCAATAATCCTTGGAATACACTCCCCCGCAGGTGATTTTTTCACCATGAGGTTTTTCCGCAAATTTTATAACCTGACTCATTAGTGTCCACTAAAAAATCATAAGAGTTCTTTGAAATAATTGAAATTCAA
>ERZ1027039.116-NODE-116-length-33652-cov-7.173468_pt1 | contig 33652 bp, 18 predicted proteins | sample MGYA00519438_ERZ1027039 | MGnify/ENA primary metagenome ERZ1027039 (study PRJEB26926, sample SAMN06164810) | human gut metagenome | biome: ENVO:00009003; feature: ENVO:2100002; material: ENVO:00002003 | host: Homo sapiens | place: USA | collected 2012 ...
GAGCCTTATCGTCGGCAGCGTCAGATGTGTATAAGAGACAGCGCCGAAGTGGGATTGAAAGCAGGTGATATCTTGCTTGAAATAGATGGAAAAGATTTGACCGGAAATACGGATGTGAGCAAAATACTTCGTGGACAGGTAGGGACAAGTTTCCAACTGAAGGTTGAGCGTCCCGGTGAGGCAAAGCCATTGGATTTTACAATTGTCCGTAAAAACATCCAGTTGCCGTTTATTCCTTATTACAGTAAGTTGGATAACAATATCGGTTACATCAACCTGAGTACTTTCTCAGGAAATCCTTCTAAAGAGTTTAAGAAGGCTTTTCTTGATTTGAAGAAGCAGGGTATCACTTCATTGGTAATTGATTTGCGCAACAATGGCGGTGGGTTGCTGGAAGAGGCTGTAGAGATAGCCAACTACTTTCTGCCCCGTGGTAAGACGATTGTAACAACGAAAGGCAAGATAAAACAAGCAAGTAATACGTATAAGACCTTGCGCGAACCATTGGATACGGATATTCCTATTGCTGTATTGGTAAATAGCGGTACTGCTTCCGCTTCGGAAATCCTGGCGGGTGCATTGCAGGATTATGACCGTGCAGTGATTGTAGGTAACCGCACGTTTGGGAAAGGTTTGGTGCAGGTGCCGCGTACATTGCCTTATGGCGGTACGATGAAGGTGACTACTTCCAAATATTATATTCCCAGTGGTCGTTGCGTACAGGCAATAGATTACAAACATCGTAACCCGGATGGTAGTGTAGGGCGTATTCCTGATAGTTTGACTACAGTATTCCATACAGCTGTCGGACGTGAAGTGCGTGATGGCGGTGGTGTGACGCCGGACGTTGCAGTGGAACAAGAAAAGTTACCTAATATTTTGTTTTATCTGGTAAATGATAATCTGATCTTTAATTATGCTACTCAATATTGCCTGAAGCACCCGACAATTGCTTCTCCCGAGAATTTCGAAGTAACGGATGCTGATTATGCAGAGTTTAAGGAAATGGTGAAGAAGGCAGATTTTAAATATGACCAGCAGAGCGAGAAGATTCTGAAGAATTTGAAAGAAATGGCAGAATTTGAAGGTTATATGAAAGATGCTTCCGAAGAATTCAAGGCTCTTGAGCAGAAACTTAGTCATAATCTGGACCGTGACTTGGATTACTTTGCAAAAGATATCAAGAATATGATTGCTCAGGATATCATTAAGCGTTATTATTTCCAACGTGGTGGTATCATACAGCAGTTGAAAGATGATGATGATTTAAATGAAGCCGTGAAAGTGCTGGGTAACTCGGAGGAGTATAAGAAAATGCTGAGCGTACCGGAAACTACGGTCATAAAAGAGAAGGGGAAAGAAACAAGCTTGGTGAATTTTAATTCATACCGAAAAAGCAGTCTGATGATTTTTGACTATGTAGTGTAGGTTATAGTTTGTAGCTTCTTAAAATAAGTAACCGGATAATTTTACGGCCTATCTTTACCTTTCCGGAAAAGATAATCCATAAAGTTATCCGGTTTTTTGGTGGAAAACAATTACCTTTGCTGGCAGGTTACTTGTAAATCAATATATATGAGAGTATCTCTGTTGCTATTTTGTATATTTTCTCTTTTTAGTAGCTTATCACGTGGTTCCTCTATTCCTTTTTCTCCCATCGTGAGGAGCTATTCCGTATCAGATTATAATGCAGGTATTCAGAATTGGTCTATCGCTCAAGATGATAGGGGAGTTATGTATATTGGAAATAACAAAGGTCTGTTGGAGTTTGATGGAAATAGCTGGGAACTTCATGAATTACCTTCCAGGAACATAGTACGCTCTGTATATATCGGTAAAGACGGCAAGATATTTGTGGGCTCTTTCGAAGAGTTCGGATATTTCGAACGTAATTCATTGGATAGCCTTGTGTACCACTCTTTAAAAGATGAAGCGAAAGATTTCCGGTTCCATAATGATGAAATCTGGACGATTACGTCGGCACATGGGGAGATTGTATTTCAATCTTTCGGTTCTCTGTTCTTTTATGACGGGCATACTGTGAAGGGGATTCGTACAAAAACTCTTCCTTTGAATTTATTTCAGGTAGGTGATACGGTTTATTCTCAACAGATAAACGGAGGGCTTTTTGTTCTTGCAAAGAATGGGCTGGAAAATCTGATTGAACGAAAATCATTGGGCAACAGTGATGTGGTGGCAGGACTTCCGTATAATGATGGCGCTTTATTCCTGACACAAAAGAGTGGCGGTTTTGTTTATCAAAGTGGAAAGATACTGAAGTGGCATACAGAATGTGATGCCGAGCTTGAAAAGTACTCTGTGAACCGGGCTGTATTGACAAAAGATAGTTGCTATATTATCGGTACGCTTTCTAATGGGATTTATGCAATAGATAAAGAAGGACGTTTACTTTGGAAGGAGAATACGGACAGCCGCTTACAGAATAATACCGTATTAGGGCTGTATTGTGATGCCGATAACAATGTTTGGGCAGCTTTGGATGAAGGTATAGCCTATATACAAAATAACTCCTTGGTATATTATTATGAGCCTCCTTACCGGAAAATAGGAATGGTCTATGATGTGCTGGTGAAAGAGGATGAGGCTTATATCGCTTCCAATCAAGGACTTTACCGGATTAGGAACAGAGTCCCCGAACTTGTTCCGGGACTGGAAGAGCAGGCATGGTTTGTTGGTGAATGGGGAAAACAGATTTTATGCGGACATAATAAAGGAACTTTTCAGATATCGGGTTCGCAGGCATCGCTGATTTCGGATGTGAGAGGAGCGATGTGCATGAAAGAAGTCAATCTGGAAGGACGTTCGTTCTTATTGCAAGGTACCTATACGTTTCTGAATTTATACAATGAGGAGCCTTCGGGTATCTGGAGGTTTCTGCGGTCGTTAGGCGGGTTTACCCACATGGTGCGGGAGATCGAGATGGATCCCCAGGGGAATATCTGGGTGAAGCATTTACGGAAAGGATTATTCCGTTTTCGGATTAATCCGGATCTGAAACGGGTAGAAGATGTCAGAACCTATATGGAACTGGGTGATGTGAAAGATGGGGACTTCTCTTTGTTTAAGATCAACGGACGGGTTGTTTTTTCAAATGGGGAAATGTTTTACACTTACGAAGATATGAATGATTCTATTATTCCTTATGAATCGATGAATGAGCAATTGGCGGATTTGAAAGGAATACATAGTGTGAGTCATGCAAAAGGCAATCTGTACTGGTTTGTAAACAGCAAGATGGCATATTTGGTGAAATGTGAAATGAATGTTTTCCGGATTGAACATAGAATTCCGTTTTCTTTGTTTGATGGTTTGTCTATAGAGGAGAGAGCAGCGATGGTTTATGACAAGGCGAGTGGCAGTTCTTATCTCTGTTTGAATAATGCTGTTGCCCGGATTGATTCAGATAGTTCTCTTTTGTACAAGTCCTCTATTAGGCGCTCTTTGTGGATATCGGCTATAACGACTGAGTCGGAGTGGACGGGAAAAATAAAAAGATTGTCGGTGCAAAAAGAGAACAAGATTGATGCAGATTTGAATACCGTATGCTTCTCTTTATGCTATCCGGTTTATAATGACTATACTTACAAGGTAAGGTATAAATTGGAAGGACTGTCCGATCAGTGGGTGGAAGGTGACCGCAGTCTGCAGAAGAAATATACCCGTTTGCCATTTGGGTCGTATGTTTTTAAAGCTGAGATTTATAATGAGAATGAAGTATTGGCATTGGTAACGCTACCTTTTGAAGTCTTGAGACCTTGGTTTCTATCATATTGGGCTATCACCGGTTATGTTCTGATTGGGCTGTTGTTGTTATTGTTGTTGCAATACATCGTTTATCAGTCTGTGAAGAAGAAGAAAGACAGGGTGATTGAACAGCAACGCATTACCCATCAAGCTGAGATAGAAATACAGGAAAAGAAGATTATCGAATTGGAGAAAGAGCAACTGGAAGCTGATTTACGTTTTAAGAGTAAAGAACTGTCCGGAGTTGTGATGACCAATATTGCCCATCAGGAGTTTTTGAATTCGTTGAAAGAAGAAATACAACAACAGAAGTTATCAGGGCAGTATACGCGGAAGAATCTGGATAAACTCTTAGTATTGATTAATCAAAGTATCGTTTCGGATGAGGAAAACTGGAATATGTTCCAGGCGAATTTTGACCGGATACATGAGAACTTCTTCCGAAACCTGAAACAACAGTACCCGGATCTGACGGCGGGTGATTTACGTTTCTGTGCTTTACTCCGCTTGAATATGCCGACAAAAGAAATTGCCAAGTTGCTGAATATATCGGTGAGGGGCGTAGATGCGGCAAGATATCGCTTGCGTAAGAAATTTAATCTATCTCAGGAAGATAGTCTGACGGATTTTATGATTAATTTTAAATAGTTGATTATTAACGTTATAATGTGAAAGGAAGTACTAAAATAGTACCTCCTTTTTTTGTGTTTTGCACTAAAGGTACTTTTGTTGTAGCTCTGTATTGTGGCAGTTTAAGGTGCTTTCTCTTTATTTGCAGCGAAATCATTTTTCTCCAAAAATAATAAAGAATGAAAAGCATGAGACAATTAATCCTTAAGGTACAATCGTTTTTAATTTTATTGGTGCTGGTATCTGCCAATGTGCAAGCACAAAAATCTCCTGTCGATATGGATCGCTTTATTGATGATCTGATGAAGAGAATGACGCTGGAAGAGAAAATCGGCCAGTTGAACTTACCTGTTACGGGTGAAATAACCACCGGGCAAGCCAAGAGTAGTAATGTGGCTAAGCGTATCCGTGCCGGTGAAGTGGGCGGACTCTTTAACTTGAAAGGCGTGGAGCGTATTCGTGACGTTCAGAAACAGGCAGTAGAAGAAAGTCGTCTGGGTATTCCTCTTTTATTTGGTATGGATGTAATTCATGGATACGAAACTGTATTCCCTATTCCTCTGGGATTATCCTGTACCTGGAACATGAAAGCTATTGAAGAATCTGCACGTATTGCTGCTATCGAAGCCAGTGCTGATGGTATTTGCTGGACATTCAGTCCGATGGTGGATGTTTCCCGTGATCCCCGTTGGGGACGAGTTTCCGAAGGGAATGGTGAAGATCCTTTCTTGGGAGCGGAGATTGCGCGTGCTATGGTACGTGGTTATCAAGGGAAGGATATGAGTAGTAATGATGAGATTATGGCTTGCGTAAAGCACTTTGCTTTATATGGGGCATCAGAAGCAGGACGCGACTATAATACAGTGGATATGAGTCATCAACGTATGTTCAACGAATATATGTTACCTTATCAAGCAGCCGTGGAAGAAGGTGTGGGTAGTGTGATGGCTTCATTCAATGAAGTGGATGGTGTACCGGCTACCGGAAATAAGTGGCTGATGACCGATGTACTTCGTAAGCAGTGGAACTTTGATGGGTTTGTTGTGACAGACTATACCGGTATCACTGAAATGACCGATCATGGTATGGGGGATACACAAACAGTTGCAGCCTTGGCTCTGAATGCAGGTGTTGATATGGATATGGTGAGCGATGCTTTTACAAGCACACTTAAGAAATCTTTGGAAGAAGGAAAAGTTTCAGTAAAGGCTGTTGATGCTGCTTGTCGCCGTATTCTGGAAGCTAAGTATAAGCTGGGTCTTTTTGATAATCCCTATAAATATTGTGATATAACCCGTCCTAAAAAACAAATCTTTACGAAAGAACACCGTGCTATAGCCCGTAAGACAGCTTCGGAAAGCTTTGTTCTCTTGAAGAATGAGAATAGTGTACTCCCTCTGGCAAAGAAAGGTACCATTGCTGTAGTAGGTCCTTTGGCTGATAGCCGTAGCAATATGCCGGGCACGTGGAGTGTGGCTGCTGTGATGAACAAATATCCTTCTTTGATTGAAGGTCTGAAAGAAGTAGTGGGAGGCAAGGCTAAAATTCTTACGGCTAAAGGGAGTAATCTGATGAGTGATGCCGAATACGAAGAACGTGCTACTATGTTTGGCCGTACCCTGCATCGTGACAATCGTACAGATAAGGAACTGCTGGATGAGGCGCTTGCTGTAGCTGCCAAGTCTGACGTGATTGTTGCTGCTTTGGGTGAGTCTTCCGAGATGAGCGGTGAAAGTAGTTGTCGTACAGATCTCGAAATGCCGGATACGCAACGTGCACTTTTGCAGGAATTGTTGAAAACCGGCAAACCGGTGGTATTGGTGTTGTTTACCGGTCGTCCGTTAGTATTGAATTGGGAGCAGGAAAATGTACCTGCTATTCTGAATGTGTGGTTTGGTGGTAGTGAAGCTGCTCTTGCCATTGGTGATGTACTGTTTGGAAATGTAAATCCGAGTGGTAAACTTACTGCTACTTTCCCGAAGAGTGTAGGACAGATTCCTTTGTTCTATAATCATAAGAATACCGGTCGTCCTTTGCCTCAAGGGGCTTGGTTCCAGAAGTTCCGTAGCAATTATCTGGATGTAGATAACGAACCGCTTTATCCGTTTGGATATGGCTTGAGCTATACTACTTTCTCTTATAGCGATATTACATTGGATAAATCGTCCATGAATATCAATGGAGAGATTACGGCAACTGTAACGGTAACCAATACAGGTAAGTATGACGGTTCGGAAGTAGTGCAGCTATATATCCGCGATCTTATAGGCAGTGTAACACGTCCGGTGAAAGAACTGAAAGGCTTTGAAAAAATCTTCCTGAAAGCCGGTGAATCCAAACAAGTGTCTTTCAAGTTAACAGCTGATATGTTGAAGTTCTACAATTACAATCTGGATTTTGTGTGCGAACCGGGCGACTTTGAAGTAATGATAGGTGGTGATAGCCGTGATGTGAATAAGGTCCTATTTTCGCTTCAATAAGTATCTGCTTGGTAGTAGATAGATAAAGAACGAATACAGAAACTTTATTAAAAATAAATGTCTGATAACTAATTAGTTCTGCGAGTATGTAGTAGTTATAAAGTAGTACCATGTTTAGGCGTGGTACTCTTGTGGTAGCCTGTTTTTTGACTTAAATCAATTATTGCTATACGTTTGCAGAGTAATTTTAAATCAATACAAAATGAAAAGAAATCTATTAATTACATGTGTGATGTTACTGTTTGCTGTCGTTTCGATGGCGCAGAACAAGATTACAGTTTCGGGTGTCGTTACAGATAAGACAGGTGAAACTGTTATAGGTGCTTCTGTTCGGGTAAAAGGACAGGAGAATATGGGAACTATTACGGATATCGACGGAAAATACCAGATTCCTGGCGTACCGGCGAATGCCACTTTAATATTCAGCTATATTGGTATGAAGGAACAGGAAGTGGCGCTTAATGGGCGCTCTACAGTGAATCTTATGATGGAAGAGGATAGTCAGCTCATTGAAGAAGTTGTAGTAGTAGGTTATGGTAGCGCCAAGAAGCGTGATTTGACCGGTTCTATTGTAACGGTGAAAGCTGCCGAGATTGCTTCAAAACCATCTACCAATCCTTTGGCTTCTATTCAAGGTAAGGTCGCTGGTGTGCAGGTTATCAATACAGGACGTGCCGGGCAGGATCCGGAAATTCGTGTTCGTGGTACAAACTCTATCAATGGTTATACTCCTTTATATGTAGTGGACGGACTGTTTACGGATAACATCAACTATCTGAATACAGCGGATATTGAATCTATGGAAATCCTGAAAGACCCTTCTTCCTTGGCTATTTTTGGTGTGCGTGGTGCTAATGGTGTTATTATCATTACTACTAAGAAGGCGAAAGAAGGTAAGACTCAGGTCAGTATTAATGGTTCGGTGGGTTGGAAAAAGGTTACAGACCGCGTTAGCCTGACTAATGCAGAGCAGTTCAAAATGCTTTATAATGAACAACGCATGAATCAGGGTGGCGATCCGTACGATTATACCGTATGGAATGCAGATACTGACTGGCAGGATGAGATGTTCCAAACAGGTTTCCTTACTAACAATACGGTTAGCATTACAGCTTCGGGAGATAGAAGTAAGTTTTATCTGGGCTTGGGATATGTAATGGAAGAAGGTTCCATCAAGAGTGAAAAGCTGAATAAGTTTACTGTGAATTTGCATAGTGAACATAAAGTAACCGACTTCTTACGTTTTGGTTTCCAGGTGAACGGTGTACGTGCATTATATCCTGATGCAAAAGGTGTAGGCTCTGCTTTGAAAGCAGCTCCGATTGCTCCTGTTTATGATGCGGAAAGCGGTCTTCTACATACTCTTCCTGATTTTCAGCGTGCTCAGGTTTGGAATCCTATGATTGAACCCGTGTTGAGAGGTGCTCATAATAAATCTGCAAATTATCGTATGGCAGGAAATATCTACGGAGAACTTGATTTGATGAAGAATCTAACCTTTAAGGCTACTTTCTCCCTGGATTATGCTTCCAGCCAGTCACGTTCTTATTCTCCGCTTATTTATGTGTATAACCCGGATGTAGAAGGTGGTAAAGAAAGATTGACGGATAAAGAAAGTATCAGTCAGTCGAAGTCTACATCAATGGCAGCACAGTCCGATTATGTATTGACTTATATTAATCAGTTTGGTGATCATGGTTTAACTCTGACTGCCGGTCTTACTACGAATTATAATGAATATTCTGATTTATCGGGTGGCCGCAGTCAATTGCCAGGTTATGGTGTTTCCATTGGCGAAGATATAGATAAGTGGTGGATTACTATGATTGATGATGCTACATCAGCTACTAATGGTGGATCCCAATACAAACGTTTTACAATGTCTTATCTGTTCCGTGCATTGTATAACTATAAAAATCGTTATTTGCTGAATGCTTCTTATCGTCGTGACGGTTCTTCCGTATTTAAGAGAACAGGAAATACATGGGATAATTTCTATTCATTCGGTGCCGGTTGGGTTATGAGTGAAGAGTCATTCATGAGGAAACAGAATGTAATCGATTATCTGAAGCTGAAAGGTTCATGGGGTGTTTTGGGAAGCCAGAATACAGGAGGTTCCCACTATCCGGCCTACCCTAATATAACAAGTTCGGGTTCTGCTGTCTTTGGTGATAATGTTATTGCAGGTAAGGGACCGGATAAACTGATTTCACAGACATTGGGTTGGGAGCGTAACTATTCATGGGAAGTTGGTTTTGATATGCATCTGTTGGATGGTCGCATGCAGATTTCTCCTGTTTATTACAATAAGACAACCAAAGACTTGCTGACAAGTGTTCCCGGTCTTTCAGGTACGGTTCCTGCATTGCAGAATACTGGAGAGATTCGTAACCGTGGTTTTGAGTTGGCAGCATCCTGGAGCGATAAAATCGGTGAAAACTGGCGTTATGGTGTTTCAGCCAATCTAACGACTATTGATAATGAAGTTGTATCATTGATAAGCAAAGATTATTCAATAATTAATGGCGTTTCTCGTGTATCTGAAGGATATCCTATCGGCTACTTCTATGGATACAAAGTGGCAGGTGTTTATCAGAATGAAACCGATATCGAAACTTCAGCACCTAACCAGGTAGCTTCTGTGAAGCCGGGCGATTTGAAGTTTGCCGATGTAAATGGTGACGGTATTATCTCAGAGAAAGACCGTACTATGATTGGTAATCCTACTCCGGATTTTACTTATGGTTTTAGCGTAAATCTGGGTTACAAGAATTTTGATTTGAGTGTAGATATGATGGGCGTTTATGGAAATGAGGTTTATCGTAACTGGGATAGTAGTGCCTATGCACAATTCAACTATCGCATAGGGCATTTGAACCGTTGGCATGGTGAAGGAACATCCAACTGGGATCCGATTCTTGATCCATCCCGTTCTGTAAACCTGGAAGCTTCTTCTTACTATGTAGAAGACGGAAGTTTCTTCCGTATCCGTAACATAGAGTTGGGATATACCTTTGATCCCCGTTTGTTGAACCGCATTAAACTGCAATCTTTACGTATCTATGGTAATGTGCAGAATCCTAAAACATGGAGCCGCAATACCGGATATACTCCTGAAGTTGGTGGTAGTGCAACAGCGTTTGGTGTAGATGGTGGAGGTTATCCGATGCCTGTAGTTTATACATTAGGCTTTAACTTATCATTCTAAACATGAAATCTAATAAAAGAAAAACGATCAGTATGAAAAAGATATTTTATTATGTGATGGCTTTGGCACTGGGATGTTCCCAGATGTCATGCAGTGACCTGTTAGATCAGAAACCGCAAGGAGTATTGACTGAAGATGACCTGACTGGTGGTACTTATGAAACACAGATTTTTAACATGTATGCCTTGCTTCGTGGTTATCATATTGTTTCCGGAAATACGGCGTTGGCTATTCATGGTATGCGTTCGGAAGATGCGGAAAAGGGTAGTACACTGTCTGACGGATCTGCAACAGGAAAAATGTTTGATGATTTTGAATATGCTGCAAGTGACGGCATGATAAAAAGTTACTGGAATGCTAATTATACCTTGATTCATAAAGCAAATGATGTATTGGAGGAGATGAAGTCGAATCCTTCATTGGCAGGCGGTGACTTAGTTAATAAGGGAGAGGCTTTATTGATGCGTGCTTTCTGTTATTTCAATTTGGTACGTGCTTTTGGCGAAGTGCCCTTGATTGATTTTAAAGTAGGGAGTGTAGCAGATGCCAATATTCCCAAATCTTCTGTTGCTCAGATATATACTTTGATTGATGAAGATCTGACGAATGCAGAATCTTACTTGCCGAGGACTTGGGAAGCACAATATGTCGGTCGTCTTAGCTGGGGAGCGGCTCGTGCCTTACATGCCCGTACTTATATGATGCGTAATGATTGGAACAATATGCGTGCGGCAGCAGAGGACGTTATTTCTTCCGGTTTATATAATTTGAATACACCTTATGAAGATATTTTCCGTGAAAAAGGTGAAAACTGTGGTGAGTCTGTTCTGGAACTTCAATGTACTGCTACTGCTGCTCTTCCGGGGTCCAACGAAATTGGTAGCCAGTATGCTCAGGTACAGGGCTGTCGTGGGGCCGGTGAATGGAATTTAGGTTGGGGCCAACATACGCCTACTCAATTATTGGCTGACGCATTCGAAGAAGGTGATCCCAGAAAGGATGAGACTTTATTGTATTTTATTAGAACAGGAGAAGATCCTTCGACCATTCCTGCAAACAAACCTTATGGAGAAAAGCCGATTGCCAATGCCGATGTGATAGCAAAGTACTTTAATAAGAAAGTGTATACAGATCCGGCTTTGCGCGAAAAGTATACGAAGAGTGGGTATTGGGTGAATATTCGTCTGATCCGTTATTCGGATGTCGTACTGATGGCTGCGGAAGCTGCTTGCGAACTGGGTGATAATACAAGTGCAAGAAGATATCTTGAGATGGTACGTGCCCGTGCCCGTGGTATGAATGCTAATATCTTGCCGGAGGTTACCACTGATAATCAGAGTGAATTGCGGGAAGCTATTCGTCATGAACGTCGTGTTGAGTTGGGTATGGAATTCGATCGCTTCTATGATCTTGTACGTTGGGGAATAGCGAAGGAAGTGCTACATGCAGCCGGAAAGACCGGTTACCAGGATAAGCATGCATTGTTGCCTTTGCCTCAGGACGAAATTGACAAATCAAATGGCGTGTTAGTTCAAAACCCTAATTATTAATTCATATAGTAATGACCATGAAAAGATATATTAATTTATTGTTGGCATTTTGTGTGTCAGCACTCACTTTGCAATCTTGTTTTCAGGATATGGATCATCCGGCTTTTGATTATCCGGATAGTTCTGCTCCCAAAGTGTTCTCACCAATGAAATTGTTCTTGCCTTTTGAGAATGATATGCGTGATAAGGGTAATTACACCTTCCTCATGAGTGCCGGAGGGGATATTACTTATACTGATGGAATCAACGGACAAGCTTATCAAGGTACAAAAGATACGTATCTGTTAGCCCGTGTTCCTTCTTATCTGACCGATTCTATACCCGATTTAGGAAGTTGTACGGTGGCTTTCTGGATGAAAACAACGAGAAATACTTCCGCATATGGTGTCTTCAGTATTCCTAATACCAAGACTTTCTGGGGTAATTTTGATATCTATCTGGAAAATACAAGTAGTGAGACCCAGGCTTTCTTCAAGATGCATCTGTATAACTGTACATCAGTGAAAGATAATGATGAGAGATGGGTAGAAGCTAAGATAGACAATGTCTTTGGTACTGAATGGGTTCATATGGCATTTGTTTATGATGGTAGTAATTCGACAGTAACAGTTTACCGGAATGGTGAAAGTGCATTTACAAAAGAACTGCCCGGTTATGGAAAGCTTAAATTTAAAGATTTGGGTACATTTGCTATCGGAGCATTTCAGTTTAGCACAAAACCCAGTTTGACAGAAGGTGCAGAAGCACAGAGTTGGGCATCCAATTTTCCGGGACAGCTAGACCAGTTCCGCTTCTATGACAGAGCTATATCTGCTTCTGATATCAAGCAACTTTATTCAGGTAAAGAATGATGATCGTTAGAAATAGAGTGAATATGAGAGCTGTTTATTTCATACTGTCCTTATTACTGATTTCTTGCAGTAAAGATGATGCTTCGGAAACACCCGGAAAATTTGAACTGCAAAGTATATCCATTGGTGAGAAACAGGATCAGAGTTCCTTTGAAAATGTAGCTCCTAGTGCCAGTATTGTGCTTACATTCACAGATGCAGTGGATGAAGCTACGATTCAAAGTAATATCATATTGAAACTGAATGATCAGGCGGTGGCGTATGATTCAAAACTACAGGGAAAGGATAAACTCTCATTGACTCCAACAGGTGGCTTTAAAAGTTTTTCCTCATATAAACTGGTGATCAATCCGGGGGTGAAATCCACTTCCGGAGTATCTCTTACCAATGGCAAAGTCTATGAAATCCGTACAGGGATGGATGATTCGGATAAGTTTGATCGCATTCCTGACGAGGATTTATTAACTTTGGTGCAGAAACAAACTTTTAAGTATTTCTGGAACTTCGGTCATGCACATTCCGGTATGGCATGCGAAAGAACAACTTCCGGTGATGTTGTTACTACCGGAGGAACAGGATTTGGAGTGATGGCGATGCTGGTAGCGGCTGAAAGAGGATTTGTAACCCGACAGGAAGCTCTTGAAAGAGTGCAGAAGATTGTAACTTTCCTGGATAAAGAGTGTACGAGTTATCATGGAGCCTATGCACACTGGATTAACGGTGCAACTGGTGAGACAAAGCCATTTGGTGATAAAGATGATGGTGCGGATCTGGTAGAAACCTCTTTACTTTTCCAGGGACTACTTGCAGCACGTGCATACTTCAAGGACGGTTCGGAAGCTGAGAGTAAATTGCGTTCTGATATAACCCGCCTGTGGGAAGCTATTGAATGGACTTGGTTTCAGAAAAGTGGAGAGTCTGTTCTGTATTGGCATTGGAGCCCGAACTATGGATTTGAGAAGAATCTTCCGATCAGAGGTTGGAATGAGTGCCTGATAACTTATGTGCTTGCAGCTTCTTCTCCTACTCATCCTATCGATAAGGCGGTTTATGAAGCTGGATGGGCAAGGAATGGCGGTTTGAAGAATGGTAATACCTACTATGGATACAAGCTTCCGCTGGGAGCTGATAAGGGTGGACCGTTATTCTTATCTCAATATTCCTTCTTGGGCATTAATCCGAAAGGACTGAAAGATCAATATGCTGATTATTGGGAACAGAATCAAAACCATACTCTGATCAATTATAATTATTGTAAGGAGAATCCTAAGGGATATGCTGGTTATGGAGCCTCTTGTTGGGGGCTGACAGCTAGTGATGGTGATAATGGTTATTCGGCACATTCACCTACAAATGATAAAGGAGTGATTGCTCCTACGGCTGCATTGTCTGCATTTCCTTATACTCCGGAAGAGTCGATGTCTGCATTGCACTTTTACTATTATAAGATGGGTGATAAACTCTGGAGAGATTATGGTTTTGTAGATGCTTTCAACCTGACAGCTAATTGGTATGATAACCAGTGTATAGCTATAGACCAGGGACCGATCATTTGTATGATAGAAAATTATAGGACAGGAATGCTTTGGAATTTATTCATGGCTATTCCGGAAATTCAGCAGGGAATGAAAAAGTTAGGCTTTGAAAGCCCTGCACTAAACTGATAAATAGAATATATGATGAGACTTATAATATATGTGATGCTTCTGCTTTACCCGTTTAGCCTGCTACCGGCAGCTTCCGGTGGTAAGAAGGAGAAGAACTTGTCTGATGAAGAACTGATGACCCTCGTACAGAAACAGACTTTCCGTTATTTCTGGGATTACGGACATCCGGTTTCGGGCTTGGCACGCGAACGTAGTAACGGTAATGACGATATTGTTACCATTGGTGGTTCCGGCTTTGGGGTAATGGCTATTATTGTCGGTGCAGAACGTGGATTTGTAACACGTGAACAAGCGGCAGAGCGTATGCTGAAAATAGTCAGCTTTCTGAATGATAAGAATACGGACAGTTACCATGGCATTTGGGCACACTGGATAAATGGACAGAGCGGAGAAACCATTTCTTTCAGCCGGAAAGATGATGGTGCTGATCTGGTAGAGTCTGCTTTCATGTTCGAAGGGCTGCTGGCTGCACATCAGTATTTCAACAAAGATAATCAGGTGGAAAGACGTATCCGTGGTCTTATTAATGACCTGTGGCGTCAGGCTGAATGGAATTGGTTTACTAAAGGTGGTGAGGATGTACTCTATTGGCATTGGTCACCCAATAACGGTTGGTCGATGAACCATCAGATAAAAGGGCATAATGAGTGCCATATTACGTATATACTTGCTGCTTCTTCACCCACTTATCCCATTGCAGAGTCAGTATATCATAAAGGGTGGGCCAATTCTATCGTTTTCAAAAATGGTAAGAAGTATTACGACATAACCTTGCCATTGGGAAGTGATTATGGCGGACCTTTGTTCTTTACCCATTATTCTTATATGGGACTTGATCCGCGTGGTTTGAAAGATTATTATGCTGATTATGAAGAACAGATGAAAGCACATACCCTGATTAATCGTGCTTATTGCATAGATAATCCGAAGGGGTATAAAGGGTATGGAGAACAGTGCTGGGGACTGACAGCCAGTGATGGTGATAAAGGTTACTCTGCGCATTGTCCTGGTAATGACCGCGGTGTTATTACCCCAACAGCTGCCTTGTCGTCTATTCCTTATGCACCGGAATATTCGTTGCAAGCCATGCGCTATTTCTATGAAGAGCTTGGCGATAAGCTTTGGGGAGAATATGGTTTCAAGGATGCATTTAACCTGACTGCTGATTGGTTTGCGCCATCTTATCTGGCTATAGATCAGGGACCTATTATTGTTATGATAGAAAATTATCGTACAGGTTTAATATGGAAATTGTTTATGAGTCATCCGGATGTACAAAAAGGATTGAAGAAGTTAGGATTTAAAACACCATACTTAAATTAAAAAGGTTACATAATTATGAAAAACATGTTTTTTAATAGTGTATTAGTTGCTTTCGTTCTGCTTGTTGCTTCGTGCAGCAAGCAGCCGGAAGCTAAGGTTGATGTGATGTCATTCAATATTCGTCTGGACCATGTAGCGGATAGTTTGAACAACTGGAAGTATCGTAAAGATGCTGCGGCACAAATGATTACTTATTATGCTCCGGATGTAGTAGGTATGCAGGAAGTATTAAAGAACCAGTTGGACGACCTGAAGAACCGCCTTCCGCAATATACGGCTTTAGGTGTGGGACGTGCCGATGGAAAAGAAAAAGGGGAATACTGTTCCCTGTTCTATAAGACCGATCGTTTCGATCTTGTGAAGAGTGGGAATTTCGGTTTGAGTGAAACACCCGATTCTATTGGAATAAAAGGCTGGGATGCTGCTTGCGAACGCATTGTGACGTGGGCTGTTCTTAAAGATAAAGTCAGTGGTAAAGAATTGGCTGCTTTTAATACACATTTCGACCATATTGGTAAGGTTGCCCGTCGTGAAAGTGCAGTTTTGTTGCTTTCAAAGATACGTGAGATAGCCTCGGACTTACCGGTGGTTATTACGGGAGATTTTAATGGTACTGTTGATTCAGACCCGGTTTCTGTTCTTACGGAAGGGGGGATGCAGAATACTTATTCCACATCTGACGTAGTTTATGGTCCTGCGTGGAGTTTCCATGATTTTGGGCGTATTCCGGTTGAAGAACGCCAGTTGATCGACTTTATTTTTGTCAATGGACAGGTGGTAGCCAATAAATTCAGAGTGATAGCAGACAAGCCGGACAATGGCTATTTATCCGACCATGCACCTATTCTGGCTAATCTGACAATTCGATAGTGCCATGACTTCTAAATTATCCTTGGGGCTTGTCGTCTTACCTTTTGTGCCTTCCTCCATTGTACAAGGTCAAGAGCAGGAAGTCCGTAACGAACGCCCTAATATCATCTTTATTATGAGTGATGACCATGCCCGTCAGGCTATGAGTATTTATGGTCATCCTATAGGGAAAGTGGCACCGACTCCAAATATTGACCGTATCGGGCATGAAGGAGCAGTTTTCCAGAATAACTATTGTTGCAATTCTATTTCCGGGCCGAGCCGTGCTGCCATACTTACGGGTAAACATAGCCATAAGAATGGTTTCATGAAGAACTGGGCGAAAGGTTTTGACGGTACGCAACAAACCCTTCCGAAGATATTACAGGCAAATGGTTACGAGACAGCTGTTATTGGTAAGTGGCATCTTATTTCTAAGCCTACAGGTTTCGATCATTGGATGATTCTGGATGATCAGGGAGAATATTGTAATCCTCATTTTATTACTGAAAATGATACCACACGTCATTTGGGGTATGTGACGGATTTGATTACTAAGTACACGGAAGAATGGCTCGACGGACGGAAAGACAAGAACAAACCTTTCTTTCTGATGATGCATCACAAAGCTGTTCATAGAAACTGGGTACCTGCAGAAAGACATTACCATCTGTATGAGCATACTACTTTTCCACTTCCTGATAATTATTTTGATGTTTATGAGGGTCGTTATGCGGCACAGATGCAAAAGATGAATATCTATTGTGACATGTACGAAGGACACGATCTGAAGATGGTTACTGGTATGGATAGTGACAGTTTACTGTTCGACCCTTGGCCGCATGCTTTTCTGGGGACAATGGAGCCGGATGAACGCCGCCGCTTTCTTGATGCATACCGTGATAGAAATAATGAATTCCACTCCAGAAAACGTTCATTCAAAGAAGTTGCGGAATGGAAATACCAGCGTTACCTGCAAGATTATATGGGAGTTGTAGCGAGTGTAGACGAAAGTGTGGGAGAGATTCTTGATTATCTGAAACGTACCGGACTGGATAAAAATACGATTGTAGTCTATACTACCGATCAGGGCTTCTACTTGGGAGAACATGGTTGGTTTGATAAGCGTTTCATGTACGAAGAATCTTTCGGTATGCCGATGGTTATGCGCTGGCCCGGACATATCAAGCCGGAAACTCAGGTAACAGGACTGACGCAGAACATAGACTTTGCTCCTACTTTTCTGGATATGTGCGGTATCGAAGTACCACGGGATATGCAGGGTGTATCGTTCCGGGAGTTGGTAGAGACGGGAAAGAAACCGCGTGATTGGCGTAAATCGCTCTATTATCATTATTATGAATTTCCCGGATTTCATAGTGTCCGTGCCCATTATGGTGTAAAGATGGAACGCTACAAATTAATGCACTTCTATGTGGAAGACAAATGGGAACTGTATGATCTGAAAACTGATCCGACAGAAATGCACAATCTGTACGGAAAGCAAGGAATGGAGAAAGTAACTGCTGAACTAATGGAAGAACTTGCACGTTTACAAAAACAATATGAAGTTCCTCAGAATTTGTGCAAATAATATAAAGAACGAAAGAATGAAACATCTGCTATTGACTATAGTCTGCCTGATTGCGTGGACTACTCTTCCGGCGCAGGATATGCGTCAGGATACATATTGTAATCCCTTGAATATAGATTATACCTATATGATTTATAATTCCGACCGGGATATTTCTTACCGTTCGGGGGCCGATCCGGCAGTAGTGGAATTTCGCGGGGAATATTATATGTTCGTAACGCGCTCGCATGGCTATTGGCGCTCCAGGGATTTATTGAACTGGGAGTTTGTACGTCCCGGTAAGAATTGGTATCCTCAGGGATGTAATGCTCCGGCTGCACACAATTATAAGGACTCTGTGCTTTATGTTGCAGGCGATCCTTCAGGTTCTATGAGCATCCTTTATACCGATGATCCTGCTTCCGGTGATTGGAAAGCTACGCCTGCCATTCTGCATAATCTGCAAGATCCTGATTTGTTTATTGATGACGATGGGAAAGCTTATATGTTCTGGGGATCTTCCAATGTTTACCCTATCCGGGGTATGGAATTGGATAAAAATCACCGTTTTACAAAGAAAGGGGAGACGAAAGAACTTTTCAATCTGGATATGCCTAAACATGGTTGGGAGCGTTTTGGTGAGAATCATACGGATACAGTATTGGGCGGTTACATTGAAGGCCCCTGGTTGACAAAACATAATGGTAAATACTATATGCAATATGGTGCGCCGGGTACGGAATTCAATGTTTATGCAGACGGAGTATACGTAGCAGATCATCCGATGGGACCTTATACCTATCAGAAACATAATCCGGTATCTTATAAACCGGGTGGTTATATGAATGGTGCCGGGCATGGAAGCACTGTGCTTGGTCCCGGCGGACAGTATTGGCATTTTGCTTCGATGTCTCTTTCCATCAATGTGAACTGGGAACGTCGTCTCTGTATGTTTCCTGCCGGATTTGATAAAGATGGTGTTATGTATGTGGATACCCGTTTTGGAGATTATCCCCGTTATGCTCCTGCCGTGCCGGGTAAGGCAGGACAGTTCCGAGGGTGGATGTTGCTCTCTTACGGCAAGCCGGTTACCGCCTCTACTGTAAAAGGAGAGTTCCAACCTTCTGCATTGACTGATGAACTGACTAAGACATTCTGGTTGGCTGAGGCTAACGATGAACGCCAATGGGTAATGATCGATCTGGAAAAACCGGCTGCTGTATCTGCTATTCAGATCAACTATCATGATTACCAAAGTGATATGTATGGTCGTTATGAAGGGCTTCGCCACCGCTATGTGATTGAGGGTTCACTGGATGGACAGAATTGGGAAATATTGGTTGACCGCAAAGAAAGTTATAGAGATACCCCGAATGATTATGTTGAACTCGGACAATCCCAATCTGCGCGTTATATCCGTTATAAGAACATAGATGTACCGACCCCGAACTTGGCAATTTCTGAACTTCGGGTATTTGGATTGGGTATGGGGAAAACACCGCAACAGCCGAAGAAATTAACCCTTGATCGCCACGCGGACCGTCGTGATATTACTATCAGTTGGGAACCGGTCAAAGGTGCACAGGGATATAATGTGTTATGGGGTATTGCTCCCGATAAACTTTATAGCTCCTGGATGGTATATGGCAATAATGAATTACTTATGAAATCTCTTACCATCGATCAGGATTATTACTTCTGTGTGGAAGCATTTAATGAGAATGGTGTATCTTTACGTTCAGAAGTGAAACATGTAAAATAACAATGCTATGAAACGATTAATCAGTGCAATTTGTGTTCTTTTCTTCCTGTTACCTTTGTCTGCTCAGGAAACCTACCAGAAAGAAACCTTTATCTCCTCCCGGGGAGATACCTTGCAGTATCGCTTGCTGCAACCGGAGAACATGAAAAAGAGTGAGAAGTATCCTTTGGTGCTCTTTCTGCATGGTGCAGGGGAGCGTGGTAATGATAATGAGAGGCAATTGACCCATGGTGGACAGATGTTTTTGAATCCGGTGAACCGGGAGAAATACCCGGCATTCGTGCTCGCACCACAGTGTCCCGAAACGGGCTATTGGGCATACTCGGCACGTCCTGAATCATTTTTGCCGAATGAGATGCCGTTGAACGAACCGATAACTCCGATTTTTCAGACAGTGAAGGATTTGCTGGATACTTATCTGGCAATGCCTCAGGTTGATAAATCGCGTATTTATATCATTGGACTTTCTATGGGAGGAATGGGAACCTTTGACATGGCTGTCCGTTTCCCGGAGATATTTGCTGCTGCTGTGCCTATTTGCGGTACAGTAAATGTGGCGCGCCTGAAAGCTGTCAAGTCTGTAAAGTTTCGTATTTTCCACGGTGATGCTGACAATGTGGTTACACCTGAAGGTTCGCGTGCGGCATACAGGACTTTGAAGAAGGAAGGTGCTGATGTGGAATACATTGAGTTTCCGGGATGTAATCATGGTAGCTGGAATCCGGCTTTCAATTATCCCGACTTTATGAGTTGGCTGTTCAGTCAGAAGAAATAGTTTAAAGAAAAATGGCAAGTAGATTTATCCTGCTTGCCATTTTTCTTTAAACTATTTTTCTTCATAATCCCCGTTAGCTTTAATCAGCTCAATCAGCTTTTCTACAGCTTCTTCTTCGGGAATATTCTTTTCAATGCATTCTTTCTTCTTATACAGACTGATTTTCCCACGTCCGGCGCCTACGTAGCCATAGTCAGCATCAGCCATTTCTCCGGGACCATTGACGATGCAGCCCATAATACCTATTTTCAATCCCTTCAGGTGTGAAGTAGCGGCTTTTACACGTGCTATGGTGCTTTGAAGGTCGAACAGGGTACGTCCGCATCCGGGGCAGGAGATATATTCCGTTTTGCTGGTGCGTATACGTCCTGCTTGCAGAATACCAAAGGCTGTGGCATCTACTACGGCATGAGTGAGATTTCCCTGGTTGAACAGGAAAATACCATCGCAAAGACCGTCGAAGATAAGTGCTCCCATGTCGGCAGCAGATTTTATCTGCAAGTCCTCTGCTTCATTTTCAGCATAGTGCTGGAAGAATACAACCGGATTTTTCAGTCCTTCCTGCATCAACTGGTGAACTAAAGCACGATGTTCCCCAAGTCGGTTAGGATGGTTGCTCTGTGATATAATGACTACTTCAGGATGATATTTCAGACAAGCAATCACTTCTTCCGTTTGTGCCATGTAAGGCATAAACATGAATTTCAAATCGGCTTGGCAATTGCCCATAAGTGGCATCTGCTGGTAATTGAAAGCCGGATAGGTTCCAGGCTCTTCTTCCCATACATCCGCATCTAGGATGTATTCCACTCCTTCTTCACGAGTTTCCGGTAAGGCACGTCCGGCGTAGATATAATCCGGAATGAATTGCGGGTTCGTATCAAATTTTCCGTCCATGCGTTCGGCAATGACTACAGGCAGGTGATTCCCACCTATGTTGCGTACGGCAGTTGTCTCACGTCGTACCGGAGAAAGATAGTTGAAACCTTCTGCTTCCACTCCGGGTATGTAAGGGTGATCCTGGTGCTGCATGATGTAATCCACCAACTTTCGTGCTACAGGTATTTCTGCTTCCGGAGCTTCGCTTAAAGAAACGCGGATGGTATCACCCAGGCCATCAGCTAGCAATGCACCGATGCCCAATGCAGACTTGATACGTCCGTCCTCACCATCCCCGGCTTCTGTAACGCCAAGGTGCAACGGGAATTGCATTCCTTCCTTTTCCATTACAGCAGCTAACAAGCGAACCGTTTTTACCATTACTACTGTATTGGAGGCTTTGATGGAGATAACAACATCTGTAAAGTCTTCTTTTACACAGATGCGCAGGAACTCCATGCATGATTCCACCATACCTTCCGGTGTATCGCCGTAGCGAGACATAATGCGGTCGGACAGTGAGCCATGATTTACACCGATGCGGATAGCTGTATGATTCTCCTTGCAGATATTCAGGAAAGGAACGAATCGGTCATGTATCTTCTGCAACTCTTGTGCATACTCTTCGTCTGTATATTCCAGATGCTTGAAGGTGCGTGCGGCATCTACATAGTTTCCCGGATTGATACGTACTTTCTCGACATACTGTGCTGCTACATCTGCTACCTTTGGGTTGAAGTGGATGTCGGCAACCAGTGGAACCATATATCCGTCCCGGCGCAAACCGGCATTGATGTTCATCAGGTTTTCCGCTTCTTTAATGCCTTGTGCTGTCAGACGTACATATTCACCTCCGGCATCTACAATACGTTTAGCCTGTGCCACGCTGGCTTCTGTATCCTGTGTGGCGGTGTTTGTCATACTCTGTATGCGTATAGGATTGGAGCCGCCCATAGGGGTGGCTCCAATATTTACTTCTGATGTTTCCCGACGGGAATAGTTGAATAAATCCACTAATTACTCCTTTTTAATTCGTTTTATACTCGTACTTTACTTCTTTCAGTTCCTCGTTCGCTTTTACGATTTTCTTTTTCAGCCCTTCTTTGTAGGCTGCAAAAGTTTCAGCGAGATCGGCATCGCTTAAAGCTAGCATTTGTATAGCAAGAATGGCAGCGTTCATGGCGCCATTGATGGCAACTGTGGCTACAGGGATTCCGGGAGGCATCTGAATGATAGAGTAGAGAGCATCTACGCCATCCAGCACAGAACCTTTAACGGGAACTCCGATGACAGGTAGTGTAGTGTTAGCAGCGATGACTCCGGGCAGAGCGGCGGCCATGCCGGCGGCTGCGATTATCACTTTAACGCCGCGTTCGCGGGCGTTCTTTGCAAAATCCTCTACAGCTTCCGGAGTGCGGTGTGCAGAAAGAGCGTTCATTTCGAACGGTACATGTAAATCATTCAGCAGTTGAGCGGCCTTTTCCATAACAGGAAGGTCGGAGGTGCTGCCCATGATGATGCTTACTAATGGAGACATAATTATTTAGTTATTAGTGTTTAGTGATTAGTGATTAGCAAACTTCTCAATATCAATGCTAATCACTAACCACTAATAGTTAATCGTTAATCAACGCTTTGTAGGCAGCAGCATCCAGTAATGAATCGAAATCTGCATCAGCATCCGGTTTCATTTTGATGAGCCAGCCTTCACCGTACGGATCTTTGTTAACCAGTTCCGGTTGGTCAGCAAGAGCCTCGTTTTGTTCCAGGATTTCTCCGCCTACGGGCAAGAAAAGATCAGAAATGGTTTTCACTACTTCAATGGTCCCGAATACTTCGTCGGCTGCCAATGTTTCACCCTCTGCTTGGATATCTACGAATACGATATCGCCCAATTGTGCCTGGGCGTAATCGGTGATACCTACATAAGCTACATCGCCTTCAAGGCGTATCCACTCGTGTTCTTTGGTGTACTTTACATTTTCTGGGAAATTCATGATCATTATTTTTAAAGGTTAATACTTATATAATTACAAATTACTAATTATAAATTACAATGTGAGCCCTTTTTACTTCTCTTAAAAGAGGAAAATACGGAACAGGATATTACTCAGTGGATGAAGCACTAATAAAGAGCAAATTAATCCTACGGCAAAACCTACCAGTACCTCTCCCAATGTATGATGCTGTAAAATAATACGTGCTGTGCCCAGGACACCTGCAATCAGGATGAACAGGCATAGCCACCATACCGGATTATATCCGAACAAGGCACTGAAAGATACCAGCCCTCCTACAATAGCCCCTACACCTGCCATGTGCTCGCTTAACTTCCATTTCAGATTGACAACAATGCAGATAACCATCATGATCAATGCAGCAAGAATAATCCCCGTCATGTACCAAGGGATATTCAGGCGGTGCATCATCACCAGGCAGAATACGTATGAAGTAATAGTAAGCAAGAATGGCATAAAGCGCCGCTTACGTTCACCCAAGTCTTCGGGACTGAAACCATTGATTTTACGGAACAGGAAGATGGTGAGCGTAGGCATAAGAATAGTGAAGCAGTACACTACTCCAAGCACAATCAGCTTATACTGTATAGGCATGATGCGCAGGTACGAGAAAAGGAACAGAATCAGAAACGCCAGGAATGGAATGGAAAACGGCGTGAATATAGCCGATATCACCCGGGCTGTCCGGATTAAGGTCCTGTCTGCTACAATATGTTGTTCTTCCATGAATAGAGTTCTCAAATTAATAATTACTTCCTCAGTCTTGCCACCGGTATGTTCAACTGTTGCCTGTACTTGGCTACCGTGCGGCGTGCTATAGGATATCCTTTTTCTTTCAGTATATCCGTCAGTTCATCATCTGTATAAGGTTTCTTTTTATCTTCATTGTCAATGCATTCTTTCAATATCTTACGAATCTCACGTACAGACATTTCCTCACCGTCTTCGGTGACGTATCCATCACTGAAGAAGAATTTCAGTGAATAGATGCCATAGTTGGTTTGCACATATTTGCTGTTGCTGACGCGGGAGATGGTTGAGATGTCTAATCCGGTACGTTCGGCAACATCCTTCAATATCATAGGGCGCAACAATGATTCGTCTCCTTCGAGGAAGAACGGGCGTTGCAGGTCGATAATGGCTTGCATGGTAGTCATTAATGTATTCTGGCGTTGCTTCACGGCATCAATAAAGCCTTGTGCTGCATCCATCTTCTGCTTCAGGAACATCATGGCTTCTTTCGACTCTTTCGACTGGTTAGCCCTGTTTTTGGTATGCTCTTCCACCATCTCGGTGAAATCACGGCTCATACGCAGTTCCGGAACGTTCCGGTTGTTCAGAGCCAGATTGATGGTACCGTCATCGTATGTATCTACAATGAAGTCGGGGATGATCTGTTGCATGTTCCGGCCGATGGCTTCACCCAGAGAGGCACCCGGACGCGGATTGAGTTTGCAGATCTCTTTGATAGCCTGTTCAAAAGCATCTTCTTCCAGTCCGAGCTTCTGCTGTATCTTGTCCCAATGCTTACGGGTAAATTCTTCGTAACATTCGGAGATGATCGCTTCTTCTATATAAAGTAGAGGGTTCGGGGTGAAGTGCTGTTGCTCTATCTTGCGATGAATCTGAATGAGCAGGCATTCTTGCAGGTTGCGTGCACCGAGTCCGGCGGGATCAAAGTCCTGGATGATCTTCAGTGCCTCTTCCAATTCTTCCTGGGTGCATTCGATGCCGGCGTAGATGGCGAGTTCATCACAGATGCTATCCAGAGACTTACGTAACAGGCCGTCGTCATCTAATGATCCGATCAGATATTCCGCCAGTTCACGCTGATGCTCGGTCAGGTCACGTTCGCTTAGTTGCTCCTTTAGGGTTTCGTAAAAAGAAGTGGCGTCGGAGAAAGGTATTTCTTCGGCCTGTTCACCTTTGCTACGGTTGTTTTCCTGCAATTTGTAGTCGGGGATATCGTCTTCGCTCAAATAGTCGCTTAATGAATCATATTCATTGGCTCCGCTGTCTTCTGCGGAACCTTCCGTATCGGAATTTTCAGAAAAGTCGTCACTTGCCGTATCTTCCTTTCCTTCTTCCAGAGCCGGATTTTCCAGAAGTTCCGCATGTATACGGTCTTCCAGTTCTACAGCGGGCAATTCCAATAGCTTCACTACCAGAATCTGCTGGGGCGACAGTGTCTGTACCTGTTGCTGCGCTTGAGTTTGTACTTGTCTGGAACCTTGTGCCATACTTATTCTTTTCTTTTACTCGCCGCAAAGATAATGCAAACGAGACAGAATAAAATGAACTCGTTCATTTTTTATGCCGAGGCGCAACTTATCTTCACACTTTTTGCAAAAATAGTGAATAGTTCGGGAACGCGAAATGTTCTCGGCATAAGTTTTTCATGCAAGCATGAAAGATTGGCGCCTAATTTACATTATCTTTGCTAAAAGTGAAGATAAGCTGTACATCAGCAATAAAAATAGGCAAGCTTATTTTGTGCTGCTTTCGGTTTGCATTATCTTTGTGCGTATCAACTTAAAAAATTGCAACGTTATGTTTGATAAAGAAACTTATGTGCAGCGCAGAGCCCTGCTGAAAAAAAATATTGGCTCCGGAGTGTTACTATTCTTGGGAAATGACGAACAAGGACTGAATTATGAAGATAATGCTTTCCGTTATCGTCAGGATTCTACTTTCCTCTACTATTTCGGCTTGTCGTTTGCCGGACTTTCCGCTATCATTGACATCGATGAGGACAAAGAAATCATTTTCGGAGACGAACTGACTATCGATCATATTGTATGGATGGGTACGCAGCCGACTCTGAAAGAGAAGAGTGAACGGGTAGGCATTCGGGAGACGCTTCCTTCCGTCGCGATTATCAGCTATCTGCACAAAGCCGTACAAAAAGGTCAGACAGTGCATTATCTTCCGCCTTACCGTCCCGAACATAAGCTGAAACTCATGGATTGGCTGGGTATTCCGCCTGCACGCCAGGAAGGTTCCGTACCGTTTATCCGTGCGGTGGTGGCACAGCGTAATTATAAATCTGCCGAAGAAATTGCAGAAATAGAAAAAGCATGTGATGTGACTGCCGACATGCATATCAAGGCGATGGAAGTGATTCGTCCGGGTATGTACGAATATGAAGTTGTGGCAGAGATGAACCGTGTAGCCGAAATGAATAATTGTGAACTTTCTTTCCCTACAATTGCCACAATCAACGGACAGACTTTGCATAATCATTATCATGGTAATAAAATTAAATCGGGTGACTTGTTTCTGATCGATGCCGGTGCGGAACTTCCATCGGGCTATTGTGGTGATATGTCGTCTACTGTACCTGCCGATAAAACGTTTACTTCGAAGCAACGTGCCGTTTACGAAATTCAGAATGCTATGCATCTGGAATCTGTAAAGGCTCTCCGTCCGGGTATTCCTTATATGGAAGTGTACGACTTATCTGCCCGCGTAATGGTAGAAGGTTTGAAAGGACTGGGTCTGATGAAAGGAAATGCGGATGATGCAGTGCGGGAAGGTGCTCATGCATTGTTCTATCCCCACGGTCTGGGACACATGATGGGACTGGATGTGCATGATATGGAAAATCTGGGCGAAGTGTGGGTAGGCTATAACGGTCAACCCAAGAGTACACAGTTCGGACGTAAGTCTCAACGTCTTGCCATTCCTTTGGAACCGGGCTTTGTACATACTGTTGAACCGGGTATCTACTTCATTCCCGAATTGATTGACATGTGGAAAGAAGGTAAGAAATTCACTGACTTTATCAATTATGACAAATTGGAAGAATATCGTGACTTCGGTGGTATTCGCAATGAAGAAGATTATCTTATTACAGAAACCGGTGCCCGCCGCTTAGGCAAGAAGATACCATTGACTCCGGAAGAAGTGGAAGCTTTGCGATAGTATCAATTTAAGAATGAGTCTAATGAAAAAACTACTATTCTTATTGTGTCTTTTGTCTTGGAGTGCATTGAATGCACAGAAGACGATTAATCGCCCTCCGTTTATAGCAAAGGCAACGGAAACCATTGAGATAGCTGCCGTTCATTTATCGGATACAGCTACCGTGATTGATGTGGATGCAAAATTTACTCCAAAGTACTGGATACGTATTGCCCCTGCTACTTGTCTGGTGGCAGATAATGGTGAACGTTATCAGGTGCGGCAGGGAGTAGGTATTGAGTTGGGACAGGAATTTTGGATGCCAGAATCCGGAGAGGCCACTTTCTCTTTGATATTTCCACCTTTGCCACCATCTGTAAAATCATTCGATTTTGTGGAAGGGGAAGGTGAGAGAGATTTTAATCTTTTCGGTATCAGCCTGACTGGAAAGTTGCCTAAGCTCCAATTGCTTAAAGGTCTAGAGAAGGCAGGAAAAATGACTGCTGTAGCTTTGCCGACTCCTGAAATCAAAGAGGGAACAGCTATCATTAGTGGTCGTATTTTGGATTATAAGCCTTCATTCCGGATGAAAGCTGAATTACATTCTGCTGATTTCTTATCTCCCTATGGACAAAAGAATACAGAGTTAGAGTTGGATGAAGTGGGAAATTTCCATACGGAAATATCAGTCTCACACCCTTCTGTCGCCTATTTAAGTGTGGGTGGATCTGTTGTTTCTTTTTTGTTGTCTCCGGGTGGAGAAACCAAGGTTACCGTAAATCTTCGTGAAATGACGCGTGCTTCCAGTCGTTTACAGAAAGACACGAAGGCTGAAGGGAAGAAGGTTTATTTTGAAGGACTGAATGCAGGATTGAATACGGAAATGAATTCCGGACTGGAAATTCCTCTTTGTTCTGTTGAGTTGAAAGACTTATATGACATGACTCCGGATCAGTATAAAGCATATTGCATGCGGAAATATGAAGAAGCGGACAATGTGATCCGTGCCAATAAGAAAATAAGTGCAGCTTATGCGGAATTGTTGACGGTGCTGAATAAAGATGCATTGTATGGACTGTTATGTGGATATGATTATCAGCTATTGCAGGCTTATGCTCAGCAAAAAGGACTGTCGTTGCGTGATGCCGGTAAGGAGTATCTCTCAAAAAAACCGTCAGATGGCTATTTTGACTTTTTAAGTAAACTGGATTACATCAATTCACCCAAGTCTGTGTATTGCTTCAATTATTCCGGTATAGTAAGAAATACTGCATACATCCATTTGCCGTCTGTTAAGACCGTCGGTATTTTTGATTACCTGCTTGACTCATCCAAGGTAAGTCCGGAGGATAAGGAAGCAATGAAGAAATACCGTGATAATCCTTCGTCGCAGGATGCTTCTATAATGAGGGTGCTGAGAGATAAGTATGACAACCTCTTTCAGGAGTGTGGCAAAGTGGCTTTGGAAGCTAATCAGAAGGCGGTTGGAGAGCTAATAGGAGGTAAAGGTATCTATCATGATGTGCAGACAGCAATGCAATGTGCTTCAAAACTGGAAGATTTTATGCCTTTGTCTGAAGACGATTTTGCTACATTACGCACGATTGAGAATCCCTATTTCCTGAACCAATTGACTGCAATGAATACGGAGCTGCTTCAGAAGATAGAAGAAAATAAGAAGAAGCGCAGTTTTATGGTTCGTACTCTGCCCGAAGATGTGAAGGACGATGCCCTTTTTGAAGCCATTGTCGATCCGTTCAAGGGTAAAGTAGTGCTTGTTGATTTCTGGGCCACCTGGTGCGGACCTTGTAAGATGGCTATGAAGATGATGAAACCCATGAAGGAGGAGCTGATAGATAAAGATATCGTGTATGTCTTTATTGCCGGTGAAAATTCTCCGGAGACAACATGGAACAATATGATACCCGATATTCATGGTGAGCATTACCGGTTGACCAATGCTCAGTGGGCAGCTATTTGTGATAAATTCGAAGTCCGTGGCGTACCTACTTATCTGGTGCTCGACCGTGCAGGGAAACAAACGTACCGGTCAGTAGGTTTTCCGGGAACGGATACGGTGAAAGGTGAGTTATTGAAAGCATTAAATTCTTCCGCTGATTGATCATATACTAACGTCAGTTCTAAAAGATTTCAAGTTGCCCGTCATTGATAAGGTTGACATCAATGGCGGGTATACTTATCAGGGAGTTTCTCATATTGTTTTTGATCTTGGTGATGAGTGGTATACCGAATTTCTGAAATTCACTTTGCCTGTGTTCCTCACGTTCAACCAAGTAAAGGAGGAAGAAGTGAACATTACGAGGGCTTACTTACAGATTAAGGTCAATCACTACCCCTCCTATGTTAGAATAGTGTCTTTATCATAATTGTGTTTTTTATGCGATGATTCCCTGATATTCAATTTGGCATCCAGTACAATTTTTTTATTGAGCAATCTATTTGTACGAATCTTGTCCAGCATGCAGCTTGCTGCAATCTCTCCGATTTCGACACGCGGCTGTTCTATAGACGTCAAATAAGGTTCGACGACAGTGGCCATATCCGATTCTGAAAAGCCGACAAAAGCGACATCATACGGTATCCTCAATCCGTGCCGTTTCAAGGCTTTCATCGCTCCGATAGCAACAGGATCGTTAAATGCAAATATAGCATCCGGTTTTTCACCGTTTCCGGACAGTATATCTTCCATAGTCTGTTCTCCATCACGAATAAAAATACCGGAATGAATGATGGTAGAGTCTGAAATAGGGAGATTGGCATCCTGCATGGCCTCTATATATCCGTTCATACGATCTTTCGTTATATCCAATTTTTCTGGACCCGCAAAATGAAATATTTTCCGGTATCCCTCACCTATAAGATGAGCCACTGCCGAATAGGCCATTTTCTTATCGTCAATAATAATTTTTGTAGTATCAATGTTGGAAGGCACCCTGTTGAAAAACACAAGTGGAATCCCATTATCCTGTAGGCTTTGATACATATCAGAGTTGACGAAACTGTCAGATGTCGTGGATATTATTATACCGTCTACCATGTGTTGTTCTAAAAGACTCAGATTGGTACGCTCTGTTTCAGCGGATTCGTTGGATTGAGTAATGAGGATCTGATAGCCCTCGTGCATTAGTATTTTTTGTATTCCGGATATAATCATAGGAAAAAAAGATGTGACCAATTCAGGCACAACGATTCCGATAGTATAACTTTTCTTTGTGACCAACCCTTTTGCCTGCGTGTTCGGATGATAGTTCAGTTCTGCAGCAGTCTTGATAACCAGCTCCTTGGTTTCTTTCTTTATTTCCCAACTGTCCGATAAAGCTCTGGAAACTGTGGAGGTGGATAACCCGAGTTTTTTTGCTATGTCTTTTATTGTAATTGGCTTTTCCATAACATGAATGATTGTAGGTTTGTCTGCAAACTTACAACTTTTTAGACATTCTGCAAAATCCAAACGTTCCCGGGAACGTTTCCGTTGATTTTTGAGGCATTATGCTATTAAAATTGATTGTACTTATATAAATTTGCTTGCGTTAAAAGCTATTATAATAGCCCAGATCGAAACATTTCTCAATATATTAATTCTAATCATTTTTATAATGCCAAAGTATGTTAACATTAAATCGTATTCAATCAAGATCAGGAAAACAAATTGTTTTTTTTCTGATGTGCCTGCTGGTTTCATTTGCAGGCATCATGCCAGTCCGATCACAGGAAAAAACTAAGATGGTTACCGTTGAAGGAACTGTCGTTGATGAAACCGAAACTCCTGTCATAGGAGCTAACGTCTATATCAAAGGCAGTACCAAAGGTGTATCCACAAATGTAGATGGGAATTTCATTTTTACAGGAGTACCTGTCGGACAGACTGTCACTGTCTCTTTCATTGGCTACAAAGATTATCAGGTGCGGGTTACAAAAGGGGGAGAGAAATTGAGAATCTCTCTTGAACCTGATGCGAAAATGCTCGAGGAAGTGGTGGTGGTTCCATACGGAGGTCCGGTAGCAAGAAAGGATCTTACCGGTTCCGTTGTTTCTGTCAACGTTGAGGATATGAAGGCGCTTCAGGCAGTGACGTTTGAAAATGCTATTGCCGGCAAGGTCGCCGGTGTACAGGTCAATGTCGGAGATGGACAGCCTGGAGGTCTTCCGGACATTCTGATTAGGGGTAGCAATTCTGTAACCCAGAGCAATGCTCCTCTTTATGTGGTAGACGGTATTCCACTAGAGTCTCCCGATAACTCGTCAATTCCTACTCAGAATATTAAAAGTATCGAGATACTTAAAGATGCATCGGCGACAGCCATATATGGTGCACGCGGTGCTAATGGTGTGATTGTTATTACTACCGATTCCGGTTCAAAGGGCGCTCCGAAAATTAATTTCGAGTACCGTTATAGCTTGTCGAAAGACTATAATAGGTATGAAATGATGTCACCTTATGAATTTGTCAGACTTCAGAATGAACTTGATGCGGCTTATGGCTCTATGTATCTCGATGGTAGGGATCCTCATCCGGATGGAACTCCATGGACACTCGATGACTATAAGAATGTGAGACCTATTGACTGGCAAGATGAGATCAGTCAGCTAGGACAGATGCACGAATACAGCGTAAGCGCATCTGGCGGTACTGAGAAGACCACATATATGGCTTCATTCAATTATGCCAATCAGAAGGGTATCATTCTCAATACCGGTATGAAGAACTATGTTGGCAGCATGAACATCACCCAGAAGATAGGCAATCGTATGCAGCTTGTCATGAGAGCGAATTATGCGGAGAAGGAAAGAACTGGTATGCAAGTTAACTATGGACAGGGATCTTCTGCTTATATGTATAAAGTGTGGTCATACAGACCTATTTCCACAAACGGTGTGGACTTGACCCATGAACTTGAAGATCCTGAAAGGCCGGAAAGTGGAGTGCCGATGTTCAACCCATTGCTCCAGACGCAAAATACTGATCAGAAATATATCACAAGACAGTTGAGAACCAGTGCCATGTTCAATTGGAATATTCTCAAATGTCTGAAATTTACTACTTCGATTTCTTATACGAGTACTGAATCCCAGACTGATATATTCAATAATTCCAAGACAGAAGCCGGAAGTACACTTCCAGGAAGAAATGACGGAATTAACGGTTCGAGAAGAGTAACAAGAACTAACAATGTCTTGAATGAGAACACTTTGAACTTCAACAAAAAGTTCGATAATATTCATGACCTTGCCGTAACTGTCGGTTGTACTCAGCAGAAAAATGTTTCGGATATCTTCGAAGCAAAAGCTACACAGATTCCTATTACATCAGAATGGAGAGGAATAGAGGCACTTGATGAAGGGCTGTCTCAGAAAATCATGTCCAAGAAGTTGACAGAATGGGCAATACAATCTTTCATTTTTAGGTCGAATTACAACTATGACAGAAAATACTATCTGACGTTTACGATGCGTGCGGACGGTTCTTCAAAATTTGCATGTGACAATAGGTGGGGCAAGTTCTATTCAGGAGCCGTTCGGTGGAGATTCTCAGATGAGAATTTTGTCAAGAACAATATCGGATCATGGTTTAGCGAAGGATCGCTTAACTTGAGCTATGGGTCTACCGGCAATAATGGTATCGGAGAATACGCTTATCTTCCGCAGATGGGATTTTCTTCCGGAGGGACATATTATGACTATTCATTCAATGATGAATATCCTACAACGGGAGCGATTGTCTCATCGATAGGTAATTCTAAATTGAAATGGGAGACCACATATACCTTTAATGCTAGAATGGATTTGGGCTTCTTCGACAATAGAATATACTTGACCGCCGAGTATTATAAGAAAGATACTAAAGATCTTCTGATCAATGCCACTTTGCCTGCCCATATCGGTTATGGTTCAGCATATAGGAATATAGGCCGGGTGGAGAACAAAGGTTTCGAACTGTCTCTAAACACTGTTAATATGAAGAGAAGGCATTTTAACTGGACTACCGATTTCAATATTTCATTCAACAGGAACAAAGTGCTTGCACTTGCCAATAACCAGAGTGTGCTTCCTGCTGATAATCTGAAGATTCCGAATGGGGCTGCATTGTATATTGCGAAGGTGGGCCAGCCTATCGGTATGATGTACGGAGCCCTTACAGACGGTCTTTATCAATATGAAGATTTCCGTAAGGGAAGCGATGGCAGCTGGATATTGAGAGATGATGTAGTTTCACAGTCAACTCATGCAAACAGAAAGGGAGTCTTTCCCGGATATCAGAAATTCAAGGATTTGAATGGCGATCTTCAGATTACTCAAGAAGACTTGACGATTATAGGTAATCCGAATCCTGATTTTACGGGCGGTATAACAACTGTCTCTTATACACATCTCCGAGCCCACGAGACTCGACGTCATCT
>ERZ1027039.119-NODE-119-length-33321-cov-18.104100_pt1 | contig 33321 bp, 27 predicted proteins | sample MGYA00519438_ERZ1027039 | MGnify/ENA primary metagenome ERZ1027039 (study PRJEB26926, sample SAMN06164810) | human gut metagenome | biome: ENVO:00009003; feature: ENVO:2100002; material: ENVO:00002003 | host: Homo sapiens | place: USA | collected 2012 ...
TCAGTCTCAGGATATGCGACCCTATCGGCAACATTTATTATTAAACAAGCTCTTATTTTAAACGAGCATTAAACAAGCTCTTAGTCAGATTGAATAAACTGTAAAATGGGCTGCCGGGGAGGTCACAGACCTTTGCCGCAGCAGTTTTTGTATTTTTTGCCTGAACCGCAGGGGCAAGGGTCGTTGCGCCCTACTTTCGGACCGGCCTTGACGGGAGAGGGACGGTGCTGGGGGGATGCTCCGGCCGATGCGGCACGGTTGGCGTTCTCGCCGGGCAGGCTCTCCTTCGAGGCGGTGTAGCGCGAATAGTCGTTGGCGCGGGCCGCGGCCTGCTGGATTTCGGGACGGGCAGCGCGGGCGGCACGCAGACGTGCTTCAGCCTCCTCCACGGCCTTGCGGGCGGCTTCGGCCTGTGCCTGAGTCTCTGAGTCGGCGGCATGGCGGCGTTCGCTTTCCAGAGTGGCCGATGCGGTCGAGGGGGTGGCGGTAGACTGCGGGCGCGGGGGCTGCACGTAGATCTGGCCGCGCATGAGCGCCGAGAGCGATTTGGTGTTGAGGTTGTTGAGCATGTTCTCGAAGAGGTGGAACGACTCGACTTTGTAGATCACCAGCGGGTCTTTCTGTTCGTAGGATGCATTCTGCACGCTCTGACGCAGGTCGTCGAGTTCGCGCAGGTGCTCTTTCCAGAGTTCGTCGATGGTGACCAGCAACACGCCTTTGTGCCATTCCTTCACGATGTTGCGGCATTGCGATTCGTATGCCTCGAGAATGTCGACTCTGAGGTTGAAGATGCGTTTGCCGTCGGTGATGGGCACCATGATGGGACCCTTGGCGCCGCGGTTCTCTACGAAGTCCTTGATAACGGGCATCGCCATTTCGATGATGCGCTCGCTGCGGCGGCTGAGGTTTTCGTTGGCGGCTTCGACCAGACGGTCGATTTTCTCCTCTTTCGAAAGGTCCTGGAACTCTTTTTCGGTGAAAGGAGGTTCGATGGTGAGTATGCGCATCAGCTCGAGCGAGAGTTCGTCGTAGTCGGTGGGCTGGTCGTAGCTCTCCACGAGGTTTTCGATGAGGTCGTACATCATGTTGGCGATGTCGATGCCGACGCGTTCGCCCAGCAGGGCATGGTGACGACGGTTGTAGATGTACGTGCGCTGTTTGTTCATCACGTCGTCATATTCGAGCAGGCGTTTGCGGATGCCGAAATTGTTCTCCTCGACGCGTTTCTGGGCGTTTTCGATCGCTTTGGTGACCATGCGGCTCTCGATCATCTCGCCCTCTTTGAGGCCGAGGGTGTCGAGCATCTTCATTACGCGGTCGGTGGCGAACAGACGCATCAGCTGGTCTTCGAACGATACGTAGAATACCGACGAACCGGGGTCGCCCTGACGGCCTGCACGACCGCGGAGCTGACGGTCGACGCGGCGCGATTCATGGCGCTCGGTGCCGATGATGGCCAGACCGCCGGCCTGCTTCACCTCGTCGGGGAGCTTGATGTCGGTGCCTCGGCCCGCCATGTTGGTGGCGATGGTGACGGTGCCGGCGCGGCCGGCCAGCGCCACCACCTGAGCCTCCTGCTGGTGAAGCTTGGCGTTGAGCACCTGACAAGGTATTCTGCGCATGTCGAGCATGCGTTTGAGCAGTTCTGAAATTTCGACCGATGTGGTGCCCACGAGCACGGGGCGGCCGGCTTCGCGGAGCTTTACTATTTCCTCGATTACGGCGGCGTATTTCTCTTTTTTAGTCTTATAGACGCGGTCTTCCATGTCGATACGCGCCACGGGGCGGTTGGTGGGGATGGTGACCACGTCGAGTTTGTAGATGTCCCAGAGCTCGCCTGCCTCGGTCTCGGCGGTACCGGTCATACCGGCGAGCTTGTGATACATGCGGAAATAGTTCTGCAGAGTGATGGTGGCGAAGGTCTGTGTGGCTGCCTCGACCTTTACTCCCTCCTTGGCTTCGATAGCCTGATGGAGACCGTCGGAGTAGCGGCGCCCCTCCATGATACGGCCGGTCTGTTCGTCAACGATCTTGATTTTGCCGTCGTCGATTACATATTCGTTGTCTTTCTCGAAGAGGGTGTAGGCTTTAAGAAGCTGGGTGACAGTGTGGACGCGCTCCGATTTCACAGCGTAGTCGGCCATGGCCTCGTCCTTTAGCTGCTGACGCTCGGAGAGGTCCTGCACATTCTCCAGTTCGGAGAGTTTGGCGGCGATGTCGGGGAGCACGAAGAACTGCGGATCCTGGTTGCGGTCGGTGAGGACGTCGAACCCCTTGTCGGTAAGTTCCACCGAACGGTTTTTCTCGTCGATTACGAAATAGAGGGGGTCGGTGACCTTGGGCATCTCGCGGGAGTTGTCCTGCAGATAATAGGCCTCGGTCTTGAGCAGGGCGTTCTTCATGCCCTCCTCCGAGAGGAATTTGATCAGCGGACCATATTTTGGCAGACCTTTGAAAGCGCGGAACAGGAGCAGCTCGCCCTCCTTGCGCACCTCTTTGTCGTCAGAGACGATTTTCTGCTTGGCCTCTGCGAGAATGGATGTGACGAGCTTGCGCTGGGCCAGGAACACTTTCTCAACGTTGGATTTGTACTCGTTGAACATCTGGTCGTCGCCTTTGGGCACGGGACCGGAAATGATCAGAGGGGTACGGGCATCGTCGATGAGCACGGAGTCGACCTCGTCGACGATGGCGTAATAGTGCTTGCGCTGCACCATATCCTCAGGCGCCATGGCCATGTTGTCGCGGAGGTAGTCGAAACCGAATTCGTTGTTGGTGCCGAATGTGATGTCGCAGTTGTAGGCCGCGCGGCGGGCGGGGGTGTTGGGACGGTGCTTGTCGATGCAGTCGACAGTCGAGCCGTGGAACATGTAGAGCGGGCCCATCCACTCGGAGTCGCGCTTCGAGAGGTAGTCGTTGACGGTGACCACGTGCACGCCTTTCTTGGATAGGGAGCGGAGGAAGACCGGGAGTGTGGCCACAAGGGTTTTACCTTCACCGGTAGCCATTTCGGCAATTTTGCCCGAGTGGAGCACCACGCCGCCGATGAGCTGCACGTCGTAGTGGGTCATGTCCCAGGTGATTTCGTTGCCGCCGGCCATCCATTTGTTTTTCCAGATGGCTTTGTCGCCGTCGATCGAGACGAAATCGTGCCCTTCTACAGCCAGGCGGCGGTCGAGGTCGGTCGCGGTGACTTCAATGGTCTCGTTGGCCGAGAATCGAGCGGCGGTCTCGCGCATGGTGGCGAAGACAATGGGGAGATGCTCGTTGAGCTTTTCCTCCAGAGTGTCGAGGATATGCTTTTCATGCTCGTCGATTTTGTCCCAGAGGGGTTGGCGTTTGTCGAAAGGAAGATCCTCGATCTGAGCCTTGAGTTCGGCCACGGCATTCTCGTCGTCGCGTGTGGCTGCGGCGATGTCGTCGCGTACAGTCTGTATCTTGCCGCGCAGCTCGTCGTTGGTGAGATCCTTGAGGGTGGGCCCTATGGCGTTGATTTTATCGATGGTGGGCTTGATTTCCTTGAGGTCGCGCTGCGACTTGTTGCCGAAAATCTTGCTTAAGAATGAGTTCAGTGACATTTGTTGTCGGGGTAAGTTTATATATTAATGAGTAGTGTGAAGGGGGAGAGAAAGGTGGTGGAGCCTGCGGCGGTCAGAGGCGCAGCGGCGGGAGCGCGGCACCGTTGGGCGAGCGGATGCGCAGAATCCGCGCCACAGTGGGGGCTATGGTGCGTGCGTCGACCGGCGTGCCTATTTTCTGATGCTTCACCTGGGGGGCGAGCATATAGAATGGCGCTGTGGAGGCGGTTGCGCGGGCCACTGTGGTGGGCGTCTCGGTGTCGGAATCGTCGTCGATCTCCTGCCATCCCGGGGCAATGGATACGTATATGTCGCCGGCAGTGTCGGTGAATATGCTGCGCCGCATGGCGTCGGGTCGTTCCGAAGCTTGCCGCGAGAGCACCTCTTCGAGCGCCCAGGCATAGCTTACTCCGCTCATGCGTTCGAGGAAACGTGCCGCTTCGAGGCGCATGGCGGCCAGGTCTTTGCCGCGTTCCTTTATAAGGTTGTGGTTGAGAAAAAGTTGCGAGTCGTGATAGCCGATAGCCCAGTCGCCGTTGCCGTGGATGGCCATCAGATACATGTTGAGCAGCGATACCGCTTTCCGTGAGGAGAATTCGCCGTAGGGAATGGCCCATTTCTCGTCGTCGCGCCGTTGCCTGCGTGTGATGGGAGTGCCTGCCACGAACACTAAGGTGCGGTCCATGCCGGGGCCGCTGACGTCGATGGCATCGAAAATGCGTGCCAGATCCCGGTCGAGTCTCAGATAGGAGTCCATAAGCTCGGCGCGCGAATCGGCGTCGCGGGTGTAGGGGAATGGTTCGAGGGTCAGCTGCACGGCAAGCATGTCGGTGACATCCCGGCCTCCGAGTTTCATGCCGCGGATATAGTCCACGGCCATGGATGTGAGGTCGGTGTTGACGGCTGCCGATGTCTTGTAGGCGCGGAACCGGTTTTTGTCGCTGCGCTGGAAAGCGTGGCGGAAGGGGTATGCTTTTTTATAGGAGGGGAGGTCGGGATAGCGGTCGATCGCCATGGAGGGTACCCACGAAAGGGTGTCGAGGCGGTATTCGAGCGGAGTGAGGCGGTTGACTTCCTGCGGCCGCGTGGGCAGGTCGCGATAGAATGTGGTCGTTGCCCAGTTGCCTGTATTGTCGTTTATCCAGAATCCTGAATTTCCTGCGTGGCCGGCCATGGCTATGGCTTCCGACGGATTTGCGGCCAGGGCATAGGCATAGCCGAGGCCGCCCGAAGCTATGCGCAGCTCGTCGGAGATGGTCGACGCGCCTAACGCTTTGGGCGATAGTGTTTCAGTGGTGAAATTGCCGATTGTGGCCGGATCATGGAACACGGCGCGCGGACGGCGCAGCTCGCGGTCGTAGACGGTGGCGGCGCTGACGCCGTTGACCGAGGGTGATGCGCCGGTGAAGATCAGTGCGGTGGCAGCGGCTCCGTCGAGCGGTGTGCCGAAGTCCATGTCGGTGATTTCCAGCCCCTGCTCTTCGAGGCGGCGGAATCCTTTGTCGGTGAAGTGGCTGCGGAGCAGGTCGATATATTCGTCGGAAAGACCTTCGACCACGATGCCCACCACTAACCGCGGACGCTCGGGCAACGGCTGCTGCGCGGCCGCGGGCATAGTGGCTGCGATGCCGAGGGCAACGGCGCCTGTGCGGATGAAGCTTATGTCGAGACGAGGGTGTTTCACTTTCGGGAATATATCAGGATGTAGCGTGCGGCTAACAGCATGTCGGCAGCGATGAGCGGGTAGAAAGCCTTGTTCAGGGCCTGCACACCGAGCGCCGCGACGACAAGCAGCGCCGATAATGCCGCAAAGTTACAAATTTGGTAGCAATAAACCGCACGTTTGCACCTTTTTATCCATATAAGTGCTGCCGGAATGATTGCAAGGGGGTTGATCCAGAGGTAGAGCCAGTTGGGCGAAGTGGCTTCATGGACGCTCACGAATATCAGAAATGTGAGCAACAGACTCGTGATGAAAATCAGGGAGAAGAAGAGCGAATCAACCCACCGGCTGATATGGCGCCGGCGCCAGTCGGTAAAGGCTACCGCCATTGAGGCCGCGAGAATCACCAGCGCCCAGAACAGCGGTGTGAGCAGAAACGGGGTGGCGGGTTGCGAGGCACGGTTGCCGCTGACGATGACTCGGGTCTCCCTGACAAGCTTCACCGGCTCGCTGCCGGGGAGGGTGTAGGTGGCGTGGCGCATCACATGGCAAAGGTAGAGGGGCGAGTAGATGCGCTGTCGGCTTGTGATTTCGCTGTCGAGGCCGCAGCCGAGCGCCAGGTCGATGCCGAACTGATACCATGGGTAGTCGGCATGGCTGCGGGTCATTTCGCCGCGGAAAGTGTGGGTGGCCGTGGAGTCGTCGGCAATGCCTGTGTCGCCATAGATGAACGTGCCGTCGTCGGGAAGCGAAATCTGCGTACCCACAGTCGCCTCTATGAGTTTCAGCGGGCGGGTGGCGCAGTTGTCGTAGATGTAGTTATAGCGGTAAGAGCGGTTCTCGGGCTGGAGGTTCATGCTCACGTAGCTTTCGAGCATGCGCGACTGAGCGGGTGTGAGATCGAGCACCTGCTCGGTGACCTGCCGCCCCTGCTGCATATACTCCATGAGGAATGCCATGGTTGGTGCAGGAGCCGCGATATAGTCGGTCTCGCCTTTGACGAACCGGTAAAGAAAGTTGGGCGAATTGAAATCGAACACACCCCAGTTCACCACGAAATCGGTGCCGTCGGTGCCTCGGTAGCGCAGACCTGTGTGGCCGTCAAGCTCATAGACCTCATTGCCGGGAGCCACGGTCAGCAATGACCATACGGGCTGCTCCTGAATAGAGTCTGACCCCTGCGCGGCTGCGCCGGAGGTGGCGCTGATGGCCACAATGCAAAGTAACAGTAATTTCAGCAAAGATTTCACTGGCGGTAAATGGTGCGTTTCGGAGGGCAAAGTTACGGAATTTCCCGGAAATTACACTGCTTTTTTAATTCTTAGGATTTAAATAATTTGCAAAATAATTAACTTTGCAACACAATGAAAACGGAGAGCATTATGAAAGAGAAAGAAATACCGGGTGCGGAGGAGAGGAAGTTGCCCGAATTCAATGCGATGCAGAGGGTGAAACGCCGCTTTTTCGCGATGCGCAACGGCGATCTGGCTGCCCAGATGGCTGCTCTCGGTGCGGCCTACCAGATTAATTTCGGACTGAACCTGCCGCAGATTTCCGAGATAGCACGCGATTTTCTGCCGGGAGGAACGGAGGCGCAGGCGCAGGATGAGGGGTTTGACTACGCTGATTTCGCGCGGCGGTTGCGCTCCAACACCTCTACCCGCGAAAGTATGCTCATTGCCCCCATGCTTTTTCCGGTGGAATCGCTGGATGCCGAGGAGGCTGTGGCGTGGGCGCGTGAAGTGCCTACGGCCGAGGTCGCAGACATTCTATGCATGAAACTGCTGCGCCGGTACGCGGGTGCCCGCGAAATTGTAATGACGCTCGCGCAGGAGGATATGCCTCTGCGCCGCTATACGGCTATGCGTCTGCTGCTGAATCTGTTACAGACCGGGCAGGCCGATGTTGCATTCGCCACGCCGCTGCTTGAGGCGGAGGAGAAGCGCGGATGCGCAACCACGGCCTCGGTGTGCCGCCAGATTGCGCAGGAGCTGGAGTTTATGGGGGATTGATCAGCAGATGCCCGAGAGGTTGCCGGTGAGAATCAGGCGCAGCACAAGGGTGAGAATCAGAGCATAGACGCCGGCAAGTACGTCGTCGAGCATCACGCCCCAGCCGTGGGGCACGCGCTCGAGTTTGCGGCAGAGAGGGGTCTTTACAATATCGATTATGCGGAACATGGCGAAACCGAAGAAGCCGAGCACAGCCGTCTCGACGGGTGCGCCGGCCACGCCGGCCACCACGCAGGGAATCCATGTGCCCACAAATTCGTCGATTACCACCGTGCGGGGGTCTTCGCCCCAGTATCGTTCCATCACTTCCGAGGTCCATGCGCCTGCAACAGTGGTGACAACCACCAGTGCTATGGTGATCCAGAACAGGACAGGCACGCTCACGCACCACCACAATCCATACCAAATCAGCAGCGCAAGAAAGGCGCCGACAGTGCCCGGCGCGCCGGGGCAGAAGCCTGTGCCGAGACCGGTGGAGAATATTACGTGAAACCAGGGTGCCTGGCCTAAGGGGTGGTTGTTGTTATTGCTCATTTTCTTTGTTCCGGCACTGAAATGCCGGGTCTCTGATTATCTTTTGTTGTTTTAACTTTGTTTAAATAAGGTGTGTCGAAATGTTGCCCACGCCTCGGGCTACCTTTGCAATGTAATCCTAAACAGTACACTGCAATGACAGCAAATCTCTCTGCAACAGCATCGGCTCAGGCCTCTCTTTCAGCAATCTCTTCGGCTTCGACTCTGGCTCCCGCCGCAACATTCACAGTCGCCGCCAACGACGTGATTTTTATCACCGTATCGGAACTCGGCCGTGAGATCCTCACGCTCACGCTCCGCGGCAGCAGCTCGGTGTGTCAGCTCATGGAGCAGTTGCGCCGCCATCTCGAAGGGATCGAAGGCCTTCTGACACTGAATTTCCGCAACGGCACCCAAGGCACGTCGGTGAAGCGCGTGCTGCGTCTGCGCCGCTCAGGCGCCACTATTCTAAGGTCGCAGATGAAGGGGAAGGCAGCGTGACAGATATTCGCGGGCGTCGTCCCACGCAATATATATATCGTCGCTGTCGGGGAAGAGCGGCACGGGGCGTTCGTTCAGATCGAAACGCACATACATCTTTCCTGACTTGCTTTTGAACAGCGAGATCTGGAGATTGGCGGCCATGGGCACAACATGGAAATCTTTCCAGTGAAGGGCCACGGTGTCGAAATAATTGGTAAGATAGTAACATCCTCGCAATCTCATGAGCGACAGCAGGGGCATGAGCGTCTCGGCATGGCCGAAGCGCAGCATGGCGCGGTATTCGCATTTCCCGGCAACCGCCTCGTCGGTCGTGGTTATAAGATCGAGAAGCAGATCGGCGGCAATCTCGGCCGGCATGGCGGAGATTGTGGTGGCCGTGCGTTGCAGATAGTGGCGGAGGTTGGTGCATGACCATGCAGCGTTGGCTTCCTCGAGGGTGAAATATTTTTCGAGCTGCGGGGGCTGGCACATCGCGGGGAGTCCCTGCAGAATAGAGAATAGTTCCGATGTAAGTTTCTGTGCCTCCTCGTTCGAGAGTGTCTCGCTATCTTTTACCAGCCTGCGCGCGGGCGCCGAGGGCATCATGGTGGCGAACTGCATGTCGTAAGCCGCTTTCCAATCCCCCTGTTTGAGATATTCGGTGAAACTCTCCGACAGATCGAAAAAGCGCATCAGAGGCGAGTTCTGCCGCCCTGACGAGGTGTAAATTTCCACATGGTTGTCAAGACGGTCGAGCTGATGGGTGAACTCATACATGCTCATCACGCAGCGGGGCGAGTAGGAGCTGATGGCATGGATCTTACCTGAGGTAAGGAGTGCGCCGTGGTTGCGGAACATGCGGGAGGCTATGCCACGCTGTTCGGCCATGCCGAGCGAGTCGAGCGCTCCCCAGCGGCCATGGGCGTTTTCTGCAACAAACTCCACAAGCTGCAAAGCCTCCCGGCCTAATGGCGTGAGGGCTTTCCGGCTGTCGGCCTCGCGGAGACGCGACATCACTGCCTCAACGTTTTTGCTCGATGAGGGGAACCGGGCGCCGTGGCGCCCGACGTGGTTTATAAACACGGGTGTAAGCGAGTCGGGGGTCTCTGTCGCCGCCTCGGGAGCAGGGTAGGGCATCATCGACCCCTCGCATTCGGTGTAGCTGTAGCCGGTCTGCGCCGGGTCGGCTGCCGCGGCACTGAAAAGTGCGCAAATCATCACGGCGGCAAGAAGTGAAATCCGTTTTATCATAGTCGCTCTGTTGTGTTTTATTGTTAACTTTGCAGGCACGAAAATACGCATTTTACCCGAAACCTCAAAAAAAATATGCTCACCACCGCTGAAATCAAACAAATAATAGCCGGAAAATCCTCCGTAGAGCAGCTGCGGCTCATCGGGGAGATGATGTCGGAGGCCACGGATGCCGCCGACCGTTCGCTCCTCCTGGCCGAAAAGGGAAAGGTGCTCTGGCGGGCAGGCCGTCGCGGCGAAGCGATGACGGCCTATGAGGAGGGGGCGCAACTCTGTCCGGGCGGCCCGGCGTCGGTCCTGCTGGAGCATTCGCGCGACATAATGGATTTTTTCAATCCCGATCTGCTGAACCCCTGACCTGCGCCACGATGCCTCCGTCACCATCAGTGAAAAATATCGCAGGCGGAAAAACTTTTTGTCACTCAGCGTTGTTGATATATCGAATGAGTGATTCCGATAACTCGTTTCAACCTTTCTGTTTATGATAGGGAAATTTGAATTTATAATGATTGCAGTGCTTGGTCTCCCCGTGCTTTGCCATGGAGAGACCCGTTGCTGTGTCGGTGCGGCGACTGCTTCCGGTGCAAGGTTCGACACGCAGCAGGCCCGCACGGTTCTTGCCGACGAGATTGATGCCCTGCGCGCCATGCCGAGATTTGACGCTACGGTGGATTATGCCGTGTCCCTGCCTATGGCCGACGATGATGTCATCTACAAAATAGCGCTGGCTTCGGAGAAGGCGCCCGCCGACTCGCTGCTGAGCTACAATTATATCATCGACTGGTCGCTGCCCGGACGTGGGGAGAATGCCTCGGGCTTCTCGGCATATTTCGACGGACACTATTATAATTACCGCGACCACCGTCTGCGCGAATATCACTATAAATGGGACAGTGTTCCTTTCCTGACCGATGCCGGCGGGGTGATGCGCAACGCCCAGTTTGTCGACCTCTTCCCCTTTGAGATGGCCGACCGTCTGGCGGCTATGGAGTCCGATTCCACCTACACTGTGAGTGTGGCTCAAACTACGGTCGACGGTCAGAAGGCCACGGTGCTGAAAGTTGTGCGTAACATCAACTCGCTTGAATGCCTCAGGCAGGAATACTTTTTTGCGGCTTCCGACGGCATGCCGCTGAAGATTTCGAGCCTGTTCAACCCAGGGATGTTAGGTGAGCAGGAGGTGACGGCCCGCTACATCTACGCCGACGCGAATGTAGCGGAAGTGCCCGACAATGAGGAGCAACTGCGTGCGCGCTATCCCGAGATGTTCGACCGCTACCGCGAATCGAATTACTCCGTGGAGAATCTTCGCGGCACTCCGGTGCCGGGGTTCGCACTCCCCACCACCACCGGCGAACGTTACACATATCACAAGGGGGATCCGTTCCCGTCGCCGGTGATTATCGCCGTGCTCGACCCCTCGGTGGCAACGACCGCCGTCACCGTAGCCACTCTGCGCGGCGTAGTCGACAGTCTTCCGCGCCAGACCACGCTCATCCTCATGTTTGCCTCCAGCGATATTGACGCCGCGGAGGAACTTGCCGGACCGCTGCGGAAAGGGGAGGCTCACCTTGTGTCGGCCAAACCTTTTGTGCGCGACTGCGGCATCACCGCCTATCCCACGGTAATACTTGCCGGGAGCGACGGCAAGGTCGCTGATGTGAAAATCGGCACATCCGACTCCATGGCCGATGACCTGCTGCAGGCAGGGGCGCTGCTTCGCTGACAATCGCTGCGGCTGCGGTTCACAGGGCAATCTTCACTCCGGAGCAAACAATGCAGGCACGCCTGATGTTATAAGTAGTAAAAACATAAATATGGAAACTGTTTACTTCAAAGGCAATCCCTGCCACACCTGCGGCAATATCCCTAATGTAGGCGACAAGGCCAGCTGCTATAATTTAGTCACTCCCGAACTTAAGGAAATCAACTGCCACGACCTCAAAGGACGCCGGGTGGTAATGAATATTTTCCCGAGTCTCGACACGCCGGTGTGTGCCGCCTCGGTGCGCCGATTCAATGTAGAGGCGTCGAAGCTTGACAACACCACCGTGCTCTGCATCTCAATGGACCTTCCTTTCGCTGCCGGGCGATTCTGCACCGCAGAAGGAATCAAGGATGTGATTCCCGCATCGGCATTCCGTTCTCCGCTGTTTGCCGAAAACTACGGTCTGGAGCTTGTCGACGGCCCGCTTGCAGGACTTTTGGCGCGTGCCGTGATTGTTCTTGACGAAGATCGCAAAGTCATTTATTCCGAACTGGTTCAGGAAATCACCGAAGAACCCCACTACGACGAAGCTCTCGACGTCCTCCGCAACACAAAATAATCCAGGAAATCCCCACACTCGATACATACATCTCCACTCAATAAGACAGTAAAACCCGCCGATTCCCGGCGGGTTTTGCTGTTACTTTACCAGCATTTTTTTGACTTTGATTGTATCTGAAGTTGAGTATTTAACAATGATGAAAGGTGATGTTATATTATTGAGCGGTATCACCATTGATTGATGAATGTTTCCGTTAAATATTTGTCTGCCAGACATATCGAAAACAGAAAGAGACAGAGTCTCAGGGGTGTATACATATAGCTGTTTATCTTCTATATAAAGTTTTATGTCATCAATATCCACATCCTCAATTGAGGCAGAATTGATCAAAGCGTCAAGGTCATCCTTGTTCATGTAATCGTTGGTCGAGTATATGGGAGAATACACATCTGTGCCATCCTCAAGGATCGCACGTATACGGAAATATGTACCCCAGGGGATGTTATGTATAGTAAGATTTTCGCCGACTGGTATTTCTCCTTTGGATAAAATGCGTAACTGATCTAAGGCCGGGTTAATTAGGTGTGGTTTAGATCTTTCGAATATTAATCTGGAGGTGTTTTCCGGTAACGACATAGATAAATTTAAGTCACCTTTACAGTCCAACTTCTCTCCCGATCCGCTAAATAACTGGTAGTTATATTTCACCTCCTTTACCAAAGATTCTGCATTCTCCCGATCGAAAGTCGGTTCATATTCGAGCGTTTCGGAGGTGGTGCCATATTTATTGGAGACTATTACAGTTACCCAACTATAATATAGATTAGTTATATTACCGATTTTTACATGGGCAATATAAGGTTCGTCGAATCGATAATTTCTAAGCGTGGTGTTATACTCCTCTTCAATTTCGACTGAAACGTAATCGGCTCCGGCATATTTGACATCGAATGTTAAAGAGAATTCGTAGTCTCCTGTATTGACAATTGAGATATTATCAATAGATTGTATTATTGGTTTTTCATTGTCTGATATGTCGTTACATTTAATTGAAAGAGAGGTGTTGGATTGGATTGTCTCTGTGTATCTGTTGTGGCCCTTTTGAACTGTTGGTGTCGCTGATAGCGCACAGTTCGTTCCCAGTAATAGAACTGATACGAGCAAAATTAAATGCCTCATTGCAGGAGTGATATAGTAACAGTTAATAATTCTTTAGGTTTCTGCAAATATACTAATTTGTTTCGAAATAAAAAATATTATTTGTTAGCGACACTGATAATAAATTCTATCCGATGGTTGAATTGGCTGATGCATACGGCGGTTGGAAAACCGCCGCCCCATAGACCGCCCCACAGCTTTCCCATAGTCTCCGCACTCTAATTTTTCCGGTTATAATCGGGAAAGTTGACGATAATCGCGGTAATTACCGGTTATAATCGGGGATTCTTGCAATTTTTGTTTAGATTACCGGTTATAGTTGGCTTTTTCGTGTAAGGTTGCTTTGAGTAAGGTTGCGATTGTGGGGGGGAATCGTTAACTTTGCATGGAATATGAGCAAGAAATCGAAAGGGGGCGCAGGCCCCGAGAAAACGAATGCGGCACGTCTGCTCGACAAGGCGGGGGTGAATTACCGGCTTGTGCCTTATGAGGTGGACGAAAACGACCTCTCGGCGGTGCATGTGGCCGCTACCCTCGGCGAGGATATTGACCTGGTATACAAGACTCTGGTGCTCCACAGCGAGCCGATGAAGGCCGGGCAATATTTCGTGTGCGTGGTGCCGGGCGCTGCCGAGGTCGACCTCAAGAAGGCGGCCCGCGCCGCCGGCTATAAAAAAGTGGAGATGCTGCCGATGAAGGAGCTGCTCGGCGTCACCGGCTATATCCGCGGCGGCTGCTCGCCCGTGGGGCTGAAGAAGCTTTACCCCATATTCATTCAGGAGGATGCTCTCGCCCACGACCGCATTTTCATCTCGGCCGGCCAGCGCGGACTGCAGTTCGAGCTTTCGCCCGTCGATCTTGTGGCATATACCGGCGCCACTGCCGCCGACCTTATCAAAGAGTGACATCACACACCAACGCGCCATCATACATCATCACACCAACACACCATCACGCAAACTCATCGCATCTATGAATACTTTCGGAAATATCTACCGCCTGACATCGTTCGGCGAATCGCATGGCCGCGCTATCGGCGGCGTCATCGACGGCATCCCCGCCGGCACTGTCCTGTCGCTTAAGGCGTTGCAGGAGGCTCTTGACCGACGCCGCCCCGGAGCGTCGGCACAGGTGACACAGAGACGTGAACCCGACCATGTGGAGATTCTGTCGGGCCTGATGGCGCTCTGCGAAGGAGAACTGGCGGGACTGACCGACGACACCGACACCGTGGTGGCATTAGGCACGCCGATTGGATTCATGGTGCGCAATACCGACCAGCATTCGCAGGCCTACGACAACATTCGCGAACTCTATCGTCCGAACCATGCCGATTTCACCTACGACCGCAAATATGGTCTGCGCGACTGGCGCGGCGGTGGCCGCAGCTCGGGCCGCGAGACCATCAGCCGAGTGGTGGCAGGCTCGTTTGCCGAGCAGGCGCTTCGACCTTTAGGCATATCGTTTACGGCCAAAGTGACGGAAATAGGGGGATCGGCCGATCCGTCGCAATTTGCCGCCATTATCGACGAGTGTCGCGCCAAAGGGGATTCCGTCGGCGGGGTAGTGACGGCCACTGTCACCGGACTGCCGGCTGGACTGGGCGAGCCTACCTTTGCCAAGTTGCAGCAGATGCTGGCGTCGGCCATGTTCTCTATCGGCGGTGTGCATGGATTCGAGTATGGCGACGGTTTCGCTCTCTCGGGCATGCGTGGCACCGCGGCGGCCGACCTGATGGATGCCGGCGGGTGGCGCAGCAACCATTGTGGCGGAATCCTCGGAGGAATCTCCAACGGACAGCCCGTGACGATGCGCGTGGCATTCAAACCCACGCCTTCGGTCAGCGTTGAACTTCCCACGCTCGACACCAGTGGCCGCGAGACCACACTCTGCACCAAAGGCCGTCATGACCCCTGCATCGCCATCCGCGGATGCGAAGTGGTGCGTGCCATGGCTGCGATGACCATTTTCGATGCCCGGCTTATGAATCTTTCGGCCAAATCCAACGTCTCCGGATCATATTCCCGCGACCGGTTCGATCCCCCGTGTCCCTGCGAATAAGCTCTACGAGATGGGACGATACTACCGCGACTATGCCGACTTTCTCGCCGACCGTTTCCCCGGCCGTAAAATGCAGAAACTCACAGTTGATGCCGGTTTCTCGTGTCCCAACCGCGACGGCTCGCTGTCGCGTGGCGGGTGTTCCTATTGCAACAACAGTTCGTTCTCGCCGATGACCGATGGCAGCGGACGCACGCATCTGTCGGTGACGGAGCAGATTGCGCGTGGCCGCGATTTTTTCGGGAGGAAATATCCCGATATGGGTTATCTGGCCTATTTTCAGAGTTATACCAATACTCACGGAGAACTCGACCGGCTGTTGGCGCTCTACGACGAGGCCCTGGCGGCTCCGGGTGTGGAGGGGCTGGTGATCGGCACCCGTCCCGACTGTCTCCCCGAGCCACTGCTCGACGCATTGGACCGCCGGCGCGACCGGGGCGCCCGCATCATGATCGAGCTTGGCGCCGAATCGTCGCACGATGCCACCCTAAGCCGCGTAAACCGATGCCATACATGGGGATGCGTGGAGAATGCCGTGATGCGGCTGAAAAGCAGGGCGATACCCGTGGGGCTGCATCTGATAATGGGACTGCCCGGCGAGTCGCGCCCGATGATGCTCGAGACAGTGCGCCGCGCCGCCGCTCTGAAACCCGAAACAATCAAATTCCATCAGTTGCAGATTATTGAAGGCTCGGCGCTTGCCCGGCAATATGCCGCCGACAGCAGTTGTGTGTCGTTGTTCACGCCGGAGGAGTATCTTGATCTGTGTGTCGGGATAGTGGAGCTGATGAACGCCATGGCGCCGGAAACGGCCATCGACCGCTTCACATCGTCGGCGCCGGCCGATCTGCTTGTGGCGCCTAAGTGGGGATTGAAGAACTATCAGTTTGTGAATCTGCTACACCGCCGCCTTGCAGGCATGTGATGCCTGCGGGACGGCGGTGGCAGAAGAGTCAGAGCTTCGTGGGGGTCAGCGCACGGGGATGGTGAGCGTGGCGGGTTTGAGACCGGGCGAGGTTGCGCGCACGGTCACTTCGCCGGGGTTGTCGGCGCTGCGGACTATCATGGTGGCGGCGCCTGAGAATAGTTTCATTTCAGGATTCTGGAACGGGAGCAGACACTTGGGGTCGCCGTTGGCAGTGGCCTCGAAAGTGCCGGCACCTTTCACGGCGAATTTCACCATATTCTCGGCCGTGGGCACTATGTTGCCATCCTTGTCGGCAACCTGCACTGTGACATAGAGCAGATCGTCGCCGTCGGCTTTGAGCTGACGGGTGTTGGCCGGTGTGAGCACGATATGGTGCGGCTTCCCTGCGGTGCGGACAATCTTCTCGGCCACGGGATTTCCCGAGGCGTCGTATGCCACAACTTTCAGCTCGCCCGGTTCATAACGGGTGTCCATCCACATCAGACGGTAGCGGTTGTAGTAGGTGGAATTGTTTTTCTCGCGCACACCCTGGCTGCGGCCGTTGATGAAGAGTTCGGCCTTGGGGTAGTTGGTGTAGACGAATACCGGAGTGATCTCGCCCTCGCGTCCCTTCCAGTTCCAGTGCGGGAGCACGTGCAGAGTGGTGTCGGCGGTGTTCCACTGCGAGCGGTAGAGATAATAGCGGTCTTTGGGAATCGACGCCAGGTCGATGATGCCGAACATAGAGCTGTGGTTGGGCCAGCAGTTGGTGTCGTAGGGCGTAGGCTCGCCGAGATAATCGAATCCAGTCCATACAAACTGGCCGATTACCCATTCGTCATCATCGTCGCGGGCGAAATCGATGTCGGGAGTGTTGGACCAGGGGCAGCTCTCCACGTCGTAGCTGCTTGACTGATTGTCGGGGTGGAAAGCCACGTTGCGGCAGTCGGCGCCGGGAATCACCACCGGGAAGTGGTATACGCCGCGCGAGGAAACGGTTGAAGCGGTTTCCGAACCGAGGATAATCTTCTGTGGTAGAGAATTGTAGAGCGAGTCGTAGTCCTGAGGCTTGTAGTTGAAGCCGGGGATGTCGAGCGCCGCCGCATAGCCGTTGGCGAGGGCGCCGAAGTGGGCGTTCATGCCTGCGGTGAAGGGGCGGGTGGGGTCGAGTCTGCGGACAATATCTCCAAGCATGGTGAGTTCGCGCATGCCGGGTTCGCCCCATTGCGAGGGCACCTCATTGCCGATCGACCACATCACCACCGAGGGATTGTTGCGATAGTGGCGTATCATGTTGGTCATGTCGCGTTCGGCCCATTCGTTGAACACCTTGCCATAGCCGTTGGGCGATTTGGGATCGAAGCCCCAGTCGTCGAAGGGTTCCACCATCAGCATAATACCCATTTCGTCGCAAAGTTCCACGAGCTCGGGTGCGGGCATGTTGTGCGAGGTGCGGATGGCGTTGGCGCCCATATCCTTGAGGAGTTCGATCTGATGGCGCAGCGCCGAGCGGTTGATGGCGGCGCCGAGGGGGCCGAGGTCGTGGTGGTTGCACACGCCTTTGAATTTAGTCTTTTTGCCGTTGAGGAAAAATCCCTTTTCAGGAATATATTCCACCGACCGGATGCCGAAGCGGGTGTCGTAGGTGTCGACCTGCTTCCCGTCGACACTGAGGGTGGTGCGGGCGGTGTAGAGGGCGGGAGTCTCGGGGCTCCAAAGCTCGGGACGGTCAACGATGAAATTCTGCGAGAATTTCTGCCCGCGGGGAGTGTAGAACGACTTGTTGGTCGCCACTACGCGGCCCTGAGGATTGAGAATGTCGGTGACCACGTCGATTTTTTTGCCGTAAGGATCGCGGAGGAGGCGTTCTCCGCCGTTGATTTCCATCTCAAGATGCACGGAGGCATATTCGGGGGTTACCTTCGGTGTGGCGACGTAAGTGCCCCACACGGGGATATGCACGCGGTCGGTGGTGATCAGGTGCACATTGCGGTAGAGACCGGCGCCGGGATACCATCGCGAAGCCTGCGTGAAGTTCTCGAGGTCGACCTGCAGGGTGTTTTCGCCCGGACGCAGGTCGCGATTGTCGAGGTCGACGTAAAATGAGTTGTAGCCGTAGGGCCAGGCTGCCACTTTCTTGCCGTTGACAGTGACCTGTGCATTGCTCATGGCGCCGTCGAAGAGGATGGTGAAGGCTCTGCCTGTGGTGTCGGGAATATTGAAAGTGCGGCGGTAAACCCCCTTGCCGATGAATGGCAGACCGCCGGTGCGGCCGGTTTTCAGCGATTTTTCGGTTTCGAGGTTTTGTTCTACGGCCACATCCTGGAGGTCGTTGTTGATGTCGAACGGACCGTAGATGGCCCAGTCGTGTGGCACCCTGACATTCTGCCAGGCCGGCGCGCCGTCGGCGGTGCCGCGGGCGAATTGCCAGCCGTCGGTGAGGGTGACTGATGTGCGCTGCGCGTCGGAAGCCATTACGGCTGTGGCTGCAATCAGCATGGAGGTCAGTAGTTTTTTCATGTCTCTGTTTGGTTATGATGCTGTCGTTTAATTGTTAGATTCAAGGAAATGACACGATGGAGTCATGGCATCGGCCCGGTGGCTGATTCTACTCCATGAACACGAAGTATACGGCCAGTATCAGGCATAGGAATGCCGCGAAATGATTCCAGTGGAGCGCTTCGCCGCGGAAAAAGAACACGGTGAACACCGTGAAGACCATAAGCGTGATAGCCTCCTGGATTACCTTGAGCTGCATCAGCGAGAAAGCGCCGCCGTTGCCCAGGTAACCATAGCGGTTGGCAGGCACTTGACAGGCATATTCAAGCAGCGCGATACCCCACGATACGAGTATCACGATATATAAAGGAGTGTTGGCCGTGAACACGCCCGACTGCTGAAGCTTCAGATGGCCATACCAGGCGAATGTCATGAATATGTTCGACACCACCAGAAGCAATATGGTAATCCAGCCGTTCATTTATTATTAAACAAGCTATAAGTTTTGTGCAAAGTTAGTTTTTTTTTGCAAGGGGAGCAAACAATTGGTGTTACAAAGATGTTTCAAAAGTAGCTGCAAGGTAGCATTCTACGATTCAACTATAATTATTATGAAAACCGGACAGATCAGACGAAGCATTTTAGGCTCGGCGCTTGCATTGATTTTCTGCGACGCGGCGCTTGACGCACCTCTGCACGCCGAGGAGGCGGTGTCGGAGAGGATGCCCGTGGTAAAGGAGAGTGTTGCCGCGCGCATGGCCAGAGAGTATCGTGGCGTCGGACCCGTGGAGGCCGGTTCGGTGACTTTTGATCAGCTGCCGTCGAAGACCCGCAAGTTTCTGCGCAAGCATTGCAACGGACGTGCGGTGGTGCGGTGTGACAAGGTGTTCACCACCGGACAATATAATCTGGAGCTTGCCGACGGCATTCGCTTCGAGTTCGATAAAAAGGGGAATGTGATTGAGACGGTGGCTCCCGAGGGATATTCGCTGGCGCGTCCGCTGCTCCGTGCGGTGGTGCCGGGTAAATTCTATCATCTGTTGATTCACAACGGTCTGGATCAGTGTGTCGACCGGGTGGAGCACACTGCCGACAAATATCGCGTCGATGTCGACGACCCTGTGTTCTCGTCGGTGCTATATGGCAAGGATGGAGTCCTCACACTCGTAACGTCCGATTAAGTCAGCGATTGCCTTTCTCCTTTCCCTTTATCTTAGAGCCGACTGAGGATTGTCGGGAGGAGCGGCCCTGAGGTAGGGAGCCAGATCACCGACGGGTCGCGGCGCAGCCATGTCAGCTGCTTTTTGGCGTAGACGCGGGTGTTTTTCTGGATGCGCGCCACGGCTGTTGCGAGGTCCATTTCTCCGTCGAAACAGGCGAACAGTTCGTTGTAGCCTACGGTGTTGAGGGCATTGAGCACCGGATGCCCGGCTTTGGCGTGTCGCAGGGGATATACCCGGCGGGCCTCGTCGAGCAATCCGGCCTCCATCATGGCCTCCACACGGCGGTTTATGCGGTCGAAAAGCTCCTCGCGGGGCATGTCGATTGCAAATTTGAGGATGCGGAACGGGCGTTGCCGTGTCTGTCCGGTTATCAGCGAGGAGTAGGGGCGTCCCGCCTGGAGGGTGACCTCGAGCGCGTGCACAAGCCTCTTGTGGTTTTTCAGGTCGGGGGTGGTGCGGAGAAATTCGGGGTCAAGCTGTTGCAGACGGGCTATTACGCCGTCGAGCCCCTCAGTGTCAAGAATGGCGTAGGCGGCGCGGCGGTTGGCCTCCGATACGGTGGGGAGGGCGTCGATGCCGCGGCACACGGCATCGATATACATCATGGATCCGCCGGCCATGACGGCACGGGATCCGCACCGGCTGAAAATGTCGGGGAGCAGACGCATCACATCTTCCTCAAACTGTGCGGCCGAATAATATTGGCCGAGACCGAGGTTGCCTACGAAATGATGCGGCACGGCGGCAAGCTCCGCGGCCGAGGGGGGCGCGGTGCCGATGGCTAAATCGCGGTAGAGCTGGCGCGAGTCGGCCGAGATGATTTCGGTGCCGAGCGTCTGCGCCAGCTCTACGGCAAGAGCCGTCTTGCCCGAGGCGGTGGCTCCGGTGACAATTACGAGGGTGTCGCTGTTGTTGGGTGTGGCGCTCTCCACAAAAGCAGGAAGCCGACGGGTGTCAGGCGTTTTCGTTGACGATGCGTGCTATCTCCACAATCACGTCGCGCGCTTTCTCCATGGAATCCACGGGCACAAACTCATAGCGGCCATGGAAGTTGAGTCCGCCGGCAAAGATGTTGGGGCAGGGGAGACCCTTGAACGAGAGCTGGGCGCCGTCGGTGCCGCCGCGGATGGGCTGCACTTTTGGGGTTACGCCCGCGCGCTCCATGGCTTTCTCGGCGTTCTCCACGATATACATCAGCGGCTCGATCTTCTCGCGCATGTTGTAATACTGGTCCTTAAGCTCCAGCGAGCAGCAGTCGGGGAATTCGTTGTTGGTTTTGCGCACCAGATGCTCAAGCTCCTTTTTGCGGCGCTCGAAGCGGTCGCGATCGTGGTCGCGGATGATGTAGGTGAGGGTGGTCTTCTCCACGTCCCCCTCGATCTGCACAAGGTGATAGAACCCTTCGTAGCCCTCGGTGTGCTCGGGTGTCTCCCAGCGCGGGAGCATGAGGATAAACTGGTTGGCCATGCGGATGGAGTTGATCATCTTGTGCTTGGCATAGCCGGGGTGGACGTTGCGGCCGCGGAACGACACCTTTGCCACGGCGGCGTTGAAGTTCTCATATTCCAGTTCGCCGATTTCGCCGCCATCCATTGTGTAGGCCCAGTCGGCTCCGAAGTGCGCCACGTCGAATTTGTGTGCCCCCTGGCCTATCTCCTCGTCGGGATTGAACGCGATGCGGATTTTGCCATGTTCGATTTCGGGGTGCTCTTTCAGGAACACCATGGCCGAGATGATTTCCGCTATGCCGGCCTTGTCGTCGGCGCCGAGCAGAGTGGTGCCGTCGGTGACGATGAGGTCGTGACCCAGATAGTTGCGCAGCTCGGGGAACTGATCGGGCGAGAGCACGATGCCCTCTTTCTCGTTGAGGAGGATATCGTTGCCGTCGTAGTTGCTGACGATGCGGGGCTTCACGTTGTGGCCCGACATGTCGGGGGAGGTGTCGAGATGGGCGATGAACCCCACCACGGGCACGTTGGCCTTGGAGGTGTTGGCCGGGAGAGTGGCCATGAGATAGCCGTTTTCGTCGAGGGTGATCTCCTCCAGGCCCAACTGATGCAGCTCTTTTTCGAGAGCCTGGGCGAAAATATACTGTCCGGGAGTGGAAGGGGTGAGATTGGTGAGTTCGTCGCTCTGAGTGTCGAACTTCACATATCTGAGAAATCTTTCGGTGACGTTCATGGTGATAAGGAACTGTGGAAAGTTACTTTGAGTTTTTCTGATTGCAAAGTTACATTTTTTTTCGAATCTCACCGATGAGTTTGCCGTTTTTTTCCGCAGAAGTGCCCTGCGGAGGCCGAGGCCGGCGGCTGGAAAGCCGCCGCTCCACAGCCTTTGTATAAACGGGGTGTAAAGATTATAGGCGGTCTTTTTCGGACTGACCTGCGCCTTTGCCTTTGTAGCGGCTCCTGGAGGTGTTGAAATTATATCGTACCGTCAGCCGTATATGCCTTTTATGATTGTTGACATAGGTCTGCATCCGGATATTGCCGCTATATATGTCGGCCTTGTCAATCAAACCGTTAAAAATATCGTTTGCAGACAAATAGACAGTCAGAGATTTTTTAAGGAACATCTTATAGACTCTGACATCAACTGTCGACAGTGTGTGCGTGTAGACCCAGTTTGTCCAGTTGCCACGACTGCGCCACCATAGCGACGCTTCAATAACCCAATCGTGAGGGAGCGTGAACGTATTGCGCACCTGTATGGTGCAGAATGGGCTGTTGAATTTCTTGTATCCGTCGCGGTAATTTATTCCAAACCATTGCTTCCGCATGCCTAATGAGAGCGAGGGGCGGTATATCCCGAATTTCGGGGAGGCATTGAGGAAAATGGAAAACAGTTTTTTGTTTGGCGTATTGGTCAGAGTGAATACACTTATCTTCTCATCTCTTTCGTACGGCTCGTAAATCTGGGTTATCACATCTTTTGTGTAAGTATACTGTGCCGAAAATGTGATATATTTCCAGGATGCCTGCACCGTGAAGTCCTGTCGTTTTTCAGGTTTCAGAAATGGATTGCCACGGGTATAGCGTATTGAATTTACATAGTGGTAGTTGCCTGAAAGACTGCTGTAGCCGGGGCGTGAGATCCTGTTGCTGTAGGACAGGGAGAATCTGAAATCGCCGCGCGACCATGTTAAGTTGGCCGACGGGAAGATGTTGTCGTAGGTCTTGCTCTGCTCCTGCATCAGTCGGTCGTTCTGATAATAATTCGATTTCACATGCTCGTAACGTACTCCGGCCGTTGCGCTGAATTCTCCGAACGTGCGGCTGATTTCCGCAAATAAGCCTATATTGCTCTCCCTGACATCCGAGAGTTCCGAGCTGAGTATGTTTTCAGGATTGCTGAAATCATTGCAGCTCCTGGAATTGGTGTATTCCTGACCAATCAGTATATTGCCTTTGGGAAGATCGTATGATACGGTTGTCTTCTCGGCGAATAACCGGTTACGGGTAGTGTTGAAAGTTGTTACATTCCGATTTTCATAGAACCGGTTGTGCTCGTACTGATAGGAACGGTCGTTGTTTTTTGTCTGCAAATAATCACCGTTGAAATCGAATGTGAATTTCCCGACCGTGCCGTTGTAATATATGTTTGCGCTGTGACAGGGCAAAGTTTTGGACCACGCTTTGACGTCGGACCAACTGGATTCGTACAGTTCGCCGTTTTCCGTTATATCATTAGATCTATATCCGAAATACCTTTCTCTGTAATAGTCAGTTAGATAGTACGCACCTATGCTATGATTCTCATTGAACTGATAATTGAACCCGATTTTGCCGGTGATATTGGTCTGTGTATATGGCAAAGACAGATAGGAAATGGATTCGAACAAAGATTTTCCATAATTTGTGCTTTCAGAGTGTTCGTCGTGATCTTTTTTGCCATAATTGAAATATCCCGTGCCGAAAATCTCCAGGCCCTGCGTACGGTATTTGAGATTAAACTGTTCTTCCGTGGTGAGCCACTTGTTATATCTGTTTTCGGTGGATGCTGTGATGCTGAATCCATCGCCCGCGGGTTTCTTCGTCACGATGCGGATTACTGCATTGACATCCGCGCCATAACGTGCTCCCGGATTGGTGATTACCTGAATCTCCTTTATGTCGCGGGAGGAAGGCATCCCTATATCATTGGCACTTCTCACCAGCCTGCCGTTTATATATATGATGGCATTGCCCCGTCCGAAAACACTGAAATTGCCGTCGTCGCCTGTGACCATAGGAATGTTTTTGAGCACATCGTTGGCCGAACCGGCAGTAGCAAGTATGCTGTTTTCGACCCTTGTGATCAGGGCGTTGCCTTTTACCCTTGTTGTCGGCGCATCACCATTTACAACCACTTCCCCCAACTTTACAGCCGAAGGTGTAAGGGAAAGGGTACTTAAGTTTCCGTCTGCCGGAACAGGCAGCACCAGCTCTTCATAGCCGATCATTTTTATCCTGACTATGTTGGCCGACGCATCGGCATTTTCGAACAGGAACGCGCCACTGTCGTCGGTAACCGTTCCATCAATGAATGTGGAATCATTCATCAGAACGACATTGACAAAAGCCAAAGGATGCTTCCGCTCATCGGTTACAACACCTGAAATGTTTCTTGCCGAACATAAAAAAGCGACCGCCGTAAAGATACACGCAAAAATTATTCTCATAAATATTTTATCTTTTCGTCTGGACCATGTCACGTCTGACACGGTCTTTGATTATTGTCATGATAATATCGTTTATTTTTGTCTGGTCCTCATTGTAGATACAATAATCATTGTCGGTATGATCAACAACGCTCCTGTGGCATCCGCCTAAACACAGGGGGAATATCCGGCAACCGATACACGATTTGTTGGCGAAACGTTTCTCTGTCAACCGTTTGAAATGGTCGGATAAATCTTCTGCAATTGTGGATGAAGAAATGTTGCTTATTCTGTCTTCGGTTTTAAAATCAATAGCGGTACATTTAAATATGTCCCCGTTGCTGTTGACCAAAAGAGTGTTAGCCTTGTCTGCATAGCACATACGCCTTAAATTATCCAGAATTGCCGGATAGGCATATACACCCAATTGACAGATTGAATCAAGAAGATTATCAACTTGAATGGAAATATTTGACGTTTTTGCCGTCTGCCATACCTGCTGTACATTTACGGACAGGTAATGCTTCTGTTCGTCAGAGAGATTTTGTATCCAGGTCAGAATATCAGAACAATCACTGATGTTTTCGGGAGTGACGTTTATTCTCAGTGTCACCGATATTTTATGGTCAAGCAGCCTTTTTATATTGGTTGTTATGGTTTCAAATGAATCTTTAGTCTTTGATATTCGGGTTTTGTTATGGGAATTTCGTCCTCCGTCCAATGTTATTTGCATGCCCCTGCAATTATGTGCGGAAAGGAATGAAATCATTTCTTTCGTGAGGAGGAAACCGTTAGTGGTAAATGAGAACCGTATTTGTTTGTTGCTTTTCCCTGCTACCTCTTCTGAATAGGTGATTAATGGTGCTACGATACGGACGAATTCCAGAAGAGGCTCTCCACCGAAAAACGAGATGTTAAGCATGTCAGTGCCGGATATTGAAGAAGCGATAAGTTTTTTTACCTTTTCTAAAATATCATGGGACATGATGGGCGCATTGGTATGATTTTCGTAGCAATACCAGCAGTTGAAATTACACCGCAGCGTCGGATTAATTATGATGGTTAAAGCACTTGATGATGACGCTTCTTGCTTCCACCGGTCTATTGCCTCACTTCGTTCGTCAGAGTCATCCGCTGTCAGCATTCCGTTCTCCTGTAGAAGTATGGCTACAGTTTTCGGTAAATCCGATACGTCTTGTAATTCCAAATCGTGCTTGATAGCGATGAATCGGTCGGACAGCGCATTATATAAAATGTCACTTTTGTCAGATAACGGAATGCGGATATTGTATTGGCTGAATTTGCTCATTATAGATGTAGTTATAGTGTAAGAGGATGTTGCGGAACTCCGTTCTCTTTCGATTCAGGGGTAGTTCTGCAACATCCTCTTTAATCCCTTGGTTTAGAGATGGGCTTTGTAGTCGTCAGTTGTGATTGTGCAGTCGCAGTTGTTAGATACACAACCGTCATTGTAGTCTTCTTCTGTTGGAGCTGAAGAAAAACCTCCTTTAAGAAGGATGGCCTGATCCTCTTTTAGGATCTCGGCGTCCAGTTTGTTGACAAAACTGGAGAGCGATGAGACTTTTTCGTTCATAGTGTATAAATTAAAGTGTTTAATATAAAAATTATAACTCCAAGAATAAATCAAGGAAATTATTATTTCATGTACAATGATATCCGTGATTTAATTATGTAGTTATAATCGGTAGTGTTTCATATATTGTATAGTTGACCGTGGAATTTTAACTTTTGTTGTGGGTGGAGATTGTCGTGGATGCAGAAAGTACGGAGGCTGTGGAACGGCGGTAGGAAAGCCGCCGTTCCATGGGGCTGCACGGTCGTTTGTGGAGGAGTGCGTCAGTCGAAACCGTAGCGGGAGGTGTCGCGGGATTTGATGTTTTTATCCCGGTATCCATTGAATTTATATGAGACGGAAAGCGAAAGGCCCCGGGTGTAATAATTGTTGTCGACATCCATCCACTGACGGTCACATCGCATCTGTTGCTTGCCGTAGAGGGTCCTCAGCAGATCGCTCCCCTTCAATGAGACTGTGAGGTTGTCGTTGAGGAAAGTTCCGGTCACGCCGGCGTTGAGGAGCCATCCATGCTCGACATTCCATAAGCCGTTGATACTTGGCATTCTGTACATGCCGGTGACGTTGATCGAAATCTTTGGTTTCTGTGATATGATCAAAGTGTTGTTCAGCAGAAGTATCCCCCGAACTTGCTTCGGTTGAACGATAGATTGTGCCAGTCGGAAGATTTGAAAGTCTCCACCTTTAAAGTCGCCGTTATATTTGTAAATAATATTTTGCCAATCGATATCGGTATAGACAGAGTCAGGTCATAGAGCTGTGAGAAATCAAAGTTGTAGGGCTGGCTTATCAGCACAAGCGCATCGTTTGACTGGTAGGATTGGGTGTAAAAGAAATCGTTGACCCGGTAATAACTCAACGACAGCATATATTTCTGTTTGAAAAAGTACATCAGGGACGCTATATTGTAAGTCGCCGGTTTCAATGTGGGGTTACCTTCGTTGAGCTGGTAGGGGTTGATATATGATTTATAGTCCTGCCGCTGCCACAGGGAGGGATATGATTTGAATGATTGGTATGACGCCTGAAAAATGTGAGTCTGCGAGGGCATGAATGTGACAGTGGCGGTAGGGAGCAGCTGAGTCTTTTTGTAATCCGCTATTTTGTAATATTCACCTTTCAGGTTGGCTGAGAAATTCAGCTTTCCCTCGAAAAATGACTTCTGGACGCCTAAATATGCGTTGGCGATATGTTCGTCGGTTTTGGTTCTCACATCGTCACTGACCATGTCGGGGTCGTCGGAGATGTTGATCAGCCGGTTGGCGTTTCTGCTGAATTCGTATGAGGCGCCATACGACAGATTCCACTGCCGTCCTAACGGAGTGGTCATGTCGAGATATGCTTTTGCGCGGTTGGCGGTCTGATCCGAATGCCCTGTCAGAGCCGGATTGCCCGAGGTGTCGTCGCCGGTGATTATCTGATTCCGGTCGGCGGTGTAATGCCAGTAGTCGATGCCTGCATCGATGCCTTTCTTGTTGGAGTAGCTCAGGGAAACGGCATTGAAATACTTCTTGGACCGTGATCCGGATTTATAAATTCCGAAAGCGGAATTGTCGGAATACGAGTCACTGTCCACCTTGGGAAAGAACTGCCCGTCATAGTTGATTGAAAGGGAGTTGGTTTTGTCTATTTCATAATCGGCCATGACATAGAAGCGGTGCGTGTCGGACAATGACCTTGCCTCCTCGGTGTTGCTGACATCGAAAACATCATCGCCCACGGTGTGCCGACCTGAATATACCTCTTTCTGAATCGTCTTGCCGCAATTGAAGGAATACCCGGCATTGACATTCCATTTGGGCAGACCGCAGAAGACCGACGACCCCAGGCGCCCTGAGAGCAGATGTTGCCATGTGCCCGAAGCACTCACCCGTCCGTTTAACGTATGGGGATCGTTTCGTTTGATCGTAACATTTATCACGGAACTGCGGGTTTTCCACTTTGGTGAGGGGGTGTAAATGATTTCCACACCTTTGATCATTTCGGGAGGGATGCTCTTCAAATAATCGATCAATGCCGCCGTATCCATCAGTGTCCGTTTTCCGTTGATGTAGATTACACTCCCCAAGGGGGCGCCGGTCAGTGAAATGTTCTCGCCATCGGTGGAATATAGCAGCGGCAATGCCAGCAGCAGGTCGTGAGCCGACGAAATAGCGCGGGTTTTCCGTATTTCATCCAGATTGTTATACGAAATAATGCCGTTTTTCATCGATATGTCGCCTTTGTGGGCGGTCACCACCACTTCCCGTAGCTCCGATGCCTTGGGAGCCAGTGGTATGTTGACAGTCAGTTGAGAATAATGTTGTCCCAAAAGCCGGCCTGCTTCGGATAATTTTATAAATTCCTTGTTTGAAAGGGTGCGAGGATGATAGCCGAGACTGCTGACGACTATATACCAGTCGCGACCCGCAGGTGCGTCGAAAGTCAGAATTCCTGATTCATCCGACATTGCGACACTGTATAAAGTGGAATCAGGTAGCGAAAAACATACACAGTTGGCCCCGGCAATAACTTGTCCGTGCCCGTCGGAGACAAACCCTTTGTAAGGGTACGCCATTACGGACACAACAGACGTAAACAATAGGAGTGCTAATAATATCTTTTTCAATTTTTTGTCGGGAATTATATAATTTATATCAGGTAAGTTATAGGCGGTCTTTTTCGGACTGACCTGCGCCGGTGCCTTTGTAGCGGCTCTTGGTGGTGTTGAATTTATAGCCGACGGTAATATCAAAATTTCGTGAAGTGTTGTCCCAGGAGATATTTGTACTTCTGACGCCGCTGTATGAGGTGAACCATGTTTTATGAGCGGAGTTGAATATGTCATTAACCGATAACTTAACACTCCAGTGTTTGCCGAAATATTTTTGTGCACTGAAATCTATCTGCCATCTGGAGCTTGAAGTTATGTTTGCTGTGTTTCCTTTTCCGACCCACCTGAAATTTGCTGTCAGTGAATAATTGTCAGGGAGCTGGAAATAATTCTGGAAAGATACCAGAGGCGTGGGACGGTTCATTTTCTTTATGCGGCCACAAAAATCTATGTTCTGGAATGGCTGCTCTCCGCCCACTGTTAACACCGGATAGTAGAACCCTTTGATCATGCCGGGAACAAACGATGCATAAAATGCTATGAAGTGCGCGTCGTAGGGCGAGTTCGTTCTTGAAAAGAGGGTGATTGTCTGAGAGTCTTTGTAAGCTGATGCTGTTGTGACAATCATATCGTTCTTATGCGTGTAGGTGCACATCAGCATCAGCCATTTCCAGCGGAAATTCAACGACACAACGTCGCTGAAATAGGGCTTCAGAAAAGGGTTTCCGCTTTCATACTGGTATTGGTTGATATATACGATATTACTGCTCAAATTGCTATAACTCGGTCGTTCATACTTACGGGTATATCCGAGTTGCATGGTCGATTCTCTTATCGGGAACACGAGATTTACCGATGGCAGCAGCTCGTTGTATTTTCGGCATTGCCCGTGCATTTTGACGGCGTTTTCATAGTAATTGCTATAAACATGTTCATAGCGCAGCCCTATCTGAGCGTTTACCCATTTGAAGTCCTGGGAGAGTTCGACGTATACTCCGAGATTGCCTTCGTTGATGTGGCTTTCCCCGCTGCTGATCATCTCGTAATCGCTTAGAGTTGTGTCTTTTCTGTCGCTGTTGGTGTATTGCCCTCCGAAGCTAATAGATCCCAGCCACAGATTGTGTGTCAGATGCAGTTCCCCTGCCAGTAACCGGCCGCGGTTCTTGTTATTGAGAAGCATATCCCGGGATGCAGAGGCCGACTGTTCCTGAATTGACTGATTCCCATCATGTTTTTCCATAAAGCGTCAAACGTAACGTTGGCTTCCCAGCCTCCCCATGAGCCGTTATAGTAGGCATCGAGAAGATGTTGATGGGATGTTCCCTTGCTTCGGGATGAAACCAGGCTGTTGTCTATAAGAAGATCGTTTTGATAGAATTCCGACGTACTTTCGCTGAGGGTTCTGCCAGTTCCATGAGCCGTGCGGTAATATACGCCGAAATGGTGCTTGTCGCTGACGGAATAATTAAATCCGATCTTGCCGCTGATGGAATGCCGTTTAGCATGTGAATAATCATCAATGATGGTGTGGTTATGCGTCTGCATCCATGCATTCTGATTGGTCGTAACACTCCCCTTGCTTTTTGAACCACGATATTCGAGATTTCCGAAAATATCGAGATTGTTATGCCTGTAATTGGCTGACACATCTTCTTTGCCCCCAAAATAATCGTCGTATGTGAATGAGGAGCGGGAATCGAGAGCAAAACCGTCGCCGAGATTTTTAACCGTGGTGATGCGTATCACGGCGTTGGTCTGCCCGTTATAGCGGGCACCGGGATTTGTGATCAGTTTCACTGTCTTTATCTTGTCGGCTCTAAGCTGATCAAGATCCTGCTCGGTGCGAACTATTCGACCATTAATATAGACAGTTGGAGCTCCGCGCCCCAATACGGTGATATTCCCATTGTTGTTCTGAATTCCGGGAATATATCCGAGCACATCCTTTGCAGTGCCCAGCTCCTGAAGTACCGACCCTTGAATCTGAGTGACGAAGCCGTCCCCCTCGATCTTTGAAATGGGTTTGGAAAATTTTACAACAATTTCCTTTAGTTTGACAGTGTCCTGAAGCATCTCCCCGGAGGCTTCAGGCGCCGTCTCCTGAGCCTTACCCTGTTCCTGTGCCAAAAGGAATAGCGGAGAGAATAAGAAAAGTGCGATGAATAGATTCTTCATTTTGTGATGATTATTTGTTGGCGTAAGGGCAATTGACATCAGGATAATACCATTTGTCGGTGCCATATTTCTGGATGATATCCCTGTAGCAGACCTGCCGCACTGAGCGACAGATTTCGAATTTGTCGCATGTATGGCATAGAGAGTCTTCGGGAATATCCTCCTGAGTGATATTGTAGATTTTGTTGGCTTTCTCGGAATTCCATATTTCAGCGATGGAATGGGTCTTTACATTCCCTATGATGAATCGTTTGTTCCAATAGAGCTGTTCACACATTGTGACTTGTCCGTCTGGAAGAATGTAAAGTGAGGAGAACAAGCCGCTGCACATACTTCGACTAAAGAAAGATTTGATTCGGGCTTCCTTATCCTCCTCTGAGGAAAGTTGTGTGTCAGCAGTTGGTATGTAAGCTTTTGACGGATAACGGATGATAATTTCATTCTGACCGTTCAACTCGGCTAAGAAATCAATTATCGAATTCATTTTTGACTGATTGATCTCGATGTTGCTGTAGTCGGTCTTAGGATAGAGAGTGGGATCTCCTTTTACTACATGCCAGTCAACCAGATGCTTCATGTTTTTGATTGCGTCGTAAACCGACTGCATGTCCTCGATGCTGTCATTATATTGGGTAAGGACAGAATGCACCATCGTGGGAACACCATATTTGTCAAGCAACGACAGACTATGTTTAAGTTTCTCGACATAGCCTTTCTTGACTTTCAGCGATTTTATCAGATGATCTTCAATAAGAGAGTCCACTGAAACCTGAATATCATGCACTTTAAGCTCTGCAAGATATTTTATATCCTCCTCGCTTAAGGGAATTTTGGTGGAAAGGTATGGATGGTATCCAAATTTTCGCAGTTCGCGGAGCACCTCCCGCCAGTGTTCGTAAAGGAAAAACTCTCCTCCGATAACATCGAATGTAGTCACATGAAGAGAATGTGCTTCATGAATTAATTCGATGATTCGGTCAAAGGGGATTGTGCAGCCAACCTTTCGTGTTTTGTCCTGATAGCAGTAAATGCAGTCAGTCATGCAGATGTTGTTTAACATCAATGTAAGGGTCGATGGAGTTTTATGCCGTCCCATCTGCATGTTGACTTTATCGTATTGAAAAAGTTCAGGAGTGTAGCGTCCTACTACTTCGTTAGAGTCTGTAGATATAATTGTATTAGGAGGAAAGGCAGAAGTGCCCTCTGCGCTCTTATAATATACTTGCTCAGGATTGTCTGTTAAAGAATCCACGAATTTCGATACGAGATCGAAAGGGACATCCAGTTCTGTTGCTGCGCGACGAATACATTCGTCATGCTCCTGTCCGTTGATAAACGACAGAATCATGGCATAAATCGGATGGATGATGTTGGTGAAGGAATCACTGATCCCTGATTGTGAATTTCGCCCTACGAGTGTCGCCATTATCAGCGCTTTACCGTCATCCGGTTTCAATACATAATCCGGATTAAGAATTATATTAGGCATAGCATATGTTGATATTAGAGAAATGAAGTCGGAAGTTGTCGGCTGGAATTTTTTTGATTCGAGAAACCAATAACTTCCGACTTTTTTAGAGGTAAAGCAGTTTGTTGATATATGTCATAAACCAACTGGCTTTGCCTTAGAGTAGCATGCTTCGCAAGCGCTGCAACTTGAGCAGCTTACGCATTGGACACATTCCGTGCATCTGGGTATTGGTCCGCCGGGTCCTACTACTGCTCCTCCGCCATCTCCTGCCTTGAGATCGTAGAGCTCCGCATTCGAGAGTAATTCTCGTGCTTCAAGAGCATATTTTTCATGTTAGACAATTTTTTTGTGCCTCCTCTGACGTGTTTCGGCGTTTTACGGCATTTCTAATTCACTGTAATGCTCAGTGCTGATCATAGTAACTTTAGTGTATGCTGTTATGAATGGAAGTGCGGAGGCTGTGGAAAGGGGGCTTTCCCGACTGTCGGCCTAAGGATGACGGAAGCCGGCTTTGGGTCTGAATCAACGTATTGAACATAGCCGGGAAGCATATAGAATAGGGAGGCGGCAGGAAAGCCGCCTTTCCACAGGTCTGCACAGTTTGCTGTGGCTGGATCTTAAATTATACGGCTATAGTTGAAGAAAGCCGATGGCTATCCACGAATCGCTGACGATTTCAATTTTGTATCGACCGGGAGCTGCGATCGGGAAAGAGGTGTTTATTTCGGAGTCATATCCGATGATATTGCCGTTTAGGTATAGGAATGTTTCGCCGACAGCTTCGCCGTCATAGTAAACTTCGAGTGTGCCCTCTTCAACATTATAATATGCCTGAATGTTAATGCGGGCGGGTATACGATGTACTGGTGTTGATGTGTCCTGTTTTGGGCGTACTTCAAACTCTACCGGCTGCGACGGTGGCTCATTGGAATTATCCTCCGCGACCAATGGAAGAGTTGAAGTGATTAGAGCAAGAATAAGTGATAAAAATTTGTTCATTTTTTGTGCTTTTTGCTTGTTTCGATGATGTAAAATTACGATAACAAACTTTCATCATCAAAACAAAACTTTCATATTTTGAAAAATCTATCCGAGATAATATGTTGATAATTAGGTTGGTGGCGTTAGACGAGAATTTATTTTTGGCGCATTCGCCTGAAAACTTTCATGCCGGGTCATTAGTGTCCACTAAAAAATCATAAGAATTCTTTGAAATAATTGAAATTCAATC